>Ga0316206_1002894_pt1 | contig 10540 bp, 12 predicted proteins | sample 6monthpyrite_MG_FD_204942 | JGI IMG/M metagenome (GOLD analysis project Ga0316206, IMG submission 204942) | Microbial mat bacterial communities from mineral coupon in-situ incubated in ocean water Damariscotta River, Maine, United States -... | ecosystem: Environmental > Aquatic > Marine >...
GCTTTACAAGCATCTGCTGTTGGAAATTCTTCCATAAAACTGAGTATATTCATCTTTCTTTTTTATTCAAAAGTAAATCTCAACAACATAAACTATTTACGCTCTGGTAATTTGTGGGGGAATCAGTAAGACTTTTTTTTAAGTAATAATTGCTATTCTTATGGAGGACAATTTTGGAATGGAGTAAGCAGATGTGTTCAATTAGTGGAACAAGAAATTAATGAAAAGGTTGGTGTTGTATGGAATAATATTATAAAAGTTGGAAAATGTGGAAAAGGAGCACCTTTTGCAAGTATTCAAGAAATTCAATTTGAACATTTTAATGTATTTAAAGACGAAATTGATATTTTAAAACCTGATTTATTGGTATTCTTTTCTGGTCCAAATTATGATAACCAAATAAGAAAAGCATTCGGGAAAATAGAGAAAAAATCTATTGATGGATTTACGGAAAGACAACTTTGTGAATTAGAAATTTCAAATTCAATTCCAGCATTTAGAACTTATCATCCAAATTATTTATGGAGAAATGACATTAATAAATTTCTCGAACCAATAGTATTGCGAACAAGAACGTTGCACAACATTCTATAAACTCAATAGGGTTTCATCACTTAATTACCTAGTTTATTTCTGTAAGCTAGCCCCGTCAAATTTTTAATTTGACTAAGTGTTAACCTGATTTGCTAGCAAATCAAAAATTTGTCTAAGTGGGTTATCGATAATTTGTATCTTTAAAATCCCTACTGAAGTTTATAGTGGGCGTTATGAGCAATCACAGAAGATAATAAATAAGGGCTATTTAGAGATAAGTAGAAAAATTAAAAGACCTTAAAAAAGTTTCATTCTCTCATAAATTTGAGAAAATAAGTCAATTTGACAAGTAATTTTATACTTTACAAAAATAAAATACGTATACATCTTTAAAAAAAACAAGATGAAAAAAATAATTTTAAGTGGTCTAATATTAGCCACTGTTGGACTTACAATTGTAAGTTGTAATAAAGAAAGAATTAAATCAAACTTAGAAACTGAAACTAATTCAGTTCAAGTAGATTTAAGAATAAAAGAATATATAAATGAAAGTGCATCAGATGATTTATCAAAATCAATGTATACGCAGTTGTATGAATTAACTATTCCGTTTAAAAACATCATGAAAAATGGAGAATATAATGAGTCAATAATAAATTATTCTAAAAAATCTTGGAATAATAGTATTCCAATTGAAACATTTATAGAATTAAATTTTAATGAAAGAAGTAATGAAAAACTTGCATTTACTTTATTACAAAAGATAAATAGTAAAACAAATTTAGCCTCATATAAAAAAAATAAAACTGATTTTTACACCTATACTCCTTCTATTCATGTTTTCAATTATAAAAAAGCAAATTATAATGAATTGCCTATTATCGCGTTTAATATGGAAATTAGTACTGATATTAGAGGGATGGAAGATTATGAAGACTGTATAATTGCTTGGAAGCAAAAAGGTGATGGTACATATGAAGAAATTATTCTTGATGAAAAAACAGCAAATGAAATTACGAATCCAATATTCATAATTGATAATGCACAAGACATAAAAAATGTTTCTCCAGATAACAGAACTATTGATGTTGTTGAGAATAGAGATAACCCTCAAAATAGAACTATTTCGACTTATAGTCGTGTCTTAGATCAATACAAAATTTCCCAGCGCTATGATAATAGTAGCAAATCAGAATATTCTTATGAATTAATATATATAAAAAACGGTGGAGGATATCAAAGAACAGGAAATAGGACAGAAATAAAAGAAATTCATAAAAATGATTTGAACACTTATTTTACAAATGATTTTTCTATCTATCAACTACCTATAATTGGAAATTTAAAAGGATTTGATATTTTCACATTTGAATATGATTGGTGGGCTTCAAATAAAACTTTGCGTTTACCTGGGCAAACAAGGTGGGTAAAGGTTAAAATGAGTAATTCTGGTGATTATTATCAATATGGTTATGTTAGTCTTGCTAGCTGGAATTGGACTAATAATTTTAATACCAAAGGAGCAGTAAAAATCCAAAGAAAATAATATGAAAAAGATTATAATAGTTATATTTATACTTTCATTTTTTAACCTTTATGGTCAAGAAAAGAAAAAACTTAAACCAAATTTAGATTTAGGTATGAAATATACTTTTATTGATGATAGAGGTGGTGCTTGTTTAGGAGTAAATGTAAATTATGATAAGTTTAATTTTAGTTTGAGAAATGATTTTTCAATATCTATAATAAGTGACCCTATAACACAGTATTTTGTAATTCAAGATTATAAAGTGTTTATGTACTTTGATGTTTCTTATCAAATTTTTACAAAATCTTATCCTTTTGCAGGTTTTGGCTGGATTTCAAATTCCGACCAAATTCATAGGTTTAACCCAACTTATGGTTATTACACTCTAACTTTAGGTTGGAAACAAAAAATAAATAATGCAATAACAATAGAGCTCAGAAGTGATGTTCCATTTGTAAAAAACAATGGTGTAATTGACCAAAACATTGCTTTTCCTTTATCTATTTCCATTTTATATAGCATAGATTGATAAAAATACATCACAGTAAATAATTTACTATGATGTATTAATAAATAAAAGCTCATAACAAAAGCTAAAAATAACCCTACGGGTCGTTACACTTATTCTTAGCTAAACCGTTATAACCTAATTTTTTTGTCAATAATTTGATAAATTTCATCTTTATGACTTGGATGAAACCAGGTAATGTCTTCATTTTTTTTGAACCATGTAAATTGCTTTTTAGCGTATCTACGTGAATTTCTTTTGATGAGTCTTACGCACTCTTCATAATCAATTTCATGGTTAAAATAGGAGAAAAATTCAGAGTAACCAACCGTTTTTAATGCAGAATGTGATTTGTAAATACTTAACGACTTGACTTCATTTTCGAGTCCAGCATCCAACATCAAATCAACGCGTAAATTAATGCGGTCATACAGGGGTTCTCTATCCATTTCTAACCCAATCCAAATGGGTGTAAAATTTCTATTTTTACGTTGGTTTTTTCTGAAAGAAGTGAACTTTCTGCCAGACAACTCAATGACTTCAATCGCTCTAATCATGCGCGCATGGTTTTGTCGGTCAATAAAATTAAAAACATCAGGATCATTTTGGTCTAAGTAATCTTGTAATGGTTTTAACCCCTTATTTAAATGAATTTGAATGTATTTTTCTCTTACTTTTAAGTCAGATGGCATTTCGTCTATACCATAAACTAAGGCGTGAATATACAAACCACTGCCTCCAACGGCTATGCATGTGTCATGAGTTTCAAATATGTGGTCAAGGCTTTTTAGGGCTTCAATTTCAAATTTACCTGATGTGTAATTTTGTTGAATGGAATGAGAATCAATAAAATAATGTTTAGCTTGGCTGAGCTCTTCTTTATTTGGTTTGGCTGTTCCTATTGACATTTCTTTAAAAAATTGACGCGAATCAAAAGATAGAATAGGGCAGTTGTATTTTTTAGCGAGTTCTATACTTAATGCAGTTTTTCCTATTGCGGTTGGACCTGCAATAATGATTAAATGTTTGTTTGTATTATAAATTGGTTGATTCAAATTGTTTTTATGACAAAAATAGTGCGAAATTTATTGAATTTTGATGGGATCTCCCAAAAATTTTGGTTGTACATTAAAGAGTAGGTCAAGCATAACTTTTACACGTGCAAATTTTTCTCTTATTTTTGTTTTTAAGCCATATTTATTTGACACTTTACTCGCAATAAATCCAACAGCATCAATATTGTTATGTTGTGCTATATATATGGCACGTTCAATATGAAATTTTTGTGAAATAATTGTAATGCTTGACTGTCCAAACACTTTTTTACTACGTACAACTGAATCTAAAGTTCTAAATCCTGCATAGTCTAAAAATATTTTATGGGCTGGGATGCCTTTGGCTATTAAATCATTTTTCATGGTGGTTGGTTCGTCATAATAAATAGTGCCATTGTCACCACTAACGAAAATAAAATCAATTTTACCTTGTTGATAAAGTTCAACAGTTGCATTTATGCGATAGGTGTAATATGCATTATTATTACCAGAGGTTAAATGTTTACTTGTACCTAAAACTAAACCAACTTTATTGTGTGGAATTTTGCTGACATTTGAATAGATTTTGCTTTTTGAGGCTTTAGATACCACCCAATCGGAAATAAATATGCTACCTAACATTGTGATCAGAAGAATTCCAATGAGTCGTTTGTAAAACGTTTTTGAAGTGAATAATTTTTTCATTTTAATTCAGTAGGAAAAGCGTGTTTATACTCTTCATAGCGTTCAAACACTTCATAAACATATTCATAAGTTTCAATACCTCTCATCATCCCGTTTTTTACCACTTTATCGCGATAATATTTTGGTTTTGACAAATTTAACATCATTTTGTCAACATTGTTAAACCAAGTAGAATCATTTTTGTTATATTTTTTTGCTAAACGTCTAGCGTCATCAACATGACCACGACCTGCATTAAAAGTGGCTAAGGTGAAATACATTGCTTCTGTTGAATCAGATACTTCTTTTAGCCATTGGTTATAGTTTTTATTGAGTTTTTTTATGCCGGCTTTAATTTGAGATTCGGCAGAAGATGACCTTGAAATCCCGTAAGATGTAGCCGTGGCAGGCATAAATTGGAATAAACCGTACGCACCTGCCCAAGACTCTTTATAGGTTTCAAACTTTGACTCTTGATAAATAATGGCTGAAATTAATCGCCAATCCCAGCCAATAGTGTCACTTTCACTTTTAATAAGCTCATCATAGGGCGATAGTTGACCTTCATTTAAAACTGTAGAGTATTCTTGAATGGCTTTGTTTGTAAGATTTTTTCGGTCAAAATATTTACGTTTTACCTCTCCAATAGTCGATTGATTTGATTTTAAATTCAACCAATAATTGATGGTGTCAATTAATTGAGTTGAGTTTTTACGTCCAGCAAAAGCTATGTGTTGGTCGCCACTTAATTTTAAATTAATGTCGATATTTGAATAATAATTTTGATTAATTTTAGCCACGTTTTGGTCGGTGATGGTGTAGTCAATTTCATTTTCACTCACCATTCTAATTAAATCTTCAGATGTTATGTCACCTTCAATAGGTAAAATGAGTAAATTTAGTTTGAGCAATTCATTCAATCTGTGAATTTGTTTAAAATAGGTGGAGTTTTTCCATACAAATATTTTTTTACCTCTTAATTGTTCTATGGAAGTAACGAGAGAGTCTTGCAATTCAGATTTTTTCATTTTTCGCCAATTTTTAGGCTTGCGTTGAATCAAAACTTGGTGGGTTGTAAGATAAGGCTCCGTAAAGTTTAATTCATTTTCACGTTCAGGTGTAATGGTTAAGTTACAGGCAATCAAATCCCCCTCACAATTATTTAGAGCTGTGAGCATAGAATCTAAATTATGCATCATTCTAACTTGAATGCGAATGTCCATGTCTTTAGAAAATTCATGTAACAATTCATATTCAAATCCCATATTTTTTCCTTTATAGAGAAAATATGATGTTGGACTGTTTTCAGCTAAAATAGTTAAGACCTCTTTTTTTTGAATGTCATCCCAGTCAGATTGACATAGCTTTATCTCTTCTTTTTTAGCCTTTTTTTTGCAAGATGTAATTGACCCTAAAAAAGCTAGAAATATAATAAAAAATAAAAAAAACCTAGTTTGCATATAGCTCCAATATACAAAAAAAAGCGTTTCGATTTAACGAAACGCTTTTCATTTTTGAGTTAATTAAGATTTATTTTTTTAATAAATCTCTAATTTCACCTAATAATACTTCTTCTTTTGTTGGCGCAGCAGGAGCAGCTGGCATAGCTTCTTCCTTTTTCTTTACCTTAGTGTAAGCTTTAACAATTACAAATAATACAAACCCTATGATTAGTAAATTAATGATTGTATCAATCCAAGCACCATATAAAATTGCATTTTCAGGAATTCCAGGAACCAATACTGCTCCAGATGTCTTATCCACAACTTCCACAACTTTTTCTGAAAGTACAACTTTAAGGTCAGCGAAACTAACACCTCCAGTGAACATACCAATGATTGGCATCATAATCATACTTACAAATCCTTTAACTACAAGTCCCACGGCTCCGGCTAAAATTACAGCAATCGCTAAATCAATAACATTTCCTGTTAGGATAAACTTTTTAAAATCTTTTAACATTTTTCTTTTTCTTTATTATTATTTAATTAATTACGCATCTTTATGGATATGCACATCCATTTGAGGATAAGGAATATTTAATCCATGTCCATCAAACTCTTTATAAATTCTTTCATTCATTTTAAAAAACACATCCCAATAATCTTCAGTTTTACACCAAACTCGTAATGTTAAATTCACAGAACTATCTGCTAATTCTAATAGTCCAATAAACGGCTCTGGGTCTTTTAAAATTTTGTCATCATCAGCAATAAAACCTTTTAAAACGGATTTAGCTTTGTCATAATCATCACCGTAAGCAATTCCAACAACAAAATCAACTCTTCTTTGTTTTTGAAACGTAAAATTAGTCATGTTTCCGTTTGCCATTGCTCCATTTGGAACAATTATAGTTTTATTATCAAGTGTAACTAATAATGTATTAAAAATTTGAATTTCCTTAACAAAACCTTCCTCACCTTGGGCTGAAAGATAATCTCCAACTTTATATGGTCTAAAAATCAAAATCATAATACCGCCAGCAAAATTACCTAAAGTTCCAGAGAATGCCATACCAATTGCTAAACCTGCAGCACCCAACAACGCAATAAATGAAGTCATTTGCAAGCCCAGTTGACCAAGAGCAGTAATCACAACCATAATTTTTAACGAAATGGCAACCATACTGGTTAAAAAAGTTCTTAATGATTCGTCAAAGTCCTTTTTCTTTAACAACTTAGCCATCATTTTAGACACGCGCTTGGTAATTATTAGTCCAATAATTAAAATTGAAATAGCTATGGCAAGTTTTGTTCCCCACGTAATTGCGCTGTCAATCCAAAATTCAGGACTAGTATAATCAATTTTTGAACTAGCTTCATTAACTGCATTATTTGTTTCTACTAGTGCATTGTGCAGAGAATCTGTTGGTACTGGCATAATATTTTATACTTTTTTAGTTAAACGACAGCAAATATATGCATTTGAAAGTTAAATTTGCATTATGTTTTTTATTTTATCAAAAATTCTTTCTTTTTTAATCAATCCGTTTAGTTGGTTGATTGTTTTATTGTTAATGTCTTTTTTCTCTAAAAATTTAAAACGTAAAAAACGTACTTTTTTAAGTGCTTTGTTTGTATTATGGTTTTTCTCGAATGACGTTATTTTTCTTGAATTTACACGACATTGGGAAGAGAAAGGAACAAAAACAGAAAACGTAAATCATTATAATGTAGGGGTTGTTTTGGGTGGAATGGCAGAGTATGACAACAACTTAAAGCGGCTAAGCATACGTAGGGGAGGAGACCGAATTTGGCAAGCCATACACTTGTATCATTTAGGTAAAATTGATAAAATACTCATTTCGGGTGACAATGGGTTTATGATTGACAAGGGCCTAAAAGAAGCGGAACAATTAAAAGAAGTACTGATTGAAGAAGGCATTCCAAATGAAGATATCTTAATCGAAAATAAATCAAAAAACACTTATCAAAATGCAATTGAATCTAAAAAAGTGCTTGACGCTACGCCTGTAAATGAATCTGTACTCCTAATTACGTCAGCATTGCACATGAAACGTTCTGAAGCTTGTTTTAAAAAGGCAGGTTTTAAAAATTTTGGAACTTTCACCACTGACCATTATACTGGCGAAAAAAGAGGATATTATTTTGATCAATATGTCGTGCCAAATATTTCAACTATGAGCGATTGGAATAAACTAACACATGAATGGGTAGGGTACTTAACCTATTGGATTGTTGGTTATGCCATTTAGAAATTGAATTTCGATATATCAATAGTCACCTAATTTTAAATTGTAATATACCGATTGTACTTTGAAGTGATTTTTGATTGAAATGAAAAAAAGCGCATTTCAATGTTAATTCGGTATTATATTTTCGTTTTGAGCTTCTAATATTATACTCAACTTATTGTTAAAACCAACAACTATTGAGTCCTTTGAGTTATTAGTGATGTAAACAGGGAAAGCTTTAAATAAAAAAGAAGAATCATTAGTTGTGTTAAAATCTTCTTTGATTATTACTTCAGTTGTATCTATTATAATATTCAATAAAGAATCTCCAATCTCAAGGTAATAGTGGTTTCTCTTAAAATACAGCCCCCGTTTCACATAATTATTTATTGTTTCAAGTGAGTCTCTATATAACCTATACTTTTTTTCTTTAATTGACTCAATAGGAATTCCATTTTCATCCAATACAGGAGGTGGTAATCTCAAATTATTCTTAACATTCCAGAAAACAATTGTATCCGATAATTCACCTATATAAAGAACATGATAATTCACTCTTTTTCTTTTTTGTTGATCTAATGCCCTTTCTTTATCTATTTCATAACCCTTAAGAACTGGACTCTCATTTTTGACTAAGTCAAACATAGTATTTTCAGATTTAACAACATTTTCATTTTCACAAGAAAATAAAATCCCTATCAAAATAATTCCAAAAATAAATCCGTTTTTGAACATAAGTATTAAGCTAATTTAACCAACTCCTCAATAGCTAATTTAATATTACCCCTAATTTCAAGAATTGACGCATCCATCATATAGCAAGGTGCTGTGATTATTTTATTTTCTTTATCAATTAACACTTCTTTTAAAGTACGTTCTTCTGTTTTTGAGCCTGTTTTTTGGACCCCTACATGAAAACCATCAATTTCATAAGGTGATTTATCGGTTGTGTTACCTAAAGTTAAGTTAGGATGAATATTAGAATCCTCTAGAGCTTTCGCAATTAATATTGGACTCACACATAAAGCAGCTATTGGTTTTCCAGCATTCACTAAATTCACCAATAACAATTTAACTTCAGGTAAAATCGTTCCATCTGGTCCGTTAAAAGCCCAATCCGAAAAATTTTTAGCTGAACCAAATCCACCCGGAATAATTAACGCATCAATATTAGCTGGTGTTATTTCAGAAATTTCTTTAACATTACCTCTTGCAATTCTAGCTGATTCAACCATCATATTACGTTCTTCTGTCATTACATCACCCGTCAAGTGATTAATAACATGATGTTGGTTTTTGTTAACCGAAATACACTCATATTCGTTTCCTGTTTCGGCAACTGATAACATTGCTAAAACTGACTCTTGAATTTCTGCACCATCATACACCCCACAACCTGATAATAATATTCCTATTTTCATAATTATTTAATTTAAAAACAAACACTTGAACTGACATGCGCTAATTTAACTATTTTTACACAATGATTTTAAATGAAACAAAAAAAATATTGTTTTATGATGGTGATTGCGGCTTTTGTAATTCATCCGTTCAATTTGCATTAAAACATCAAAAAAATGAAATCTATTTTGCCACTTTACAATCCAAATTCGCAATAATTTTATTGGAAAAAAATGGGATTAAAATTGAATTAGATACGCTTTATTTTTATAATCACGAAAAAATTTACAATAAATCGTCAGGAGCGTTGAGACTTGCTAAAGAATTAAAATTTCCTTACAATTTATTGTTTGCATTTTACATTGTCCCTAAATTTTTAAGAGATACTGTATATTCATTTATCGCTAAAAGGCGCCATAAAATTAAATCTGGATTTTGTGTTATTCCAAAAGAAACTGAGAAAAAACTATTTTTGACTGATGATTCTCAACTTTTAAAAAATTAAAATTAATTACCTTTATAAAAAGAAGAATAAATATCTAAAACAATTATGAAAATATTATTGCCTACAGATTTTTCGAACAATGCAAAAAAAGCCATTGATTATGCTATTCAATGTTTTCCAAATGCGGATTTCACTTTATTACATATTGTTTATTTGCATCAAGCTGGTTCAACTATGATTGTTGACATTAACCATGAGTTAGTGAAAGCTAATCAGCCTAAGATTAACGAATTGATTTTACAATTAAAACAAAAAAATTCACAATTAAAGATTAAAGGAAAGGTAGATGTTGGTTTTTTTTCGCAAACCATTATAGAACTTACACAAGAGATTGAAATCGACTTAATTATTTTAGGTACCAAAGGTTCAAGCGGTTTAGAGGAAGTTTTAATTGGGAGTAATGCTGCTGATGTTGTTAAAAATGTGAACAAACCCATTTTAATTGTACCACACAATTGTGAAGTTAAGTGCCCTCAACATATTTTATTATCAAGTGATTTTTCACCTGAAAGTCAAAAAAAAGAAATGAATTTAATTGATACAATTAGAACTTATTTTAACGCTCAACTTGATTTATTACATGTATTTTCATCTAAAGACAAAACTAAAGACGTAAATTATTCAGACTTAATTGAGAAAAAAGAAGTTGAAA
>Ga0316206_1002897_pt1 | contig 10519 bp, 7 predicted proteins | sample 6monthpyrite_MG_FD_204942 | JGI IMG/M metagenome (GOLD analysis project Ga0316206, IMG submission 204942) | Microbial mat bacterial communities from mineral coupon in-situ incubated in ocean water Damariscotta River, Maine, United States -... | ecosystem: Environmental > Aquatic > Marine >...
CACTGAATAACTCTTCCGGCGTTTTACCAAGAATATTAACCAGCACATTCAGCCGGCCCCGATGCGCCATGCCCATAACAATTTCATCGACGCCATGTACACCGGCTCTTTCGATTAAACAATCCAGCAAAGGAATCAGGCTTTCCCCGCCTTCCAGCGAAAATCGTTTTTGGCCAACGTACTTGGTGTGCAGGTATTTTTCTAAACCTTCCGCCGCCGTTAAGCGTTGAAATAAACTGATGCGTTCTTCATGAGAAAAAGACGGCGTACTACAGACACTCTCCAGTCGTTGCTGGATCCAGCGTTTCTCTTCCGTCTCCATGATGTGCATATACTCAGCACCGATCGAACCACAGTACGTCTTTTTCAGCGTATCCATTATGTTCGACAGCGTCGTGGTATCGACACCAACCAGTGAGCCGGTATCAAACTCGGTATCAAAATCCATTTCAGAAAGCTGGTGGTGCTGTAAATCAAGCTCGGGGATATCTGATTTTTGAATATGATCTAAAGGATCAAGCGCTGCCCACTGATGCCCACGAAAGCGGTAAGCATTAATCAACTGCAGTACACGCACCTGTTTTCGTTCGTATTCAAGACTGACTGAATCATAAGAACCTGATTTACCACGGCAGGCCTGGCTGCTGAGTTGACGAAATTGCTGCCTGATTTCTGCATGAGAAACATCCGGCTTTGTCTGACCGTTGATGCGCGGCATGGTATCGAATAACTCACGCCATTTGCTTTCAACCAGATTGGGATCATGCAGATAATCTTCGTATATCCCCTCAACCCACGCAGCACTACCCCCATCCAAAAATGAGGACTGCCAAAGTTGCTGCATATTCTGCTTTATTTTTTCCCTGGACATCCCTGGATATCGCCTTTTTTATTGCGTTGTTCTTTTATCTATCATTGTAGGTCCAGGCTACTTAATCTGCCAGCTTAAGGCAGATTATTTTACTGTTTTGAATAATTCTGCTGCTTTCAAACAAATAAGTCTGGCAAGACCTTATAAAACCTTCCCCATCAAGGTATTATCAAGCCCCAAAAAAAAGATAAACAATAATAAAAAAAGACCTCTGATAGACCCTTTTTGCGCATAATTCGTTAAATATTCAGGCTATCAACATTAAATAACAAAAATATCCAACTTTTAAAGTAATTGGCTCTGATGAAACGACTGTCTCTAAACTTACAAAATGATGAACTACTGAAGAACATTCAACGCTTCATGCCATCCATCGTCAGCCTGTTTTTACTCATCGTCGCCAGCTATACGCTTGCACAAATCACCTGGCAATTGCTTGAACCAGCGCCGTCAGCCCAGCGTAACGCAACTACCACCAAAAATACTCACCAGAACAAAGCGTCGAATAGTCAGTTTCAACAAAAACTGATCCAACTAAATAATGCGCATTTATTTGGCCAGGCCAATGCACCGGTTATCAAGCAAGCGACTAAAGACGCCCCGGAAACCACTCTCAACCTCGTTTTACGCGGCATTTTTTCAGCGCAGCCGATGTCTCTGGCCAGTGCCATTATCTCATCAGGCAAACGCGGCAAGGAATTAACTTATGGAATTGGTGACAGCGTTCCGGGTAATGCGACAATTGAAGAAATCTACCCGACGCATGTAGTTTTAATGCGAAATGGTCGCCTTGAAACATTAAGACTACCTGAGAAAAGTATCGGCGGCGTTCAAGCCAACAAAGCATCTTCAGGAAAAAAAGCACTTAATATGAACCAGAGTTCAGACCGGATTCTGGGTGACATCCGACGCAATATCATGAAAAACCCGACCTCGTTTGGTGAATATGCGATACCTGTCCCTGTTTCTAAAAACGGTAAATTACAGGGCTATCGATTGCGACCACAAAAAAAAGGTCGCGAGTTGTTTAAACAATTTGGTCTGCAGCGTAATGACATCGTCACACAAATAAATGGCGTGGCATTAACTGACCCGGTTCAGGGTATTGCTGCACTAAGAAAACTAAGCAGTGCCAACAGCATCAATTTAACCGTGATGCGAAATGGTGCAGAAACCCCTTTACAGTTTAATATTCGCTGACCGGAACTCAGCCCGGAATTCAGCTAAGAAATGGAATCACAGGATTACCTATGTTGTTAACTTACTTCACTAATAAATCGATGCAGATTTTAACTGTGCTGATGCTTTTATCATTCAGTTTTAGCTCTCAGGCAGCCGGTCAGATTACACTTAATTTACAAGACGCCGATATCCGTGCACTGGTTTCTACTGTCTCAAAATTTACCGGTAAGAATTTCATTATTGATCCGCGAGTCAAAGCCAAAGTAACCGTGGTTTCAAACAAGACCATGAACAAAAAGCAGGTCTATGAAGTCTTTTTGTCTATTCTGCAGGTACATGGCTTTGCCGCTGTTGAAACCGGCGCTATTATAAAAATTGTGCCTCAAGTAAATGCCAAGCAAGGTTCGATTAAAATAACCAGTAGCAAACGTCCCGGCACTGGCGACGAACTGGTTACTCAAATCATTCAGCTAAATCATGTACCGGCCGCACAACTGGTCCCCATCCTCAGACCTTTAATTCCTCAGCAGGGTCACCTGGCTGCTTACAACCCAACCAATGCGCTGATCATTACCGACCATGCGGCTAATATTCATCGCCTGTTAAAAATAATTGCAGAAGTTGATCAGGCCAATAATACTGAACTGGAAATCGTCAGACTTGAGAATGCTTCGGCCTCAGAAATGGTACGTATTCTTACCGCGTTACAGGGAAAATCCAACCCTAAAGATCCATCAGCAACCGTCAAGTTTGCAGCAGATGAACGCACCAACAGCATTTTAATCAGTGGTGATCGCACCTCTCGCCTGCGTATCCGCGCAACCATCGCGCACCTTGATACGCCGCTTGAGAATGGCGGTAACACACACGTAATTTACCTGCATTATGCAAAAGCAGAAGACATGGTAAAGATCTTAACTGGCCTTGAAAACAACAAATCAACGGGTGCCAGAACCTCTAAAAAAACAACCGCCGCAAATAAAAATGTTAAGACCAATATTCAGCATGATGAATCAACCAACGCCATTATCGTTACCGCCTCACCTGATGAAATGCGCAATATCAAATCTGTTATTCGTCAGCTTGATATTCGCCGCGCACAGGTTTTGATTGAATCGATTATTGCTGAAATTTCATACGGCCAGTCAGAAGAAGTCGGTGTTGGACTGGTCAGTGATACCAGCGGATCAGACAGCCCCAGCTCACCCACCTTAATCAGTAACCTGGGTGGACTTGGCAGCCTGCTAGCGGCCAGCGCAACAGGCGGCACTACTGGCCTTTCTGCTTTAAACCAGGGTTTAACGGTTGGCATCGGCGACGAAAGTTCGTCTGGCAATCGCTTTGGCTTATTGTTGACGGCTCTTGGATCTGATGCGGCGACCAATGTACTGTCGACACCGAGTATTGTGACGCTTGATAACGAAGAAGCGGAGATTTTGATTGGTGATGAAATCCCGGTACTGACCGGCTCTTACTCATCAACCGGTACTACGTCTTCTCCAACCAACCCGTTCCAGACCATCGAACGTAAAGACGTTGGTATCACTTTAAAAGTTAAACCTCAGATTAATGAAGGCGACACCATCAAACTTGATCTCGAACAGGAAGTATCCAGCTTATCTGAAACCACTGAAGCCGGCCCTGTGACCAACAAACGCACCATCAAAACATCCGTACTGGTAGAGAACAATGAAATTCTGGTACTTGGTGGACTGGTACAGGATCGCGTACTGGACAACTTTGATAAAGTCCCGGTACTTGGTGACATTCCATTATTAGGTCGTTTATTCCAGTCTCAAACCAGCTCTAAAGTTAAACAAAATTTAATGGTCTTTATGCGCCCGAATATTTTGCGTGATGTTATATCAGCAGGTCGCGTTACCAGCAGCAAGTACAACTATATTCGTGCTCAACAATTAAAAGCAACTGACAAGGGTTATGGCCTGATTGAAGAAAGCTCGCCAATGCTGCCGACACTAACGCCTGAAGAAAAAGCAGCGCCCTCAGAAGACAGCAAGGAAGACAATGACAAAACTAAAAATAATTCATCTGACAAAAAGTCAGATATCGACACTGATAAAAAACCCTTAAGAACCTCCAACGTCATCGATGTCTGGGGAGATGAAGACTAATCATGTCGGATGAAAATATAAACGCGCCGGTTATTCCTTACGCTTTTGCAAAGCGTCATGGCGTGCTGGTTTCTGCCATTCATGAAGACAGTGCAGAAGTTATTTATAAAGCGGATACCCGACCTCAGTCACTTTCCGAAGTTAAACGGGTTGTCGGCAAACCATTAAAACTTAACCAGGCCAGTAATGAACAATTCGATGCGCTGTTAACACAATGCTATGAACAAGATTCTGATCAGGCCATGGCCATGATGGAAGGTGTCGGTGAAGAACTCGACCTTGATCAGCTGGCCGAAAATTTAGAACCAGAAGACTTGCTCGAAGCCGAAGATGACGCACCTATCATCCGACTGATTAATGCCATCCTCACTGAGTCAATCAAAGTGAACGCGTCCGATATTCATATCGAGTCCTATGAAAACCGGATGCGTGTGCGTTTTCGTGTTGATGGTGTGCTGCGGGAAATTCTGCAACCGCCAAAAAATATCGCTCCACTGGTCATCTCCCGGATCAAGGTCATGGCCAAACTGGATATTGCTGAAAAACGTTTACCACAGGATGGTCGAATCTCGTTAAAGGTGGCCGGTCGTGCGGTTGATGTTCGTGTTTCAACCCTGCCCTCCGGTTATGGAGAACGGGTCGTGCTGCGTTTACTTGATAAAACAGCCGGGCGTTTGCAACTGAAACACCTTGGTATGTCTGAAAAATCCCGGCATCAGGTCGATGAGCTAATCAAACGTCCGCATGGCATTATTCTGGTTACCGGCCCGACCGGTTCAGGTAAAACCACATCACTTTACGCGGCCCTGACCCAGCTCAATGACAAGTCCAGAAATATCCTCACCGTCGAAGATCCGATTGAATATTACCTCGATGGTATTGGCCAGACCCAGGTGAATAGCAAAGTCGAGATGACGTTTGCTAAGGGCCTGCGATCCATCTTAAGGCAAGATCCCGATGTTGTTATGATCGGTGAGATACGTGATCTGGAAACCGCACAAATTGCCGTTCAGGCCAGTTTAACGGGTCACCTTGTACTCTCTACGCTGCATACCAACAGCGCTATTGGTTCCATCACCCGTTTACGTGACATGGGCATTGAACCCTTCCTGCTATCTTCCAGTTTAATTGGCGTTATTGCCCAACGGCTGGTGAGAAATTTATGCCCGGACTGTAAGCAAGTGCACACGGCAACAGAAACTGAATGCGAATGGCTGGAGGTGGATACAACTAATCCGCCTGAAATTTATAGCGCGAAAGGTTGTGATAATTGCAATCAGCAAGGTTATTTTGGTCGAAGCGGTGTTTATGAAGTGGTGACCCTGGAAGAAGATTTACGCCAGATGATTCACGACGGTGCCGGTGAACAAGCCATGGAAAAAACCGCCCGACAAACCTCAGCCAGTCTTAAACAAGATGGTCAGCGACTGATACTCGAAGGCAAAACCTCGCTCGAAGAAGTACTGCGCGTAAGCCGTGAGGAATAATTGTGGCTGCCTTTGAATATGTTGCTTTAGACGCTAAAGGCCGTGAAAAAAAAGGCGTTACCGAAGGTGAAACGCCGAAGCAGGTGCGTCAGGTACTCCGTAGCCAGGGCCTTATGCCGGTCAGTATTAGCGAAGCGGCGATTAAAGATAAAAAACAAACTGACGAAAAAAAATCATCTTTTAGTTTTCAACGCGGCATTAGCGCAACCGAGCTGGCACTGTTTACCCGTCAGCTGGCCACCTTATTAAACGCATCATTACCGCTGGAAGAATCACTGGCAGCGGTTGCACAACAAACTGAAACACCTCGTATTAAAAGCATGGTGTTTGCAATTCGCGCCAAAGTTCTCGAAGGCCACACGCTGGCCAATGGTCTGGCAGAATTCCCAAAAGCCTTTCCCGAACTTTACATTGCAACCGTCGCAGCCGGTGAAGAAACCGGCTATCTCGATGACATTCTTGAGCGTCTTGCCGACTACACCGAAAACCGCCAGTTAATGCGACAAAAAGTCAGCATGGCGTTGTTATACCCGGCGATATTAACCTTAATGGCAATCGTCGTTGTGGTCGGTTTAATGACCTATGTCGTGCCCCAGGTGGTCTCGGTGTTTGATAACATCAATCAGGAACTGCCAGGCTTAACCACCGGTATGATTGCCACCAGTGATTTCTTACGCAACTATGGTTTTTATTTATTGATTGTCATAGCCGGTACACTGACAGCCTTTAAAGCCTGGTTGAAAACTGAGGCTAATCGTTTTCGCTATCACCGGTTGATTTTAAGAATCCCGTTGATTGGAAAACTGTCACGCAGCATGAACACGGCCCGGTTTGCCCGAACACTCAGCATATTAAGTTCATCGGGTGTACCCGTGCTTGAAGCCTTAAGAATTGCCGCCCAGGTTGTTTCTAATCTGCCGATGCGAGACGCCGTTTTAAGCGCCGCTGACAAGGTTCGTGAAGGCAGTAATATCAGCACCTCTCTGGAGCAGAGCGGCTTATTCCCACCGATGACGATTCGACTCATCTCAAGTGGTGAAAGTAGTGGAAAAATGGAGGATATGCTGGAAAGAGCTGCTGTTCAGCAGGAGCGCGAACTGGAAACAATGATTTCTGCCATCCTTGGCATCTTCGAGCCCGTGCTTATCTTAGTCATGGGTGTCGTCGTTCTGATCATTGTGCTGGCAATTTTGCTGCCTATTTTTGAGCTTAACCAGCTGGTCGCTTAAGTTAAGTTTCGCGCTTAAAGCTGTGTATAAATTTTATCTTTCGATGACTCTGCCATGTCTTTTTTCAGATCGAATAAAAAGACATTTTTCATATTCTCTTTGCGGCATTTTTCAACAGCCCGATAAGACTTAATGCAATTATCGGCATCACAATAGACCACTATAGTTTTGCCTTTATTTTGACTGATTAAATCTTCCATCTGAATCATAAACATGCGCGATGAAAATGACATGTGTTTAACACCTTCCCGGTGATTACTCTCAAACTCAAACTTAGGTCTGACATCGACAAGCACAACGTCATCCATGCGCCCTTCAATTTCAGAAAGTGAAATACTGGGAATATCTGGAAACAGATTCATCCAGTCATTATTAACATCAGCAGAAAAAACGCCGGTAGAAAAAACCAAAGAAAAACCAAAAAATGAAAACTGTAGAAATGACTTACTCATAACTAACTCCATCTAGCTCATCAATATTGCTTGAAAATATGTAACTGAAAAACAACAGTTATTATCAATAGTGACTCAGCAAAATAGCTTACGAGTGAGTAGTGATAATCCATTAACAGCGACATCCTGTGGTCGAGAAGTTTAGTCATCAACTAAAGAAGATCAAGTTTCAGCGGATAACCGGTTCAATTATGATGACAACATAGTCATCAGAGCATCAAACCTGCGAATTTAAAGCGATGCAGTAATATCCCTGAAATACTGTTCCGCCCCGCCTTTCAGGAAGAAATAAGACTTTATGCCTTTCGCTTCCAGATAATACATTAACCATTCAACCTGCTTGCCAACGGCATCATAAACCAGCAGGGTTTTATTTTCGGCTATCGCTCGGGCAATGTATTTATTAAACAACTTCGCATCATCAAGCGAGGTATGAAATTCATAACCAATAAAAAGCGATAACATTTCTCTTTGTGTCCTGTCCCGAATATCCAGCAAAATAGCCTGACGCTCAGCAACCTTCTGACTAAACGCCGTGGTGCTTAATAAATGCTTCTTTAACAAATTTTCATTTAATAACTGCGCACTAACCACCGGAGACTGACCTTCCATCACCGACTGATGAGGATAAGCCGCAACCCAGTTTTTCAAGCCATCATCGTAAACAGAGATTGTTTGCGGGTAGCGATTCATAAAACGTCTCGCGGCCTGAAACGACTTAATGCATTGCCCACCATTACAGTAGAAAACAATTTGTCGATTGTTGTACTGCTCATGTAAGGTTTTAACCTTTTTTATAAAATTAAAATCTGTCGCCGGCTGGTTAAACGCACCTTTAATATGCATCAACTTAAACTCATAAGGCGATCGAACATCAACCAATAAAATATTACTCAGCCTTGCATGAAGATCTGCGGCTGAAATAACCGCTATATTTGAAAACTGATTTTTACCATCAAATTTTGCCGAACTGGCAAACAGCGGTGTGCCAGAGAAAAATACCAGAACAATAATACTGACTAACTTACCTGGTCTCATTTGCTTTTCCATTAGTTTATATCGATATGCAAATATACATAGATAAACTCACGCAAATATGAATACTTCGTGACAATTTAATGTAAACAATCCTGATTAATAGCTCTGCCCTGATCACATCAGTTTCATTTAGATGCTGAATGCAGCATTCCAGAAACCGATAAACAATCAATAAAATTGTAAACAAATCAAGATTAATGAATTTTGGAGCCACCGTTGTCGAATATTTCCTGACTCTGAATCACATTATTGTTTTTTTAGGAGGTAAATAATAAGTTTATAAAAACCAATAAAAAAAATTAACTTAAGATTTGAAACATTCACAGTTTTTAAGGGGGTTTTAACTAAAAAAACACCTCATTTGTCCCTAACATGTCCGCTTTTTCGTCCCTGCTATGTCCTTGAATCAATTAATAAAAATTAATTGCAATAAGATTACAAATTCTGATTTATTTTTTGTATTATTAAGTAAATCATATAAAAACTCTGCTAATCTAACGGATAGAATTTATTTATAGGGCGCTTGGTGAATAACAAAAAATTAATAGTAGAACGCCTCGAGCAGTTAAAAGTAGAATCCGGATTAAGCGACAAGTCATTTAAGAACACACTGGCATCTCTCACCGGAAAAACGCCGAGAACAATTCGTCGATGGTATTCATTTGAAAGCAATATCCATGAGACTGACATTGAACGAATCGCAAAGTTTTTTGGTAAACACGTTCACTGGCTGCGCTATGGCGACCGGGGTCAGGTATCAACTGCTGTTGACCAGATCATGTATTCAGATCACTTTGCCGCGGTTATTTTAAAAGACGAGAAAGTAGAAGAGGTTAATTTTAAGTTTACCGAGATGATGGATCTCACTGATAAAAGCATTCCTAAGCAGAACATCTGTGATCATATTTTAAAATCACAATCTGAAGATACTGTTAAACGATGCAAAAACGGTCATGACAAAGCCATTGAAAATGGTGCATTTGTCGACCAGCTTAAGATGACATTAGGTGACGGTCAGGAACACCATATTGAATCCACTACGCTTCATCTGAATAACAACCGGGTACTCAGAATTCTTTTTGATAAAGGCCTGGCCGACCAGAGCAACAAGACATGCCAGCAACAACCCGATAAAAAACATGCTTGTGAGACTGACCAGAAAAAACTGAACATTCTTTTTGTCGATGATGATAATTCAAACTGTCAGTTATATAACAGCATGCTTTCAATACACTGCTGCGAGGTCAACACATTCAATAATAGCCTGCATGCACTGCATGACTTCAAACAAAATCACGACCATTATGACCTGGTCATATCCGATATTATTATGCCTGACATGACCGGTGATCAATTAGCCGAAGAGTGTCGTCAGATACGCCCCGATATTCCTGTAATTTTATGTACAGGTTATGCTGGTCACCTTAACAAATCTACCGCTGAAGAATTTGGTGTTTCGCATTATTTACAAAAACCCATCGACTCTTCTGAGCTACTCCGTCTGCTCGACAAACTGCGGTAATTTAGCCCCTCCCCCCAAAAAATCTGCAACACTTAGCTTCTTCACCTTTACATAATCTCTGGTAAATTTTCACTAATCCAATTACTGTTAGTGTCATCATTAACTTGGTACACCAACGATGACAAAACAAGTTAAATTAAAACGCACACTCAGCCTTTCACAACTGGTCCTTTATGGTTTAGGTACGACGATTGGTGCCGGTATTTATGCACTCGTCGGAGAGCTGGCTGGCATTTCCGGTTACATGGCGCCATCGGCTTTTTTACTGGCTTCAGTAATGGCCGCTCTTACCGCGCTATCCTTTGCAGAATTATCCGGCCGTTTTCCTAAAGCGGCCGGTGCATCACTTTATATTAACCAGGCCTTTGGCTCTCACAAACTCGCTACCGTTGTCGGGCTTCTGGTTATCTTAGCAGGCGTCGTCTCCTCAGCCGCTTTAATCAACGCCTTTATCGGCTACCTGCAGCAGTTTATTGAAATACACCGACTCACCAGCATTTTATTAATCTGCCTGATCATCGGCGGACTAGCTGCCTGGGGAATTGCGCAGTCTGTTTTTATCGCCGGTTTTATTACCCTGATAGAAATTGGCGGTCTGGTACTGAT
>Ga0316206_1002899_pt1 | contig 10509 bp, 9 predicted proteins | sample 6monthpyrite_MG_FD_204942 | JGI IMG/M metagenome (GOLD analysis project Ga0316206, IMG submission 204942) | Microbial mat bacterial communities from mineral coupon in-situ incubated in ocean water Damariscotta River, Maine, United States -... | ecosystem: Environmental > Aquatic > Marine >...
TCATCGCTCATAAATTTTAATATAATACAATCAATTATTTATAGCTATATCTTGTGCCGTGGGTATTGCCGTTATAGAATGCCTGTTCTTAATAAGCACACGATTATTGTGAAAAAACCATCCCATAACCTGCGTCATTTTTTCCTCAAACCCCGGCACTGGCCAAGTCTGGCTGGCATGGGTATTTTATGGTGCCTCAGTAAACTGCCCTGGCCTCTGCAATACAGACTGGGTCATGCATTAGGGTTATTAATGTATTTTTTTTCAAAACGGCGGCGTTTTATTGCAGAAAAAAATCTATCCGTCTGTTTTCCCGAGATGGATGCAAATAGCCGTAAGCGACTTACTAAACAACATTTCAAGTCAATGGCGCTCGGATTTATTGAATTCGGCATTGCCTGGTGGGCTTCCGAAAAATCATTGAACAACCGGTCAACCCTGCACGGGCAAGAATACCTGCAAGCAGCAAAAAATAAAGGCAATGGCGTCATTCTTCTCTCTGCACATTTTACCTGCCTTGAACTTGGAGGGCGACTGCTCTCATGTCATGAACCTTTCAATGTCATGTATCGTCCAAACGAAAATCCGGTCATTGAATATTTTATGCAAAATAACCGTATACGCCATTTTGAAAAAGCTATTCGCCGAGATGACATTCGTAACATGGTTAAAAGCCTGAAAGCGGGTAACCTTGTCTGGTATGCATCTGATCAAAACTTCACTCAAAAAAACAGCGTCTTTGCTGATTTCTTCAATGTTCCTGCCGCAACAAATACCGCTACCAGTCGCCTGGCCAGGCTATCAGGTGCTGCTGTTGTGCCATTTTTTGCTATCCGGAAAGCTGACGGCAAGGGGTATGATTTAAACATACTTCCAGCGCTGGAAGATTTCCCGAGTGAAGATCCGGTTCAGGATGCTGTCAAGATCAATCAGATCATTGAAGCGCAGGTTCGCAAGGCTCCCGAGCAATACCTGTGGGTTCACCGACGTTTCAACTCGCGACCTGATGGCCGTAGTGATTTCTATGATCCTCCTGCCTAGAAAATGCGAGTTCGCCTGCATATCTTTACAGGCTACTATATAATGTTTCCTGGCATTCAAAAAAACAGTAACCCGGGTCATCTGGAATGAACAGCAAAGAACTCTATTCACGCCTGCTGCGTTATGTACGGCCTTACTGGAAAATGTTTGGTCTGGCAATTATTGGTATGATTGGCCTGTCTGCGACCCAACCACTGTTTCCTGTTTTGCTAAAACCTTTGCTGGATGAAAGCTTTGTAGCAAAAAATCTTGAAAGCATTTCGCTGATGCCATTGTTATTCGTTCTACTATTTTTCGTTCGCGGCCTGCTGACTATCATCAGCACCCTGACTATGACCTGGGTATCCTCACGTATCGTTATGGATATTCGTCACGAAATGTTCAATCAACTATTAGTATTGCCTAAATCTTATCTGGATAACCAACCTGTAGGCAACCTGATTTCAAAAATCACCTACAACGTAACCATGGTCACAAGTGCATGTACTAATGCGATTGTTATTCTGATTCAGGACAGCCTTGCCATTATCGGCCTGCTCGCCTGGATGTTTTATCTGGACTGGAAACTGTCCCTGGTATTTTTTCTCATTATCCCGATAGCTGCGTTACTGATCAAAATTACCTCTACTCGCCTGAGAAGACTAAGCCAATCGCTTCAGGACGAAATGGGCAACATGACACATGTTCTGCAAGAAAGTATTTCCGGCAATAAAGTGATAAAAATATTTGGCGGGCAGGAATATGAAAAAGAACGTTTTTATAAAACCAATAACTGGGTACGACGCCTGGGCATTAAAATGAAAGCTGCCTCTTCACTGAATGTCTCGGCAGTTGAACTACTTGCCTCTATTGCACTTGCAATCATTATATATGTTGCTGCCCTCAAGTCAGCAAACAATGAAATTACCGTGGGTGGATTTATTTCATTCTTTGCTGCAATGGCGATGTTATTCGCACCGGCAAAACGCCTGACAAAAATAAATGAACAACTTCAACTTGGTCTGGCCGCTGCCGAGTCCATCTTTGATCTGCTCGATCAGGAACCGGAAACAAATCACGGCACAAAAAGCATCGGGCATTCAAAGGGACATCTGACGTTCAAACAAGTCAGCTTCCAGTATGGTGAAGCAAACAGACCTGCACTGCACCAGATTGATCTTGATATAACCCCGGGAGAAACCATTGCCCTGGTCGGCCAATCGGGCAGCGGCAAGTCAACTCTCGTAAATCTTATCCCCCGGTTTTACAATCATACAGATGGTGAATTACTACTGGATGGTATCGAAATTAACGACCTTCCAATATCCAGTCTTCGTCAGCAAATAGCGCTCGTGAGTCAGGACATTATTCTGTTTGATGACACTATTCGAGCCAATATTGCATACGGCAGCATGGCCAATACGACCGATGAAGCTATCCATGCAGCAGCAAAGGCCGCCCATGTTATCGAGTTTGTAGATGACTTACCTGAAGGTATGCAAACACGTGTAGGTGAAAATGGTCTTAAATTATCTGGTGGCCAGCGGCAACGAATCGCAATTGCACGCGCTCTGCTCAAGGATGCACCTGTGCTGATTTTTGACGAAGCCACCTCAGCCCTTGATACCCAGTCAGAATATTTTGTCCAGGATGCGATCGAAAAACTTCGCAAGGGAAGAACAACCATTATCATTGCACATCGCCTGAGTACAATTAAAAATGCTGACCGCATCATCGTCATGGAGCATGGTAAAATAATAGAACAGGGCGGTCATGATGCTTTACTGAAAAATCAGGGTATCTACGCCAGGTTACATAGACTACAGTTATCTGATGTGCCTGAGTTATAAATTCATATGCTATTTTGCAGTCACAATCAACTGTGACTATCATTATATAAATGCCTTAATGAGCTACCCGACATAGAAGTATGAAACGTTACAAAATATTACTCATTTTATTTGCTTTACCTTTATGTATATATGCGATCTGGATCTCTTTACGTCATAAGGAATATCGATTCCTCAAAGAGCGATTTGGTTTAATCAGAAACAACCCGATTAAATCAACCATCTGGTTTCATGCAGCATCTGTTGGTGAAGTTAATGCCGTTATGCCTCTCATTAACCTTATGAAACGAAAATGCCCGGACACTCATGTCTGCCTGACTACAAACACACCCACAGGCTCTAGAATCGCACACAAAACTCGCCCTGATAACGTTGAAGTGTTTTATTTACCTTTTGATTATTCCTTTTGCAACCGGTTATTTCTCAAGCGCCTGCAGCCAGTCTGTGCGCTTATCATGGAAACAGAAATCTGGCCTGATTTATACAAAGCATGCCACAACAAAAACATACCCCTCCTGATAATCAATGGACGTATTTCAGAACGAACGCTGAATGTCTCCGACTGGATAAAGCAATTGTATGCAACAACCCTCTCATATACGGATGGTATTCTTGCGCGTTCGGACACTGACCGTACTAACTATGTGGCACTTGGAGCGAACCCGGAAAAAGTTGAAGTTATCGGCAATCTGAAATTTTCTCAAGCAACCGTTACGTCTGCCACTCTCACCGAAATTACCCGACCTTTTATCCTAGCTGCATCCACTCGTGAAAATGAAGAGCTCATAATTCTGGAATGCTTTCGTAAAACCCTCTCACAGAATAAATTACTCGTCATTGCACCCAGGCACCCTCACAGAACAATGGAAATCCTGAACGATCTTGACAAACCTGGGCTGAACATAGCCATTCGCAGTCGTCATGATCCGGTTACAGAAGACACTCATGTCTATCTGGCTGACACTATCGGGGAGCTGGGCAAATTTATTTCAGAAGCAGAATTTGTATTTATGGGTGGCTCATTAGTCCCCAGGGGAGGGCAAAATATACTTGAGGTTGCACGCGCGGGTAAAGCCGTTATTTTTGGACCCTACATGGATAACTTCAAAGATGAGGCACAACTTCTGATTGATGCGGGTGCTGCGATTCAGGTATCCAGTGCTGACGAGCTCCTGAAGCAAATAACATTCCTGCAGAATAACCCGGGGAAACTACAGGAAATGGCCTCGTCCGGACTTCAAATTATGGAACAATATAAAAATATGCATGAGCGTTATTTACAGGCTATCAGTGAACGTATTCCAGCCACCAGGTCATTGTGCTACAAATCATAACCCTGAAGACAGTCCTGCCAGTTTTGCTTGCTAAAATAGACTGAATGATTCTTGTTTAGTTTGTCCAGTGAGCGCTTTAGTCGAACAATGTTCTTTGCCTGCCATACACCTGGCTGGCATTGCTGTCCTTTATCAAAATCAATTAGAAATACATTATTATTACCATCCAGCAGGATATTATGCGCATTCAGATCAGCATGATTAATACCGAACATATGGAATTTTCGAATACATAGCCCAACTTTCTGCCAAATATCTGATGACAACTCTCCTACAGACAAACGCTGTGATAGTGGCATCGCATCAACTATGCGTTTGATAATGATATCTGCCCTGTAAAACAATCCATGTCTGTAAACCCTTGCCGCAACAGGTTGTGGTACAGGTAAACCCTGTTGGTACATCAGATCCAGTAAATGCCATTCGCGCCATGCACGGGTGTTTTTCAGGCCTGTCCAGAAATAACGGTCTGCCGTGACAGAAGCAACCATACCCCCGCGACAATAGTGCCGCAAAACAAGCTGAACACCATTAAACTCAATAAAACGCGCCTTTCCACGTCCCTCGATCGCACCCTCAACCTTCCCCTGCTGCAACCAGAAGTCAACATTGAACCATTGATTATTCACTTTACTAAATAAATCGGCATCATATAAGATATCATTGCCATCTGATTTTATTAACTTTGAGTTCATAGCGACATTATAACCCTTTTATGAAACTGCCGTTCACTACACCACCAAAACATCTTTGCTTGCTGCGACTCTCTGCAATTGGCGACATTTGCCATGTGCTACCTATTGTCAGAACTATCCAGAAAAACTGGCCAGAAACACGCCTGACCTGGATCATCGGAAAAACAGAGCATGCCCTCGTCTATGATATACCCGATATCGAATTTATCATTTTTGACAAATCACGACATTGGAAGGCATATGGTGATATACGTCGAAAACTCAAAAACCACCATTTTGATGCCTTACTACACATGCAAATGTCACTACGCGCAAGTCTGATCAGCTTAATGGTAAAAACCCCCATTAAACTTGGCTTCGACAAAAAGCGCGCCAAAGACATGCAATGGTTATTCAGCAACTACAAGATAGATTACCAGCCCCGACAACATGTAATCGACAGTTTTTTCTGCTTCACCCAGGCACTGGGAATCAGCGACAAACAACTGATATGGGATATCCCCGTTCCTGAAAATGAACGGCAATTTGCTGCACGCTACATCGGCAACCATAAAACTCTGATTATCAGCCCGTGCTCAAGTATGGCTTATCGTAACTGGCATGCAAAAGGTTATGCAGAAATAGCTGACTATGCTACCGAACGCTATGGATTAAATGTAATTTTAACCGGTGGAAAAAGTGCTATTGAACAGCAATATGGCGATGAAATCACCCGCCTCACCAAACACAAGCCGGTTAACCTGATTGGACAAACAACCCTGAAGCAGCTATTTGCGATTATAAGCCAGGCGACAGTCGTTATCTCACCTGATGCTGGCGCCGCTCATCTGGGAACCGCAGCCAATACACCGGTTATTGGACTGTATGCTACGACCAATCCGGACCGTGCGAGACCTTATTGTAGTAAGGACTATGTTGTAAATAAATACCCACAGGCAATCCAGAAAAAATTTCAAACATCTGTAGAAAACATCGCATGGGGAACAAGAGTTAAAGATGAAGGCACAATGAATGAGATTAAAAGCGAAGATATAGTGACTATGCTTGACAAACTATTTTCAACATCAGATTAACCAGTTTGAAAAATATTTCTAATACCGGCTTTTCTAGGTCTTCCTTTGTAATTCCCTGAGTTCAGTAATCACATCCTTTAATTCATTCTCTTTTTTTATTATCCAGAAAATATCTTTGCAAAATAATGTTTTTGGAGAAAGATTAAGCTTCACTCTATCCCAAAATATTTTATCTCTAACTTGCATTGTGACGTGTTTATTTTTTCTTCTATAAAATCCCCAGGTAAGAAACGTAAATAATGCAAAAATCGGGTAAACAGGAATACCTATTATCAGTGATGTAACTCCAATTTTAGTTTTATTATACTTTTCTACTTTAAATCCTGAAACTTTCAAAAGTGTTTTAAAGTGCTGTACACCCAATAAAAACAAATGACCAAAATACAGATCCTCAGATTTTTCTTCCGAGAACCATACTCCGTCTATCTCTGTTGGTGGCATTCTTTTCCAATAATCAGTTTCAAACAGAAAATTAGATAACCTTGCTCGAAAGTGCGAGTCACTTGGTGTAGTAATAACCAGGACACCCTCTTTTTTTAGGACACGATTAAACTCATATAACATTTTCAACTGATTTGGCATATGCTCTATGCCTTCCTGGCATACGATGTAATCAACAGAATTTGATTCCACAGGGAGATCATGAGAGAGGTCTGCATATTCAGCTTTAAAGCCTTCTATTTCCATAAATTCCGGAAATAAATCAAATGCTTTAACGGTTGCCCCTTTTTTTAGAAAACCATAAGTTGCCCTTCCGCCACCACAAGGTATGTCCAGTACTATTTTTCCCGTGAGATCAGGCAGTGACTCCAAATGCTTGTCGATATACCGATTTTTTTCAAACCCGGGATTTATATATTCAAAAGTCATAAACTGGCCAGCCTATTATTTTTAATGCCATAAAACTGGCACTGGGATACAACATATGATAACTTAATATATCATTTAAAATCAATATGTTATTCATGTACTTTCATCCAGGTGTATTAGATGCGCGCCAGCAGACTACATAAACTATTTAATATAAAAAGACTCCATAAGCTAAAAAAAGACTTTAGTACCCCCTATAGGGCATTTTTAGCATCATCTGGAATATTTTCATCTAAAATAGAGTTACGGGATATCGAAAATAATACAATGATCGTAGATAGAAGTGACCTGACTGTCTGGTCGGAATATTTTCTGGAAACAAATAGCCACGTAAAAATTACAAACGGTCTGTTTCACATCATACCATTTAACAAGCAACATAAAGACTACTATATACAAGGCTGCTCTGGTGGTGCCACATATCTACCCACGCGACTACAGCAAAGCAACACACCATCATTAATTGAAGAACTTCAATTGGCAGAAAAAAGTTATTATTCACAACATGGTGAAGATGGAGTCATTGAAAAACTATTAAATATTATCGGTGTAAAACACAGGTATATAGTAGAATTCGGAGCACATGACGGCATCAATATGAGTAACAGTCGATATTTAATCACTGAGAAAAACTGGGACGCATTACTAATTGAGGCTGACCCGGGCTATTTTAAAAAACTTGATGATTTATACAAAGACTCCAAAAATATCATCAGATTAAATTGCTTTGTTACAAAAGAAAATATCAATCATTTATTCAATAGTGCAAATGTCCCACAAGACTTTGATATCTTATCGATAGATGTAGATGGCCCGGATTATTATCTCTGGGAAGCATTAACAGACTTCACTCCCAAAATTGTCATTATAGAATATAACTCGGCAAAATCTCCTGATATTGAATATATTATTCCCGAAGATAAAATACAGGAACTCAGCGCAACAAAGGATGAAGGTGCCAGCATACTTGCGTTTTATAACCTCGGATTAAGAAAAGGATACCAGGCAATATACAGCGAATTATATGGTGCAAATCTTTTTTTTATACACAAGGATGAAATAAGCAAATTTAATATCGACGGGATAACACCACTAACCTTACATCAACCACCACAGTTTGGTGAGATCGCCGGGACATCCGCATTCTCCGGTCGTGGCTATAAATAAAATATGAAAATGACTTCAAAATAACTAACGCATACTGAATTTTCCTACTCATATGCAAGAATGCATAAATAGTATATTTCCTTTAGATAGTTTATTATCAATAATTATAAAATAATCTCAACTACGGACATGAAAAATGCTACAAAAGCTATTTATATATCTTGTTGGCCGTTTGATAAAAATACTCGCCAATATAATCAAGCTTTTTTGCTACATATTTCATTTCTTCTTTCCCAAAAAGCGATTCATTATCCCAAAACAAGCCCGCCCTCTTTTCAGAAAGAAAAGCCCCACCTCTATACCCAGAACACTCTGGCAAACAAATTTTACGAATAACGTCACGCTTCCTGTGTATATAAATTATTTATTTAACCGTCTAATGTCCTGCACATATGAGTATCGGTTTATGATTACAGAGGACCGCGCCGAATTTATTCGCAGTAGCTTTCCTGCGGAGATATTTGACAACTACTCAAAGATTCAAATAGGCGCTGCACAAGCAGATTTCTGGCGTTTACTGATAATAGAAAAAAAAGGCGGCGTATATCTTGACATAGACGCTCACTTTATATGGCCACTTGGCTCAATTATAAAATCTGATTTTGAAGAGTTATATCTAACAACAAAAGATGGCGGGATCAGTAATCACTTTTTTGCCAGTAAGAGTAACAACAGACATTTACAGGAAATGATCGACATGATCATGAAAAATATAAGCGAAAATATATTAACTAATGTTTATGATTTAACTGGTCCGGCAATTCTTAACAAGGTACTTTCAAGTGCCAACGTTAACACCAAAAACTACCGATATATTTGTTACCAGGGTAACTTTACAAATGAATTTTTCCAATACATCGATAAACCTGCTGGAAAATGGACTACTGAACAACAGAAAATTGATGTGATAAAAAAATAAGTAGCAATACCTGCTGGGCCAGTGTTATCTCTATATTCCCTGGTACATAAATCAATTTACCAGATAATAATTTATTATGCGCATCTTTCCCTGTTAAACCCTACTATAATCTGCATAAGATTTTTCTTCAGTAAGATCAGATCCAAGCAAACAGTTAATTTCCTTCTTAATATGTGAGCGTTTATCGTTAACAATATAGACTGAACGTGCTAACTCAATAAATTCATCATCAAATGCTGCTTTCGATTCCTTGGTGCGAATATTGTCCTCAATATCCCACAATTTTTCATTGATTGTTTTTAAATCTGAATATAATTTTTCAAGACCATCATCAGATATACTCATATCATCCCAGGTAGACCTGAGAATCATAAGTTCCTTATTTATATTTACCAGCTTTCCAGCGTCATGTATGCGCTCCGACTTTATTTCCAGAATAGTTATTTTGTCCAGTAATTCGCCTGCTGATACTTCTACCTTAATATACATTGAATAACCCTTGATCTACACTAATTTGAAGTCAATATTACCATAGCAATCTGCATCAAAAAACTTAATTAAATTAAAAGCCCGTCACTTATATTAAATCACGCAGCTTTTTAAAATCACGTACGACAATATCAATATTCTCATATGACGCCACCTCTCTTAGATCACAAACAATATACACACAGTCTTCAGGATGGACGTTTTCTGGTATCGTTTCCAGAAACAGGCATAATGTTGGTTTCTTTAATGCTATGGACAAATGCATTAAAGAGGTGTCACCTGTAATTACAGCATAGCAGCGATCCATAATGGCTGCCTCTCTGCTAAATGGGGTTAACGGGAGATGAACGACAGGAACTCTATTATCAATCTCCCTAATAAAGTCTTCTGTTAATTGCTCCATCCCCGGATTTGTAAATACAACAGGAATAATTCCATACAAGGCATTTAGTTCAATACTTAAACTAACGAAACTGCTTATTGGCCAGCGTCTGTATTTTGAGCCTGTACCGAGATTAAAAACAACCAGTTTTTCTTCATCATAGTCTGCCAGTTTTTTTTCGGCGAATGTCCTCCCATCTTCATCAAGAAAAAAACTGGAACCTTTTCTTACACTTGAAGGATCTATCCCTAATGGCACCAATAAATGTGACAAGTAAATAATCCAGTGATCATCTGGTGAATGTGCAAAATCAACTAAAATATTATTAGCCCTTCTTGAAGCCGCAGTATGATTGAAACCGATTCTGTACCTTGAATTCATAGCCCTGACAATTAAGTTACTAGATCCCCCTGAATAAAAATTGATAACCAAATCAAATTTTTTACGTCTTAATGTTAAAATTGTATTCAACGTATTTTTATAGTATCTGTACTTACTCGATTTATTTCTATCTATTGTAATCACCTCATCCACATCCGGATGATTAATCAAAACATCATAATTGTTTTTGTCCACAAGCACGGATATATTTGCATTTGGCAGTTTCCTTTTTACTGCTTCCAATGCCGGTATTCGAACAAACAGATCACCCTTGAGGCCCATAAATATCAGGCATACATTATGTATCGTATTGATCTCTATATTATTTC
>Ga0316206_1002901_pt1 | contig 10503 bp, 11 predicted proteins | sample 6monthpyrite_MG_FD_204942 | JGI IMG/M metagenome (GOLD analysis project Ga0316206, IMG submission 204942) | Microbial mat bacterial communities from mineral coupon in-situ incubated in ocean water Damariscotta River, Maine, United States -... | ecosystem: Environmental > Aquatic > Marine >...
CGGATACGCGGCGACAGTTCCGGCACCGGCAGGTCAGGTAAATCCGGCCAGGCAAAACTGCGGCGCGGCTTGCCGCCATCCGCCGGTTCGATATCCACCTCGATCACCCGTCCACTGGCCAGCGCCCGCGCGCACCAGTCCCGCGCCTCGGCTGACGTCACCAGGTCCCAGAACGCCGCGACCTCGCCAGAGGTGGCAAACCCCAACCGGTCAAGCGCTGCCGAACAGGCCCATTCTACCGTCTCGGCCAGATCCGGGCGGACATTGGCAAACTCTGCCGGGATTACCCGCTCGGTCAGGTCATAATACTTGCGAAACCCCGCGCGCCGGGTGACCGACAGCGCGCCACTGCGCCACAGATATTCCAGCGCGGTTTTCGATGGGTGCCAATCCCACCAGCCGCCACTGCTGCGCTTTTCATCCGTGCCCACATCAGCCGAACACACCGCACCATGATCACCGATCTGGGCCAGAATCTCATCAGCTTTTTCCTCAAACCCAGCGCGGCGGTCCTCGCGCCAACGCGCGCGCAGCTTGTCGCGATCACGGGCGAATCGCAGCTGCCAATGAGGAAAGAACTGCACCGGAATGACCGAGGCATCGTGGGTCCAATGTTCAAACATCCGCCGATCCGTTTCCAGGGGCGGCTGCAGATGCTTGGAGCGATAGGAATTGCGACGCGAATACAGGATCATGTCATGCGCGCGCGCCACGGTGTTGATGCTGTCAACCTGAACAAAGCCCAACCGGTCGACCAACTGGCACAGCGCATCGCCGCGCGACGGGCCTGCCGGGGGTTCGGCCAGCGCGTGGCGATCCAGAAAAAGTCGCCGGGCGGTGCCATTGGGGATCAGCGGGCAGGTCATGCCGGGCGCAAACGTCGCAAGGATCGCAAGAAAACCATGTTGATTGTTCCGTCTCCGCCGCGTGAATGATAGACACAGCCTGTGGCAACCGCCGGGCGGTGTCGAGCGGAAATGGAGCGGAACGAAAATGGCAACAGGCACAGCACTTTTTGACCTCACGGGCAAACGCGCATTAATCACGGGCTCGTCCCAGGGCATCGGCTTTGCGCTGGCGCAGGGGCTGGCAGAGGCCGGGGCAGAGGTTGTTCTGAACGGGCGCGATGTGGCGAAACTGTCCGCAGCGGCGCAGAAATTACGCGCCGGGGGAGCGGCGGTTCACGAACTGCCCTTTGACGCAACCGACCATGCCGCCGTCCAAACCGCTATCGATGGGTTCGAGGCCACGACCGGTCAGATCGACATCCTGATCAACAACGCAGGGATGCAGTTTCGCACCGAGCTTGAAAACTTTCCCGCCGACAAATTCAACGACCTTCTGCAAACCAACATCACCACCGTGTTCAACGTCGGTCAGGCCGTCGCGCGCCACATGATCACGCGCAAAGCGGGCAAGATCATCAACATTGCCTCGGTGCAAACCACCCTCGCGCGGCCATCAATCGCGCCCTATACCGCGACCAAGGGCGCGGTGGGCAATCTGACCAAAGGCATGGCCACCGACTGGGCGAAACACGGGTTGCAATGCAACGCCATCGCGCCGGGTTATTTCGACACGCCGTTGAATGCCGCGCTGGTGGCCGACCCCGAATTCACCACATGGCTGGAAAAGCGCACCCCCGCCGGGCGTTGGGGCAATGTCAAGGAATTGGTGGGTGCGGCCGTGTTCCTTGCCGGGCCTGCGTCGAGCTTTGTCAACGGGCATATCCTGTATGTCGATGGCGGCATCACGGCGTCACTGTAACCATGCGCTGCTTTGTCATCATGGGGGTCGCGGGGTGCGGTAAATCCACCGTCGGCGCGGCGCTGGCGACGGCGACGGGGGCCACCTATCTGGATGGCGACGACCTGCACCCCCCCGCAAATATCGCGAAAATGTCCGCCGGCGCGCCTTTGAATGATACCGACCGCGCGCCGTGGCTGGATAAGGTGGGGCAGGCACTGGCCACCGCCCCCGGCACCGCTCTGATCGGTTGTTCTGCCCTGAAACGTGCCTATCGCGACCGCATTCGCGCCACGGCCGGCGAACCTGTGTCGTTCCTTCACCTCAGCGGCACTCGCAAGGTGATCGAGCACCGCATGCATCTGCGGCAGGGTCATTTCATGCCCGTCGCACTGCTCGACAGCCAGTTTGCCACCCTGGAACCACTGCAACCGGATGAGGCAGGCAGCACCGTCAACATCGACCAACCGCTTGGTGACATCGTCAAACAGCTAAAGAACGTCACGGCGGATTGACACCACTGCAGTTTACAGGCTTTCGATTAGCCACTATTCGCTTGGGCCACCTTATAAAACGGACCACAGCGTGACCAACACCCTTTATCAGAACGACCTGCCCGACGATCTGGACCTTGGCCCGGTCGTTGCCATCGATTGTGAAACCATGGGTCTCAACCCGCATCGTGACCGGCTGTGCGTCATTCAGATGTCGGGCGGCGATGGCAATGCGCATCTGGTGCAGGTCGCCAAGGGCCAGACAGAGGCACCCAATCTGTGCCGCATGTTGACGGACCCCAACGTGTTGAAACTGTTTCACTTTGGCCGCTTTGACATTGCCGCGATGCTGAACGCCTTTGGCGCGCTGACGGCGCCGGTTTATTGCACCAAGATCGCCAGCAAGCTGGTGCGCACCTATACCGACAGGCACGGGCTGCGGAACCTGCTGGACGAACTGCTGAAGGTCGATATTTCCAAGATGCAGCAACAAAGCGATTGGGGCGCCCCAAAGCTGAGCAACGCACAGCTGGATTATGCCGCATCGGACGTTTTGCACCTGCACAAACTGCGCGAAACCCTGAACACAAGGCTGGAACGTGAGGGGCGGATGGACGTCGCACAGGCCTGTTTTGATTTCCTGCCAACCCGCGCGCGGCTGGATCTTGCCGGGTGGCCTGAAATAGACATATTCGCCCACTAGATATAGCGGATGTTGAAACGCATGGATAAAGACGTCTTTCTGACAACCGGTCGCCGCGTTGTCCTGCGCGAGGCGCAGGCGTTGCATCTGCTGGCCGATGCGCTGGATTCCAGCTTTTCCGACGCGGTCGAACTACTGTTGGCCGCACCTGGCCGGGTTATCGTGTCGGGTATGGGCAAATCCGGCCATATCGCCCGCAAGATTGCCGCAACCCTGGCCAGCACCGGCACGCCCGCGTATTTCGTGCATCCAGCCGAGGCCAGCCATGGCGATCTGGGCATGATGGCGCAGGGTGACGTGGCGCTGGTGCTGTCCAACTCTGGCGAAACGCCGGAACTGGCCGATCTGGTCGCCTATACCCGCCGCTTTGGCATTGCGCTGATCGGTGTGGCGGGCAACCCCGACAGCACGTTGCTGCGGCAATGTGATGTGCGCCTTGTGCTGCCCGCCGCCGCCGAAGCCTGCGATACCGGCATTGTCCCCACCACCTCTACCTCGATGACACTGGCCCTGGGCGACGCACTGGCCATCGCGCTGATGGAACATCGCCAGTTCACCCCGGAACATTTCCGCGAATTCCACCCCGGCGGCAAGCTGGGCGCGCGGCTGTCGCGGGTCCGTGACCTGATGCATACCGACCTGCCACTGGTCGCCACCGGCACCGCGATGAGTGAAACCCTGCTGGTGATGAGCCAAAAGGGCTTTGGTGTTGTCGGTGTGCAGGGCGACACCGGCGATCTTGTCGGCGTTGTCACCGACGGCGACCTGCGCCGCCATATGGACGGGTTGCTGGACATGAGCGCCGAGGCGGTGATGACCGCCAATCCCCGCACCATCGGCCCCGCCTCGCTTGCCGAAGAGGCGGTTGCCGTGATGAATGAAAAGCGCATCACATGCCTGTTCGTGGTCGACCCTGACGCCAGCCGCAATGCGGTCGGCATCCTGCATGTCCATGACTGCCTGCGCGCGGGCCTTGGTTAGGCATGTCGACCCATGACAATACCTATTCCCGTGTCATTTCCTGGCTGAAAATCCTGCTGCCACTGCTGGCGCTGGGGTTGCTGTCGACACTGTTCCTTGTCGCGCGCACCGTGGACCCGGCCCAGGACCTGCCCTTTGCCGATGTCGATGTGGATGAACTGGCAAGCCAGCAACGTATCGGAAAGCCGCATTATTCTGCCGTCACCCCGTCTGGCGCGTCGGTCTCTGTTTCTGCCACCAGCGCGCGTCCCGACCCCACCAACCCGGCCCGCATCAGCGGCACCGGGATCCGCGCCGGGATCGAGTTGACCAACGGCAACCGCGTCGACATCGCCGCCGCCACCATGTTGCTCGACACCGGCGCAGGGCTGGCGCAGCTGGCTGATGGCGTGCAGATCGAAACATCCAATGGCTATACCCTGCACACGCAATCCGCCGAAATCGCGCTGGACGCCACCCGCCTGTCTTCGACCACGCCAACCCGGATTTCCGCCCCGATCGGCAAGATTTCCGCCGATAGTTTCGTGCTGACGGATGATAACAATAGCGACAAACCCTATGTCTTGGTTTTCAAAGGCCATGTGAAACTGGTATACGACCCTAACGAGTGAGGATTGCTATGAATTTCCAACTGCTTTTGCGGCCTGTTGTTCTGGGTCTGTGGCTGGTGCTTTCCGCCGCAGGCATGGCTTTGGCCCAAGGCACTTCAATCTCTTTGGGTGTCGAAAATCACGACAGCTCGACCCCGGTGGAAATCACCTCGCAAGATCTTGAGCTAAATCAGGAAAATGGCACCGCTATCTTTACCGGCGACGTCATCGTCAAGCAGGGTGCGATTACCATGACCTGCCAGAAGATGATCGTCGAATACGGCGAAGACCCGGTGACCCGCAAAAATGAGATCCGGACCATCCGCATGTTCGGCGGCGTCACCTTTGTGTCTGCTGACGAGGCCGCGGAATCCGAACGTGCCGTCTATTCGTTGACCAATGACATCATCGAAATGTTCGGCAATGTGCTGGTCACACAGGGGCCCACGGCGTTGTCCTCGGATAAGCTGACCTATAACCTCAAAACCGGTGACGGGCAAATGGAAGGCAACGTGAAAACCGTGCTGCAGCAGGGCAACTGATGGCCGGCAAACCAGATCTTACCGTCACCGATGGACAGGCCGGCCTGCACATTACAAATTTGCGCAAAAGCTATCGCAAAAAGACCGTCATCCGCGATGTCAGCCTGGACCTTGGCCGGGGCGAGGTCGTCGCGCTGCTTGGCCCGAACGGGTCAGGCAAGACCACCACATTTTACGCCATTGCCGGGCTGGTCAGCCCCGAGGGTGGGCAGGTGATGATCGACGGGCGTGACGTGACCTATCTGCCGATGTACCGCCGTGCCAAGCTGGGTATCGGTTATCTGCCGCAGGAAATGTCAATCTTTCGCGGTCTCAGCGTCGAGGATAACATCCTCGCGATTCTCGAAATCACCATCCCCAACAAAGTGCAGCGCCGTGAGCGGCTCGAAGAGCTGCTGAGCGAGTTTTCAATCAGCCACCTGCGCCGCGCCAGTGCGCTGTCGCTGTCGGGCGGCGAACGCCGCCGCGTCGAAATCGCCCGCTGCCTGGCGGCCGATCCAAAATATCTGTTGCTCGATGAACCCTTTGCCGGGGTCGACCCGATTGCCGTCGGAGAGATTCGTGGCCTGGTTGCCGATCTCAAGAACCGTGGCATAGGCGTGCTGATCACCGACCATAACGTGCGGGAAACGCTGGAAATTGTCGACCGTGCCTATATTCTGCATGACGGTATGGTGCTGATGAGCGGCACCACCGACGAAGTCGTAAGGGACGAAAACGTGCGCCGCGTCTATCTTGGCCAAAGCTTTAGAATCAAATAGCTTTTCTTGATCTGGCGCAAAGTCTAACTGAATTTTTCGGTGTTTCATGGCCCCATCCATTGACAGGTGACCAAACTGTGTTTCCAAATAACAAGGATGCGAGACCTCACACCACTCGTAGGTGCCAAGTGGAATTTCCACTTGCGCAGAAATCGCCTCAACGATTTAGAGGCGGCGGTATTCGACAATCCGAATCCCCGAAAAAATGCCCGGCACATCCGTCGGGCCAATGGCGTGACTTAAAGGAGTCCTGATGCAGTACCAGATCAGCGGAAAGCAAATCGATATAGGCGAAGCTCTTCAAACCCATGTGAAGACCGAACTCGACGCTGTCGTTAAAAAATACGCCGAACGGCCTACCGACGCCAATGTGGTGTTTTCCCGGAATGCCCATGAATTCGTCTGCGAGGCGGTGGTGCATCTGTCCACCGGTCTGACCGCACAGGCCCGCGGCCATGCCAACGACATCTATGCCGCCTTCGACGCCGCTGGCGAGAAGATGGAAAAACAACTTCGCCGCTACAAGCGCCGGTTGAAAGACCACCATAAAGACCGCGCAACACCGGTTGAACATTCCGGGGCATCCTCGTATATCCTCGCCGGGTCCGAAGAGGAGCACACGTCAGAGCCCGAAACCCTGCAGCCAATGATCGTGGCCGAGATGGAGGCCAAAATTCCATCACTGTCGGTCGGTGAAGCAGTGATGCAAATGGAACTTGCAGGTGCTCCGGTTCTGGTATTCCGCAACGAAGGGCACGAACAGGTAAACGTGGTCTACCGCCGAGAAGACGGCAACATTGGCTGGATCGACCCCAGCAGCGCTAAATAAGATCAACGGCTCAACGCCAGATGACGTAGAAGAGGTTCATGCAGCTTTCCGATATCGTATTGCCGGACGCCATCCGCGTCGTCAGCACTGAGACCAGCAAAAAACGGCTCTTCCAGGATCTGGGAGAGCTGGCATCGTCCGTCTATGGCGTCCCGGTCCGCGAAGCGACCGAGGCGTTGATGGACCGTGAAACACTGGGGCCGACCGGTGTCGGCAACGGCATCGCCCTGCCCCATGCGCGCCTGCCAGGTTTACGCAATGTGGTTGGTGTGTTCTTTCGCCTGGAACGGCCGTTGGATTTTGATGCCGTCGACCGTCAGCCGGTCGATCTGGTCTTTGCCTTGTTCGCCCCGGCGGAATCCGGGGTCGACCACCTAAAGGCGCTGGCGTTGGTGTCACGCACCCTGCGTGATGCGGGGACCTGCGCCAAGCTGCGTTCAAACGCCGAGGCCGCCACCCTGCACACCGTCCTGACAGAGATCACCTCCGAGGCCGCCTGAAACGCTTTCGGTTCACGTTGAAACATCCCATCAGTTCTTTGCGCTCCAGCCGAAGGCGAGAGGCCGCAAAGACCGATTCAATATGAACTGAAGGCCCTTTAGGCCTGCGACCTTCCCTTCAAAGCTTCAGCGCATCGAAACCAAACATCAGATAGTCCTTGCGATAGGTCGCCTGCACCGCATCCTCGAGTTTTTCGTCATAGATCGCCGCCAGCGGCACCGGCGCGGTGTCGTCTTGCGTCACCAGCGCGGGCGACGCGCGCCCGACCTGTGCCGCCAACTGGCCCAGGCCCTGTTCCAATTCGTCCTCACGCAGCACCATGTCAGGCACGAACACCTGCGCCTGCCCGTGCAGCACCTCTGTTTGTGACGCCCAGGCCGCATCGACCCGCAGCCCGGTCTGCCCGCCCAGATTGCCCCGCACGAACTTCACAAACGCCAGAAACGCCTTGCGATGTTCATCGACGCCATAGCTTTCGCCCGGCGCGCCCTCGGGGATCGGCAGGTTGTAATTCTTGCGCAGCGCCTCGCGCATATCGCGAAAAGTCTCTGGGCCAATCGTCAGGATATGGCTGACAAACGCCGCATGCAGCCGCGCCACAGGATGCCGCAGCACGGTGAAACTGCGATGACCGGGATGTTTACGCTTCCACTGGCGCAGGGTTTTCTGGGTGAACCCGGTTTCCAGCGATCCCGCCGGCACGCCGTCCAACGCCGCCAGCCAGTCATAAACCTGCGCCTCTGGCCCCGACTTGATTGGTTGATACATCAGCGGCGCCTTGGCGGCCGCCACATAGCTGGGCACCGCCGCCGCGCGGCGCGGCTCAAAATTCGGGGTGCGGGTCAGATCGAACCGGTCAATCCGCGCCAGCGCCGCCTGCATTTCGGGAAAATTGGACACTTTGTCTTCCAGCGGCGCCGGGTTTTGCACCTTGGTCCGCTTGGTGGTGCGCTCTTTATGGTGCTCGACCCCCAGGTAGCCTGCCAGCCCGTCCAGCACATCCAGATCGCGCAGATCGTCATAGGCGATGTAAAACGCCGTCTGGCCGGTGGTCTGCAACCCGCGCAACAGGGTCAACTGAAAACTCTGCAACGCCTCAAGATGCTGCTCGAACTCTTCGCGGTCGAACGATATCCGCGCGGTCTTTGCGTTCTTCATATCGTTCAGCCGCCACTGCCCGGTCTCGGCGGCGATTTTGCGCGAGACATAGGAATCCGCCGGGTTGCGCGTCAGAATGATCTTGGCGCAGCGCGGGTCAGACAGTGTCTTTTCCATCACCCTCGGATCATGGTCATGAAAGAATCGAAACCCCGGCAGCCCGTCGGTTTTCAGCCGCATCAGATCGATCAACTGCAACGGCTCTTCGTTGCGCTGTGCAAGCGATAGCCCCAGCATTTCGGTCTTTTTCGCGCCGCCCATAAAGAACGGATTGAACGCCTCGCCATAGCATTTCAGGCCGGGGTATTCGTTGATGTTCTCTTCGAGGAAATTCGATCCTGTGCGCATCTCGGCATAGATCACGAAATAGTCGAAACGGTTGCCCATATTGCGCTACTTTTTCACCAGATAGGGTTTTCGACGAGACCGCGGCGTATCTGCCGTGCCATCGCCACTGGGGAAATCACCCATCAAATGCGGGTGCATCCCCTGGTTTTTCAGGTTCTGCAGGAACTGGCCAAAACCGTTCAGATCGACCATGCGCGGCGCCTCTGTCAGGCGGCGCAGATTACGTGCTCCAATCTCGTCGATGATGGTTTGCAACGGCTCCATCGGTGATTCAACGAAATCGGCCATCGTCCATATCCGCACCCGCGCCTTGGTATGGGGCGCGCGCAGGACACTCAGATGCTCTGTCTCGATCTTCTGCAGCCGCGCCGCCTGTTTGCGGATCTCTGAAAAGTTGCGGTTGGAATGAAACAACGGCACCGCCCAGGCGCCGGTGATCACGCTGATCTGCGCGTTTGAATCCCCGGCCATGAACCAGTCAATACCCTGCGTATCGCGGGGCCCGTATTGAAAGCACTGACGCTCGCCCCGCGTGTTCCAGATCAGATTTGTCAGGAACGAGGTCGGGTTATAATCACGCAGCTTGGCGCTGTCGCACAGCGCGCCACTATAGATTTTCTGTTTCCCGGAAAATTGCACCGGCCCGGGGGCAAACAGCGCACCATGCACCCGCGCGCCGACCATTTTGCCCAGCCACTCTTCGAACCCTTCGAACAGGTCGCTGAAACCTTCGAACACGGAATAAGGCGCGCAGGTCTTGCCATTTTCCCAACCGTCATTGGGAAAACGGCTTTGCATGAACAGCCCGGCGCGGCCCCGGGTGCGTCGCTCGACCGCTTTGGCGAAAATCCGGTCAATCTTGCCCGGGTTCGGCTCTGCCCCCGTCATCGCGTCTGCCGACTTGCTCAGGAACGTGTCATACAACCGGTTCGCACGCGGCCATATCTTGCGCGCGACAAAACAGTTAGAGCGGCGCAAAAGCTGCAGGTGGTCGTCGTAAAAGATATGCGGCTTACCCTGAAAATCGAACTTGCTCAACGTCAGCGAGCGGCTTTCGATATTGCCGGAATACTGCCGCACCAGCGTCTGGTAATAGCTTTCATCCGGGATCCAGACCTTTTTGAAATAGGTGTCATATTCCTTGCGATCAGGGTCTTCCAGAATGGCTGACAACGTTTGCCGCGTCAGGCACCACCATTGGCTGCCCAGATGCGGCACCAGCCCATCGGGGATTTTGCGTTTAAACCGGAACCGGCGTTGCAGCCGCACGTAGCCGTCGAACAGATGGCGCTGTTTTTTCCACGAAAACGGAAACCGCAGCGTGAATCGCTCGCTGTCCAGCCCGCCGACCGTCCAGGGCACATCCTCGGTGGTAACGGATTCAATGAAATTCGTCAGGGGCCGGTCTTCGAGATATTGCACCAGCTCTTTCACCGGGCGCAGGGGCAGGCAGGACCCCGACGCCAGATAGACATGCCGGACACCCGGAAACTCCGACAGCATCAGTTCCGACGCACTTTGCGAGGCGGCAACCAGGCTCCACGTGCCCCATTCACAGCGGTGTCGTTTGGAAAAGCGAATGTTGTCGACTGTTTTCAGCCGGTTGACGAAATCGCCATGCAGCTTGGAATTCACCCCTTTGTCGACATGAATCACCACCGGACAGCCATGCGCCGACCAATGCCGCGCCAGTTGTTCGGCGCGGTGCAGTGCCTCATGCACCAGCATGACAACGCCCAGGGTCATGCCCAGTTCCCCTTGGACATCAGCCCCAAAATCTCAAGCTGGCGCCAGTTGATGTATTTTTCCGACCATTTGCACCACAGGTCCGGGTTGTCTTTCAGGTGGCG
>Ga0316206_1002902_pt1 | contig 10501 bp, 7 predicted proteins | sample 6monthpyrite_MG_FD_204942 | JGI IMG/M metagenome (GOLD analysis project Ga0316206, IMG submission 204942) | Microbial mat bacterial communities from mineral coupon in-situ incubated in ocean water Damariscotta River, Maine, United States -... | ecosystem: Environmental > Aquatic > Marine >...
CAGGTTAAGCGACAACAGGATCATTTACTGTAAACATGTGCCAAAGCATTACATTGTCATGTAAACTATTCGGTCTGTTTATCATGCCTGTAGGTAACGCTAATGAACGCCTGTGCGATGTATACCGCAGATGATCAGTTACAACCCCTGATTGAAAAAAAGGCCAGACACTATGGTCTTGCTGTTGCAACACAGGCCAATTCCTATGATTTTTTTCTGGAATATATCGCCATTTCCACTCCTCCCGGCTATCTCACCCAATTAAACAGCATGGCTGACAATCAGACCAGCTCCATCAATATAGATTTCACTAGCGGTAAACATGCACACCGCAGGCAATATGGTGGTGGACGCCAGCAACCTCTGGCACGTGCTGCCGGTTTAAAACCCGGATTTAATCCACACATACTCGACATGACCGCAGGACTGGGGCGTGATGCATTTGTGCTGGCAAGTCTTGGCTGCAAACTCAGTCTGGTGGAACGTAACCCGATCGTTTTCGAATTGCTGAACAACGGCATGGAGCGCGCGTTACATAATGATGCAACGAAAGAAATCATTCAGCGAATGCAGTTGTACCATGATCAGGCGGCCAACTGGTTACAACAACTGGATGAAGGTTCATTACCGGATAGCATTTATATCGACCCGATGTACCCGCAACGTTCAAAGTCTGCGCAGGTAAAAAAAGAAATGCAGTTTTTTCATCATATCGTTGGTCAGGATGAAGATGCCAGTGCCCTGCTGGATGCAGCCCTGCTCAGTCCGGTAAAAAGAATCGTGGTTAAGCGTCCAAAGTCTGCGGGACAACTGGGTAACATAAAACCCGTCAGTCATATCAGTAGTAAAAATACACGTTATGATATTTATACCGGTCAGGGTTAAACAAAGGCTGAATAATAGTCGTTAATGGCTTTTGATGGTAAAATTAATCTTCATTTTACTGCAAGCAGACATATCATCATGGAAAACCGCCTCACTGATCTTGAAATACGCATCACTCATCAGGAAGAATCGATTGATGAGTTAACCCGTACATTATTGAGCCAGGAAAAACTGATTGCTAAATTATCAACGGATCTTGAACGTGTGCAGAGCCAGTTAACGACTGTTTCAAATATTGCCAGTCAGTCTGAAGAAACGCCGCCACCGCATTATTAGCGGGCTGCAACTTCAGGTAAATAAGCTTACACCCTAACCCTCAAGGGAAAGGTGATTTTAAACAAGGCAAGCGTATGGTTACTGGTTCTTTCTGCTAAGAGATATTGTTATTTTTTTGTGGGAGCGAATTTATTCGCGAATATGATTTTCGCGGATGAATCCGCTCCCACAAAAAAGCAGGAGCGGCTAACGGTCGTGAAAATTCACTCAACTCTTGTCGCGCGCATTATAATAAGCACGCTCTGAAATATTGTGCCAGTTTACCGCCTGCTCACGATACTTATTATAAGACGCAAATACCTTACGCCCCAGGTCACTCTTGTTAGCCACCTCATGTACAACTTCATCCGATAATTGTTTGAGTTTAACCAATACATCATCTGGTAAACGGCGCACATCAACTTTATGCTCATTAACCAGTGTGTTCAGTGCGGCATTATTATTGGTGGTGTATTCATCAACCATATTGGAGTTAGCAATACGACAAGCTGACATTACAATAGATTGCAGGTCTGCGGGCAGCTTCTCAAAAGCCTCTTTGTTAATAATCGCTTCCAATGTGGTGCCTGGCTCATGCCAGCCGGGATAATAGTAATATTTAGCAACTTTATAAAAACCGAATGCGAGGTCATTATACGGACCCACCCACTCTGTGGCGTCCAGTACACCCGTTTGTAATGCGGTAAACAATTCTCCGCCGGGAAGATTAACAGGCGTGCCACCGGCACGGCCTAATACTTCACCGCCCAGACCAGGAATACGCATCTTCAGCCCTTTAAGATCGTTAATACTATTAATTTCTTTATTAAACCAGCCGGCCATTTGCACGGTGGTATTACCCGCGGGTGCCGGGATCAGATTAAACGGTGCATAGGCTTCCTGCCACAGTTCCAGCCCGCCGCCATGATACATCCAGCCATTGATTTCCTGCGCGTTCATGCCAAACGGAACCGTTGAGAAAAACTGGAAAGCGTCATTTTTACCTTTCCAGTAATAGGCTGCACCATGACCGATCTGTGCGGTGCCATTGGAAACCGCATCAAATACTTCAAAGGCGGGCACCAGTTCTTTGGCACCATATACCTTAACCTCGATACGGCCCCCACTCATTTCACCAATCAGACGAGCCAGTGTATTGGCACCGGTACCCAGACCTGGAAAATCTTTTGGCCAGGTAGTGACCATATTCCATTTATATTCGGTCTTGAACTTGCCTTTACTGGCATTGCTTTCCTGTTTTTTACCGCAAGCAGTGAGTAACCCGCCACTGGCGACCGCACCCACACCCAGGGTTTTTACAAAGTCACGACGTTTCATGCTATTTACCTTTATTTGTTGTATTTATGCTGTAGACACTAAATATAGTATATGGTCACTGAGCTGACCGCAATTGGCAGAATTATTGCAAGGTTTTAGCCCAATGACAAAATTTTGTCGCTCTACTATCACGGGTTAAACACGCTCATTATGACGCTATTTACACGTTAACTATCACTGATGAAACTTGCACTGGAACAAACCCGAAAGTCACTTACCCTATTGATTGGATTGACATTTCTACTGACCCCTGTAGTTAATCTATGCGGTGCTGTTTTTTTTGGTCTTATCAGCTGGAGTGATGTTAATCAGCTGATCAAACTAGGGCTAACACCTGCCTGGTTGGCTGTAGTGCTGGGCGCTGCAATGTTATATTTCTGGCATTTTTTTGACCCTTTGCACCATGCACTGGCACAAAATAAAGATCAGCGCTATCTCGCAGCGCTACTCCATCGTCGGGTACAGCAATTTAATCTGTCTTATTGGGGATTATTTGTTTTTTATTCCTTCACGTCCCCGGCATTGTATCTCTATAGCCTGCACAACCTGCCAACAGTCACGCCGGCTGCTTCTACCGGATCTGGCGCTTTTATCTGGACGTTTACCGGCCTGCAATTCACCCTGTCTATTTTAATTGGCATGCCGGCCTACCTGTTAGCAACAGAAAAAATGAGCCGCCTCAGTCAGTTTACCGGCTTACTCAGGCCGCAGAATAGCGTGCATTCCCGTCTGTTGTTGCTGGCGGGTTTTCTGCCAACAATGTCTTATGCATTACTCCTTGAATACCACTGGCTGATTACCGGGAAAATGGAGGCCGCTACACTACTCATCTGGGGTGCACTGACGACAATCACTGTTTTTATCACAAGCCATGTCTCCCGTAGCTTACGCCGATCACTACAGCCAGTTGAAAACGCACTGCAAAGTAGCGGCGCTGTTTCAAACCGTTCGCTTGCCAGCCTGAAAGCGAATTCAATTGATGAAGTTGGTTTTCTGACACAAACACTGGGTAAAGTTTTTCAACGCCTTACTGACCAGGAAACACATATCCACGCCATTATTGATAATGCGGCAGAAGGTATTATTGTGACCGATGACCAGGGCATGATTGATACATTCAATGTCGCTGCACAAAAGTTATTTGGTTACGATTCACAGGAAGTTCGGGGTAAACCCATGTCGTGGTTACTCCATGACATGCTCGAAAAAGACGGCTCACCCCGACATTTATCCGGTCGTTACAAGGTAAAAGCTATTCGACGTGATAGCAGTGAACTGTCTGTTTCTGTTTGTGTCAGCGGCGTTATTCTGAGCGGCAAACCCGTCTTTATCTATCTGGTCACGGATATCTCTGACATGGAAACCGCGCTGGAAAAAGTCCAGACGGCCGAAGCCCTTTACCGTGACCTGGTTGAAACCGCACATGATCTGGTCTGGAGTATGGATGCCAATGGTTGCTGGAGTTATCTCAATACGGCGGCCATTAATTTGTATGGCTACCCTGCCAATGAAATGATTGGTCAATCTGTTGAAAATTTCCGTCACCCTGCCTATGCCGAACATGAAAAACAGGCATTTGATGCCATCAAACAACAGCAGGATCTGTATCAGTTTGAAACCATTCATCTTGACCGTCATGGTAAGGAGATTCACCTGAGTTTTAATGCGCGTGCTCAGGTCGATATCAATGGTGATATAGTTCGCATCACCGGAACAGCGCGTGACATTACCGCAACCCATGAATACCAGCGCCAACTCAGTTATCAGGCTGAACACGATGCATTAACCGGGTTATATAATCGACGTTTCTTTCAACAGGAACTGGACCGGGTTATTGCCCGCGTTGCTCGCAGTGCCGAAACCTGTGGACTACTCTATGTTGACCTGGATCAGTTTAAATATATTAATGACACACTCGGACATGCCGCCGGTGACCGCCTGTTGATTGAACTTACCAAACTATTATCCGGCAATACTCGCGAAGGTGACTTGCTGGCGCGTTTTGGTGGCGATGAATTTACGGTTCTGTTGTATGACATTGAAGTTCAGAATTTACAAATCGTTGCAGAAAATTTTCGTAAATTATTTGACGATTATCATTTTCATGATGAAGGCAATGGCTTTAACGTTTCCATTAGTATTGGCGCAACATTGCTTGACAGTAACACACAATCTTCTGAAGAAGCGATGTCTCATGCTGATATCGCATGTAATCTTGCTAAAACACATGGACGCAATTGTGTGATGGTTTATCAGCCCGATGCGCAAGATGAAAAAGGCATGGCCGAAGACATGGGCTGGGCTGCACGTGTTCGCGATATGCTTGATAACGACCGTTTTATTCTTGCCTACCAGCCTATCATGGCAACTCACAGTCAATCTGTTCAGGATTATGAACTGCTATTGCGTATGCCCACCGATGACGGACAAATTATATTACCCGGTGGCTTCATGCCCGCAGCAGAACGTTTTGGCCTGATTCACAGCCTTGATCAATGGATGGTCAAACAGGCCATACAACGTCTGACACAAATGCATGAACAGGGAATTTATGCACATTTTTGTATTAATCTGTCAGACCGTGCAATAGAAGACCGCACACTAATCGAGCTGATAAAATCCTGCCTCGATGAGACCGGCATGCAAGCCCACTTTATTACGTTTGAAATTTCTGAAACCGCGATCATTACTAACCTGAACGCGGCACATGATTTCTTTGGGCAACTTAAAGCGCTGGGTTGTTTCTGTGCACTGGATGACTTTGGATCCGGCTTCAGTTCACTGTCGTATCTGAAAGACCTGCCGGTTGATAAAATAAAAATCGATGGTTCTGTTATCAATAATATTGCCAGCAACCCGGTGGACAGGGCACTGGTTCAATCCATCAATCATATTGCTCATGTCATGGGTAAGGTGACCATCGCCGAATGCGTTGAAAATGATGACACGCTGGATATTCTGCGTGAACTTGGTGTTGATTTTGTACAGGGGCACTTATTAGGACGACCTATACAGGAAATGGATCTTGCGCAAGCCAGTCAATGTGTGCAGCAGATGATGCGCGTCTGATTGTTAGAGTAAAACCAATACTGAAAATCAGCCTAACCCAGCATTTGCAAATTTGCATAAGCCAGTACCAGCCACTTGCTGCCTTCATAATCAAAGTTAACCTGAACGCGCGCACTGCTACCACTACCTTCATAACTCAGTATCACGCCTTCACCAAACTTGGGGTGATTAACACGCTGCCCCAGTTGCAGGTCTGCCGGGGTTTCATCTAATGTACCTGTTTGACTGGCATATGCTTTTTTTACTGTTGGTCGTACTTCTTCGATGACATCCACTGGTATTTCACGAACAAAACGGGATGGTGTTGGAAACATGTCTGAACCATAAATTCTTCTTTGCTCGGCATAGCTGATATAAAGCTGCTGCTCTGCCCGGGTCATACCGACATAACAAAGCCGGCGTTCTTCTTCCAGCCTGCCCGGTTCTTCTATCGAACGCTGATGTGGAAACAGACCTTCTTCCATTCCGCATAAAAAAACCAGTGGAAACTCCAGGCCTTTGGCGGAATGTAACGTCATCAACTGTACGCAGTCTTCCCATGCATCTGCCTGACCTTCTCCTGCTTCCAGTGCGGCATGCGATAAAAAGGCTGACAAGGGTGTCATCTCTTCATCTTCTTCAGAGCGCTCAAAGTTACGAGCAGCACTGACCAGCTCTTCCAGATTTTCTATACGTGCTTCGCCCTTCTCGCCTTTATCTTTCTTACGATAGTATTCGATCAGGCCGCTATGCTCGACAACTACCCCGACCTGTTCATGCAAGGGTAAATTCTGACATTCGTCACTAAAGGACTGGATGATTTCCTGAAACTTTTCAAAGGCGCCCAACGCACGTGCAGCCAATGTTTTTTCAGCAATCACGATTGAAATCGAATCCCACATGGATACTGAACGTACCCTGGCAATATCGCGCAACATCGCAATACTGCGATCACCAATACCGCGCGTGGGTGTATTTATAATACGCTCCAGTGCTGCATCGTCCTGCTTGTTTTCCATCAAACGCAGATACGCCAGCGCATCTTTTATTTCTGCGCGTTCAAAAAAGCGTTGCCCCCCGTAAACACGATATGGAATCCCCTGCATCATCAGGTTTTCTTCAAACACACGTGACTGCGCATTGGACCGATACAGTATGGCTGTTTCACGTCGGGCATTACCTTGCTCTGCCCAGTCCTGTATCCGGTCAATCACGTACCGCGCTTCGTCGGTTTCATTAAAGGCGGCATACAGGCGAATGGGGTCACCGCCATCATCTGCTGTCCATAATTCCTTACCCAATCGCGAGCTATTATGACTGATCAGTGCATTTGCACCTTTGAGAATGTTTCCGGTAGAGCGGTAGTTTTGTTCCAGCTTCACGGTTTTGGTACCCGGAAAGTCACGGGAAAACTGGTGGATATTTTCTATCCGTGCGCCTCGCCAGCCATAGATAGACTGGTCATCATCACCGACGATAAAAATCTTACCCTTATTGCCAGCCAGTAATCGTATCCAGGCATACTGAATCGTATTGGTGTCCTGAAACTCATCCACCAGAATATGACCAAAACGCGCCTGATAATGCTGTAAAATATCAGCACGATCTCGTATCAACTCATGTGCGCGTAGCAATAACTCGGCGAAGTCCAGCAGACCTGAGCGCTGACAGATTTCTTCATACGCCCGATACAAATCAATCATGGTTTTTTGAAAAGGATCATTATCAGCATCGAGATGTTGCGGCCGAAGGCCTTCGTCTTTTTTGGCATTTATAAACCACTGAACCTGACGCGACGGCCAGCGTTGCTCATCAATATCCAGTGATTTCAGCATACGCTTGATCATTCTGTGCTGGTCATCAGAATCCAGGATCTGAAAACCCTGAGGCAAACCCGCATCCTGCCAATGTGAACGCAGCAGGCGGTGAGCTAATCCATGAAAAGTACCCACCCACATACCACCCACCGGCATGGATAGCATGTTTTCAATGCGCCCCCGCATTTCACTGGCCGCTTTATTGGTAAAAGTAACCGCCAGTACGCCATGTGGTGATACGCCTTCTACTGCTACCAGCCAGGCAATACGATGCACCAGCACCCGTGTTTTCCCACTACCTGCGCCCGCCAATACTAATAAGGAACGATCAGTCGACGCGACTGCATCGCGCTGTGCTTCGTTTAAAGTATCCAGAATATTAGAGACATCCATTAGATCATTGTACCAGACACCATCGCAATAATGGTTCTCTTCCTGCTTATTTTAATGCTTTTTTAAGTGTATTCAGTCAGACTAAAGATTATGCAAATTAAATTCATACTGCTGACCGGTTAACGATAGTCCATGCCCTTTATTAATAAAAAAATGACTCTCATCACCAGTGAACCTTTCTGGCGACAAGGTGCAGGCTGTCGAACAAGATTACTAACGCTTGTTAATTATCTCTCACAACATATCCAGCTGAATATTATTTATCTGGGCACGCCTGCGCAAGATGATTCAACTTTACCTGATCACCTTGAAATACCTTTTAGCTATATTTCTGCTACCAACATCCATGCTGAACCTCAAGATGAGTATCTATCTCAGCTTACTGTTTTTTTATCAGAGAATAGTCATGCTGATATTTACCTGATAGATAAAGCAGAAAACTCATATGTCCTGGATGTGTTACCCGACAATGCTATCAAAATCCTGGATGCAGATGACCTGGTGCACAAACGCAACAACAGCATGAAAAAATATGGTATTACAGATCAGTATGAGCTGTCATCACGCCAGGAAAGAGCCTTATTTAATCGTTACAATGCCATTATATGTATACAAAAAGATGAATATAACATTGCCCGGCTATGGGCAAACACCTGCACATGCTTGCTTGTTCCGCACCCAGTCTTTGCCAACCCCCAGCCACTTGTTAACACACCCAAACGTATCGGTATTATTGCGAGCGGGTGGCATGCCAATATCAATGGGCTGGACTACTTTATCAAACACGTCTGGCCTGAATTCTCTAATAAACTCTCACTGCATATCTATGGTCATGCTGCTAACGCCTTCACCCATATCAACACACCCGATATAGAGCTGCACGGGTTTCAGGAGAACATCGCAGCTTGCTACAATAATATCGATATTGTCATAAACCCTGTGTTCTATGGTGCCGGGCTAAAAATAAAAACGGTAGAAGCAATGGCGTATGGTTTACCGCTGATTACAACACGTGAAGGCGCCAGTGGACTGACTGAACTTTCAGGGCAAGCCTTCCTGATCGCTGACACTGCTGAACAGTTCATTCATCAAATTAATGCACTTCTGGATGATGCACAACTTCGCCAGCGTCTTACTGGCTATGCGCAGGCCTACATCAGTGAACATATGAACGAGAAACACTGTTTTGAACCTTTAATCGCCTATTTAACAAACTGCTAATTCAGACTATCAAGGGGACTCTGCACCATCACACCTGGCTTATTAAGTACGTGTGTATAAATCATTGTTGTTGACACATCAGCATGGCCTAACAGCTCTTGCACAGTACGGATATCATAACCAGATTCCAGCAGATGTGTTGCAAATGAATGTCTCAAGGTATGACATGTAACACGCTTCATTAACCCTGCCTGCTGTGCCGCTTTCCTGATATGCTTTTGCAATCCATTTTCATGTATATGATGACGTCGTATCTTATTACTACGAGGGTCGGAGGAAAGACGGCTTGCAGGAAAAACATACTGCCACATAAATTCACGGGATGCATTTGGGTATTTTCGGGCTAATGCGTGAGGTAAGTACACTTCCCCCGCTCCCGCCTCAAGATCTTTTACATGAACAAGGCGTGTAACTTCAATTTGTTTTTTTAATAATTCCATCATACTTTCGGGTAATGGCACCACCCTGTCTTTTTTGCCTTTTGCATTCCTTATCTGAATTTGCTGATAACCAAAATCAATATCCATGACTCTTAAGCGCACACATTCCATCAAACGCAACCCGCAACCGTATAAAATATTTGCCATTAAACGATACATGCCCTCATCTATATTCAACAGCAGCGTACGGGTTTCATCTCTTGTTAAAACAACCGGCAATCGCCGTGGCCTTTTTGAATGTGAAAATTCACCAACATCAACATTTTCTTTATTTAGCACATATCGATAAAAAAATATTAACGCATTCAGCGCCTGCCCTTGCGTACTGGACGATACATTACGATTTACCACCAGATATTCAAGAAAAGTTGATATTGCACTTGCCGGCATTAGACAAGGGTCTTTAAAATTATGAAAAGAGATAAATCTAGCAAACCACCCAACATAGGCCTGCTCCGTCCTTATTGAATAGTGCTTGACGCGAATAGACATTACTAAACGAGCCGTTGCAAGTGGCCATTTTTCGTATACACGCTTAAGCAAACCATCTGCATAATCAAGACTAGCCAGCGCAGGGAGATGAGTGTCTGAATCTAAAATCAATGGCAAACGACGATCATCATCGCCCGAACTGCGTTGATCGACATAAGAAATAACAGAATCATAGCCTGACCAGTCAAAATCTACCGACCACGCTGACTGAACGACATCGGTGAATAGTATTCTCAAAGCGTCAACAATCTGGCTATACTGCCAATCCTGCAGCCATTTCTTTCTGCCTATGTCATCCAGATAAAGCTTCATTATTTCAGCAGTATGCTCAACAAGCTTTAAATTCTCATGTGCTTTTATATAGCTTTCCACATGCTTGACATACCAATGCTGCGCCGATGTTGAAACAGCATTAATTGTTGTTTTTTGTATATATTTTTCCCAAAAACGAGAAATTTTTTCTTCAGTCATTTACGCCATCCATAGCAAAAAAGAGTAGATTAAATTTTTATACTTGATAGGATTATGGTACAAATAAAGAAAAAATACAAAACTACATAGGCAGATGTCTACCTATTACAAAAACACGGCCATCTACCTAATAAACTGTTA
>Ga0316206_1002903_pt1 | contig 10498 bp, 9 predicted proteins | sample 6monthpyrite_MG_FD_204942 | JGI IMG/M metagenome (GOLD analysis project Ga0316206, IMG submission 204942) | Microbial mat bacterial communities from mineral coupon in-situ incubated in ocean water Damariscotta River, Maine, United States -... | ecosystem: Environmental > Aquatic > Marine >...
TGGGTTGGCGATCACCTCGCTTGTCGATGGGCGAAAGCAGCACAGTGAAAGTATGGCGATTGCAACCGAGTTGGCTCGGCTCCAGATGGAGCAGGCGGACAGATTGGCTACGAAAAGTCGATCAGACTCAGAAGATTATCACGAGCTTGCAAGTCGCGTCTCCAACCTTCTTGAACAGATCCGGTCTGGTGAGATCCAGTCGAACTTGGCTTTGCAGAGGTTGATTACGGAACACAACCGAAGCATGGCAGAAATTCACCAACTTGTACGAGAGGCGCAACAGTTCGATTCCAAAGCGAAATTGCATGAGATAAAGCTAGGTGCAACCACGCGGGTTCAAGAGGATCAGCGGCGGTTGTCAGATCTACTCAGGCGATCTGGTATGCCCGTTGGGTCGAGAAGAAGGAATTGACCAAGTACGGCTGGCCGGGTGCCCCGACTCGCCGTCCCCGGCTCCTTCGGGCGAGCCACCCCACGCCTCCAATCCCGAAGGAGGATAAGAATCCTCCGTCGGGCCACCCTCTTCCGCCTCCCCCGGGCCTCCGGGGGAGGTGTCGAACGAAGTGAGACGGAGGGGGTCTTGCTCCCCTTCCACCCACATCCACAGACCACAAAGACCCCCTCCGCCGGGTGCCCCGACGGAGCCTTCTTAGGCTCCTTCGGGCCGGGTGCCACGGCTTGTCGTCTTCGCAAGCCGTGTCTTTGAAAAACCTGATCTCATAGAAGACACGGGTTGCCGGGGACGGTCAACCCGTGCCACCCCACCCCATGCCCCTCTTGTCTGCGTCCTCAGCGCCCGCCGCCACCTCCGCGTGCAGTCCCCTTCTTCACCCCTCCCGCAAAATCTTCTCCATCTTCCTCCCCCTCGCCAGCTCATCAATCAACTTCTCCATCTGCCGACACTTCCGCGTCAACGCCGTCTCGATGTCCTCGATCCGATACCCACAGACCACCCCCGTGATCTCCTTCGCCTTGGGATTCATCTTCGCCCGTTTGAAGAACTCCTTGAAGGTCACCTCTTCGTCGATCAGATCCTGAATCTCCTGCGGGCTGAACCCCGTCAGCCAACCGATGACCTCGTCGAGTTCTTCCTCCGTCCGCCCGTTCTTCTCGAGCCTATCCAGATAGAGCGGATAGATCTTGCCAAAGATCATCTCCGCAACCCGCTTGTCGTGCTCTGGTGTGGTGGTAGGCATTGACGATCTCCTTGTCCTGTGGTGTGTGCGTTCAAGATATGATACTATACCCGCATGAATATCACCGTCTCCGAGACCATCAACGCCCCGATCGAGCGCGTTTTCGCGATCGCGTCCGACATCCCCAACTGCGCCGGCTTCATCAAAGGCATCGAGACCATCGAAACCCTCGAAGATGCACCCCCCGCCCCAGACAACCTCGGCCCCGTCGGCAAGGGCTACACCTGGCGCGAGACCCGCATCATGTTCGGCAAAAAGGCCACCGAGGACATGTCTATCACCGTGTGGTCGCCGCCGACGGGCTACACCGTCGAAGCCCGATCCCACGGCTCGCACTATCTCAGCGAGTTCACCTTCGACCAAATCGACGACCAGAACGACGACCAGAACGATGACCAGACTGATGACCAAAGCACCCGCATCACCATGTCATTCAACGCAACCCCCGAGACCTTCGGCGCCAAGGTGATGATGATGGTCTTCGCCTTCATGACCAAGAAGCTCACCAAGTGCCTCGTCGACGACCTCAAAGACATCAAGACCACCGCCGAAGCGGAGTAAGACCACTTCTGTGCGCCTTTCTCCCCTCTATCGACAACCCTTGTGCGCAAAATCCATGCGCTCCAACACGCCCCCCTTGTGCCGCGAATGAATCATGCGATAATTCTCGCATGCAAAGAGAACACACAAACCAGAACGAATCAATCGCCACCATCACCAACGCGCTGATGGAGGACCTCTTCAACCCATCGATCTCCACTCTCGATCTCTGCAACCTCCACTCCATCTCCCTACCCGAACTCGCAGCCACCCTCGAGTCCGAATCCTTCGCGACCGCCCGCCATTGCTTCGAACGCATCAACGCCGCCCGTCAATCCCTCCTCGAACCCGAAGCCAAAGCCCTCGCGACGGCCCGCCTCGCCGATCAACTCAAGGACAAACCCGAAACCCCCGCCCACGCCGAAACCCAGCGCAAAGCCGCCACCCACATATTGCGCCGGGTGCCCTGCTTTGACCCGCAGGGCAATGCAGGTTCTCCCTCAAAACCCACCCCTACAAAAAAAGGACGCCCGTCTCCGGGCGCCCCAAATCGAGTTGTGATTCGATCAAGTTCTGATTATGGGCAACCAGCGCTAAACGCCGAGAGGAACGCCGAGACATCGAAGAAGTCGAGTGACCCGTCGCCGTTGAGATCAACACTCAGATCCCCAGCGCCAAATGCCGAGAGGAATGCCGAGACATCGAAGAAGTTGAGTTCGCCGTCGCCATTGAGATCCGCAACACACGGGTTGCAGTCAAAGCTCAGCAGCTGGACCGCATCGATGCCCGCTTCAATCACAGAACCATCAGCCAGGTCAGACGCGTTGAACCGGATCCGGAACTGGTTGGAGGGCACGAACCCAGGGATGCTATCGAGCGAGAACTGCTTGGTGACCCAGCCGCCCGAAGCCTCGGGACCGGTCGGACCAACAGTCTCAAGATTCACCCAGCTCGACCCGCCGTCGTCCGACACCTGGACAACGAACACATCGTTGCCCGGATCGGCACCGAACGAGTTGTCATACCACCGTGCATAGCTGATCGAGACCGCACCGTTCGATGCGTCCATGATCGGCGAGGTCAGGATCGTGCTCCCGCCATCGACATCGGAGTTGCAATCACCCCCATTGGTTGAGTTGTCGGTCAGGTACGCCTGCCCCGAGCCATCGAAGTCTGAACCCGGATCGCCGCGTACACAGCTAACTGGGACACCTCGGTTCCACTGCCCGTCCGTCGCGTTGCCCGAAACACTCCACCCCATATCAGTCTCGGCGTCGTCGGCGAAGACGATCGACGGAGCACCGAAGGCGGCGGTTGTTGAGAACGAGGCCGTTGGAGCATCCGACGGCGAAGTCTGCGTCACGCCCGTCGTGGTGTCGGCGGTGACATAGTACGCCACCTGCGAACCACAATCGGCCGACGGGAAAGTCGCCGAGAACTGATTGCCCGTCAACTGGGACATCGCCACGGCAACGAATCCGGATCCGGAATCAACCATCAGCGTCGGCGTCGATGGATCAACGGTGCCGCTGATCGGATCGATCTGCACCGTCACCGAGGTCGTCCCGTTGGGGCTCACGAACTCGGGCTGGCTATCTGGGAACGAGATGGCGAGGACATTGAGCGGCGGGGCGTCCATGTTATGGGCCCCGAACCCGGCAGCGATCTCGGCATAGTGGGGTGTCCCGTTGCCGATGTCGCTGTCGTCATCGTCGAGCGTCAGCCAGTCGATCGTGATCGAAGGATTGATCTCCGAGCCCGAGTGAACGAGGATCGAGTTGATGGCCAAGAAGCTGAGGATCTCTGTGTAGGTCGCGGGCTCGGAGTTGATGAGCTCGTTGCGGGTATCCCAGACACACCCGGAGATGATCTGGCCGCAGATATGGATGGCATCGTTGCACGGATACTGCTGACCGACCTCGGCGTTTCGCAGCGAGGTGTTGCAGTTGTTGAAGAACCCGAGCCCGAGGCGTGGGTCGTCGAGGATGATCGTGCTCATCACATCGCCCATGCCCTCGCCGTACTGCCCCTGCCCAGAGCCGCCCGCGTTGACAAGATGGTGGCCGTACTCGTGATAGACGACCGATGTCCACGCGGTGTTCGGGTTTGATGGGCCCGAGAGGCAGAAGTTGATCGAACCGCCACCGGTCGAGTCGTACCACGCGTTGCCTGGGCAGAACCCGTCGGTGCGGTTGACGCTGACGGGGAACTGTGTCGCCTGCAAAGTCGGGTAGGCGGGGTTGGCGGCGACGGCGAGGTCGCGCACGCGGTTGGCTTCGATATAGGCGTTGACCTGCGCCCGGATATTCTCGGAGTTGTTGTTCGGGTTCATGAACAGATCCGCCGGCCCGGGGGGCGTGACGGTTGTCGAGTCCGAGGTGACCGAGCCGAGGAAATCAGAGACTTCGAACCACTGCCCGGTGAGCGTGGCATCGACAGTGACGGGGGTGACCCCTGGATTGGCGAGGGTAAAGTCGCCGTTGGCGTCGGTCATGGTGGTGATGCCGTTAGAGCCGTTGACAAAGAGCCACGGGAGCGGCTGGGCGACCTCGTCAGCGCAAATGTCTGCTCCGGGTCCTTCTGAGGCCAACGCGGAGACATTGCCGGTGACATCGATGGTATGGATCAGGGTTTCCTGATAGATGATTTCGCCGGTGGCGGCGTCGGAGACGATGAGGTACTTCTCGAATCCGTCTACGGTGATGGTCGAGACATCGCTCAGGGTTGGCTGGTGTGGGTTCGAGTCGGTGCCCGCGTAGATCGTGCGGGAGGTGTCGATCAAGTCGACGAGCACGGTGTTGAATGTCTTCTTGGCGGCGTCGATGATCCGGGCTTGATTGACCGGGGCGGCGGCGAGCTGGTTATCGACCTGGAAGTTGCGCAGGTCATGGAGCTGGGCCGAGGCGAGCACAAGCGGGTTGTTCTCTTCGTTGCGAACGAGGAGCACGAGCTTGGATTGGAAGACGGGGATGCCGTTCTTGGTCTGGGCGTAGTAGTACCCGGTGAACTTGTAGGTGTCGGTGTCGGGGAGGTAGCCGATGGGCTGGGTGTGGTGCTTGTCAGCGAACGGCCCCTCGGCGACGAGTTCATCGAGCGAGACGCCCCAGATGCCGGCATTCTGGGCGACGAAGCGCTGGGCCGAGATTTCGCCGGTCTGCCCGTGGCTGAAGGCGCGCCCGTAGACGCGGGTGATGTCGCCGTTGGCATTGAGTGCGATCGGTGAGTTCTGGTGCTCAGACTGGAATCTTGAGAGAGTCTGCGCGGGGGACATGGGCTCTGCTTGCCCGGCTGCCCCGGCAAGTGCGGCGCAGGTCGCGGCGGTAGTCGCGATGGCAAGCGAGAGGGTTGATAATCGATTGGTGCTTCGATTTGGGGACATTGTTGGCCTTTCTTGAGTCGCCTGGGTTGTGAGTTGCCATTGGCGGCGAGTAGCACATCAGCACTCGAGTCAGAGACCTGTTGAGAGTACTTGGGGGGTGTGCTAGTTTGTCTGCCGATGGCTCGTGGGGCCCCGAGTGGGGTCATTTTTGTGTGGACAGGTACGACGCGTCCGATCCCAAAGTACCGCAGATCGGTGGGGTGTGTCAAGGGGTTTATGGCGATTCTCGGGCGTTTTTGGGGCGATTGGGGCGTTCTGGCGGCGTCGAGGGGTGGATTTATGGGCATCCGTCGTTGAAGGCGATGAGGAAGGCCGAGACATCGAAGAAGTTGAAGAGCCCATCAGAGTAGAGATCAGCAGCGGGGTCGCTGTTGCTCAGGGCGGTGAGAAAGAGGGAGATGTCGGTGGGATCGAGCACGAAATCGCCGGTGAGATCGGCGGGGCATACATTGAAGACATAGGCGGCTCCATGATCATTCTCGCCGATGAGGTCATGGAATCGGACCCCGATGGTCACCGAACCATGATCGATCGCGACCGCTTCACCGAAACGATCACCCCGCTCGCCATCGGTCGGGAAGAGCTTTGCGATCTGTGAACCGGTGATTGCATTGAAGATGTAGGCGCCGCCGGACTCAAAGCCATCGGTGTCGGCTCCGATCGAGCCGGCGACGAGGATGGTGTTGTTGAGTGAGATGGAACTTCCAAAGAAATCAAACGGCTGCGCGTCGTCCGGTACGAGTTTGGTGATCTGTTCTCCACTGCGCACATCGAAGATATAGACAGAGCCAGACTGGCTCCCGTTGTCGTCATCCCAGAGAGCGCCAACGGCGAGGAGATCGTTCTCAATGGCGACCGACCAGGCGAAGTGATCGTTTTGCTCCCCGTCGTTTGGGAGGATCTTTGCGATTTGATCGCCGGTGGATGTGTTGAAGAGGTAGACGGAGCCCGAGTTGTGCCCGTTGTCGTCGTCGGCGTATGCGCCGACAGCGATGATCCCGTTTTCGATGGTGACTGAACTTCCAAACTCGTCATTGGCGGCGCGGTCGTCTGGGAAGAGCTTTGCGATTTGCACGCCTGTGGACGCGTCGAAGAGGTAGGCCGAGCCCGAGTTGTGATAGCCGATATCATCCCAGGGTGCGCCAACGGCGACGATCCCGCTGTGGATGTCGATCGATTGACCAAACCGGTCTTCTGGCGATCCGTCGTCTGGGGAGAGCTTTGCGATTTGTTCTCCGGTGGAGGCATCGAAGAGGTACGCCGAGCCGGACTTTGAGCCGTGGTCATCATCCCACGGCGCGCCGACGGCGACGATGTGGTTGTCGATGGCGATCGAGGTTCCGAAGCGGTCTTCGGGTTCTCCATCGGTGGCGATGAGTTCGGCGATCTGGGAACCTGTATAAAAATCGTAGAGGTATGCCGATCCCGATGTCCATGTGTTGCCCCCGGCACCGAACGCGCCGACGGCGATGACGCCTGAGTCCATCGCGATCGAGGATCCAAAGTAGCCGCGATAGGTTGGATCGTTCGGGACGATTTTGAGCCGCTCGTTGACCGGTTGCGCGCTTGCGGGCGATGCTATGGAGATGCATGCGAGTGTGATTGCAAGTGCGAGCCGCATGGCGGCGGGCGTGTGAATGAACATGTGATGATTCCAGTGTCTCGTGATGGACAACGAATACAATTATTGCATTCGTTGGTTGGAATCATCGGCATGATGATTGGAAAGTCTTGAATACGCTATCCGCCTCTGGATATAGCGATGTTGGTCATAAACAGGAAGAGCTTTTCCTGGCGATCGGTATCGAGCATACGGTAGATGTTTCGCATGAGGGCTTCGCGCTGTTCGGCGGTTGCTTTGAGCCGTGTGGCTTTGATGTGCTCGATGACCATCTCGCGGATCTGGGTGTGCTGATCGTCGGTGGGGGTGATGGCGGTATAGATGGCGTCAAGAAAGACCTTGTAGCGTTTGAGTGAGCCGTCGTAGGCTGCTCCGATGTCGGCTTGGAAGAGTTGGTTGTTGAGGAGGTTTTCGGTGCGTTTGAGGTTGGCGTTGTTGATCTCATTGCCCGAGTCGGCGAGTGTTGCGTGGGTCCATCGGGTCCAATAGTCGTCGATGATGCGATCGAACTCGGCGCGTTGGTCTTTGGGGAGCAGTGCGCGGAGATCGTCGGAGAGGGGGTCGCGGGCGAGGTCGGGGTCGTGCTTCGTGCGGAGATTGGCGAGCAGGAACTGGGCATGGGTTTCGTTGCCACTGGTCATGGCGTCTGTGATTGCTTTGACGGTGTCGATCTCGTCAACGAGGTAGATGGTGAGATCGAAGATGCGCTTGTTGCCCAGGTCGCGCCCAGCGTTGAGCAGGTCTGGATCGTGGGTGAGCAGCGCGAAGGCGGCGAGTTCTGGTCGTCCTTCGACGGGGGTGAAGTGGCCGTTCATTGAGGTATCGCCGAGTGTATGGATGGTCTCGACGGGGACGGTCGGCCCCTTGAGCACATCTGGCTGGGCGGTGGCGGCGGCAGCGAGTGTGAGCATGGCGGCGAGGGCCGCGAGTGTGTGTGGGTTGGTCATGGTGGAATCCTTCGTGCGCTTTTCGTTGGTGCTCTCTTGTATTGGGATTTGTCGGATTGTATTACAGCTTTCGTGTGAGTGAGTACAGGGCACCGATGGTGGCGCCGATGGTGTTGGAGACGAGGTCCCAGCCCGTGTTGGTGTACCCGCCGACATTGGTGTCGGGGATGGTGAGGACAGCGAAGAACTCGATGACCTCGTTGAGCGCCCCGAGCCCGACCCCCATGAGCGCAGCGACGACGGCGAGCGGGATTGATCGACGGGCACCGAGGAGCGTTTTGGCGGCTTCGTAGCTGGCGACGGTGGCGCTGAAGAACCCGAAGGTGTGGACGAGTTGGTCGTAGCGGGGGAGATTAGGGAAATAGCGGAGCGAGTAGAGCACAGCGGCGGCGGGCTTGTCTTCGGGTGAGGTTGCGGCTCGGAAGGTGTCGGTGAGTTCGGGGTTAATCGGGAGGGTGCCGCCGAGCATGTGGAAGAACCCCCAGATGGCGAGGAGCCAGAGGGCGGCGGGAGTGAAGTGGACGCGGTGGTGGAGGGTGAGGGCGGTGAAGATAAAGACCACCATGACGACGGCGTACATGAGGAACTCGGTGTTGCCCTGGCGGAGGGCGAGGGCGGAGCAGGCGAGCATGTAGAGGGTGACGAAAACGACGAGCGACAGCGATGGGTTGGCGCGGTGTCGGGTGGAAAAGGGGTGTCGGGTGGTCATGGGGCGAGTGTACCACGAAGGGCGCAACAGCGGGCAGGGCGGCGGGGGTGCCCCTATAGTGATGTATGAGCAATGAACATGAAGAACCCGTGGTGATCGAGCTGTACAAGACCGAGTTTGAGGCGATGCTGACCAAAAACATGCTCGAGGAGGCGGGCATCCCGTGCGAGGTTGTGGGGGGGATGACGGCGGGGTTTCGCGCCGAGACGCCGGGCTTTGTCGAGGTGCTGGTGCCTGGGCAATACGCCGAGCGGGCCCTCAAACTCCTCATTGCCAGCACGAAAGAGCAGAGCGCGGAGCAGGAGGAAAGCTCTGAAACACCGAGTGATGGGGATGGCGAGGGCTGAGTTCTCGGACTCGTTGAGGGTTGCCTGTTTTCGCTGGTGGGCGCAGACGGGAGTCGCTGGCGGTGATCGTTGTGCCGTGGGGCGAACTTGGTGGCTTCGGGGTGCCGATCGGGTGATGCTACAGGTATGAGCGGAACGATCATTCAACGCGCAGCCCAGACGACGAGTGGACTCGTCGGCGATGTCGGGTGGGACTCGGTTGTTCGCTCGATGCAGGGGGCGCTCGATGATCGGAGCCATGTGACGCATCTGGGGTATGCCATCGCGGCAGTGGCGTTTGTGTGGATCAACTACCGGCTCGCCAAGTGGGTCATTCGGCATCTCGAATCGGCACAGCACAGCGGATAACCCCTCACCCACTACGGCGAGCAGGGTTTTCGATCGAATATGATATTTTGTGCAACTGAATCCGCCTGCGTGCGGATTTTCTTATGCGCGGCTCGCTGGGGATATCCATCTATTTTTTGACCAGAGTACGCTCGGGATATGTATTGTCATTGGGGACGATCTTTGTTTGGGTATATTTGGAATGAGGTATTGTGATGAAAGTTCAAGATTCGATGCGTCGGCGTGGGTTTAGTCTGATCGAGTGCGGGGCGTTGGTGTTGGTGCTTTCGATGCTTGGGATGACGATGGCGCCGACGGTGCAGCAGATGCGCTCGTCGATGCGCGGCGCGGGGAGCGCGGCCAAGTTGATGTCGATCGGTCAGGGGGCGGGGGCGTACGGGTTTAGCAATCAGGGGAAATTTTTCAACTACTCGTGGCGGGCTGGTGGGAGTTATGTCATGCCCGACGGGAGGACGAAAAATCCAGTTTCTGATTCTCAGGCAGGAGCGTTTCAGAATCAAGAGATCTTGATGCGTCGAACTGGGCGGATTTCTGGCCAGTATAAGATAGGGAACTTTAGCCATCGGTTAGCGCATCGACGGTACACTCACCTTGTTCTGATGGACTATCTCAACGAGTCTTTTGGGAGTGATCGGTATATTGACCCGGCCGATGCCAATCAGCAGATTTGGAAGGACAACCCGCTTGACTATGGTACGGGCAGTGGTGTGCCGTATGCGGATGGATTCCCCGATGGGTACGATGATGATTCCCTCTGGGAGGTGGAACCTGTACGCCAGCGTTGGGCGTTTGGTTCGAGTTATCAGGTGGTTCCTTCGGCATGGCAGCAAGAGTTCCCCAATCGTCGGTATCTACCAATCGCCTCGACGCCACACCTTTTTAATGGCACAAACGGCATCGATCTCCATACCGGGCGAAACATCAATGAGGTGGTGTATCCGTCGCAGAAGGTGTGGATGTTTGAGGAGTTCGACCGAGAGCAGGCGGGGAGTCCTTACTTCGCGTATCCTCAGGCCCAGAGCGAGAAGCTGATGTTCGATCTCTCGGTAAACAACTGGGCATCCGGCGATGCGAACAGCGCGGTTGTGCCCGAGTACGGGATGTTCCCGTGGAAGCAGACCTATGTGCCGCTCGATACCTTCCCGGTGCCGATAGGCGGGCTCGGTGATCCGAGACTGGTGAACCAGCGGTTCCGTTGGACCTTCCGCGGGCTCTTGGGCTTCGATTATGGGCTCGGCGACCCCGGACGAGGGCCGATGCAGAAGATGCCGTAGCGTTGGGCATTGGTCGGGCAGGCGTATACAATGGGTGCCCGGCGTGCTTGGATAGCGGCTGAGGATCTATGGTTTTACGGAGTACAGCTATGAAATCGATCGTATTTGGTGTGGTGGCCCTGATGGCGTTGGTGATC
>Ga0316206_1002905_pt1 | contig 10492 bp, 5 predicted proteins | sample 6monthpyrite_MG_FD_204942 | JGI IMG/M metagenome (GOLD analysis project Ga0316206, IMG submission 204942) | Microbial mat bacterial communities from mineral coupon in-situ incubated in ocean water Damariscotta River, Maine, United States -... | ecosystem: Environmental > Aquatic > Marine >...
TATACAGTATCAGCTGTACCGGTACCCGCAGCCGTTTGGTTATTTGGTTCTGGCTTAATGCTACTAGGCGGCTTTGCCAGAAAGCAGCAAGCTAAGCTATAAATATTTACCTGTAAATTGAAAATTTTGAATTATCATCTACACTTACAAAGAACGAAGCTAAAAACATAAGGAAATCGACTGTGAATGAGTCTAGCACTGAAACAAATATCGATCAGAATAAGCGGAATTTTGTAAAAAAAGCCGCTTATTCAGCACCCGCAATTGTAACGATGGCCGCATTGCCTTCATTTGCATCTGCAGGATCTGGGTTCAAGCAACAACGCCCACGTAGAGACCCTACTAGAAGAAATGGCGCGAATCATCATTCCGATGGTAGCTATAGTAAACATAACCGTTAATAAAAAAGGCGCTATTTATAGCGCCTTTTTTTGAGCCGAGATTAACAAGCTATAAACTAAGACTCTAATAAGTCACGTATTTTTTCACAGGTTTTTACTAAGTGATTCGATTTGAGCGAATAATTTTTTACCGCCGCAGCCACTTTCATCGCCGCCTGCATTCCACTATCACCCTTATCATGGGCCAGACTATTCAGACTATTTGAAAATAGCTGAGCTGTCGCCTGGGCACGGCTAACCGGACTTATTAGCGGTTCTGAAAGTTCAGCATCGAACTCCAAATAAAAAATATAGCTTAGTTTGACTGACTCAAAATGGTGGTTTACGGGCATAGATTTAACGGGGACATGTATGCTCGCACTTGTATATAAACTGGTTTCAGGCAAACTGAATACTGGTGGCTCAGCTTTCAGACATAAAGCGTGAGGATAAGCCTGTACTTGCATCGTATCCAGATCGAGCGGAGCCAGCTCATCGCTCAGATAATTAAAACCTGAATTCAGCATAGCCCAACTGGTGGTTGATTTACCTGTGCCCGATGGCGCTACCAGTAATAAGCCCTGCCCTTTATAATTTAAAACCGCGGAATGAATAAACAATAAATCAGAACGAATTATTTGTAACTCAATGGTCATATCTTTTTCAAATAAAAAGATAAACTCGCCGATATCTGTTGTAAAATATTCAGCACCATTGTCCCGACAAATACTTATTTCATCGTTTAACTCATTGCGAGTAATAATATAGGATAATTTAATGTTGTTATTGTCTACATCATTATGTCCCGCAGACTCATTAGAGCCCGAAACCTGCATTGCGCCATACACCAGAATTAATATATTCGATAGTTCCGTGTTATTAATACGGATTGCAACTAAGCAATTAAAAACTGATAGTGTTAGACGGATATCACTCATTAAACAAGTTTAAACCCTTAAAGTTTTCAATGGTTTCTGTCACATCGCAGACGGCATCTTCTTCTGAAATGTTATAATGACCAACTAGTAGAGATACAATATCCGAAACAGTATTTTTTCCATTGCAATATTGCCAGATAAATGTCGCTGTATCATTTAATTGGTGAATAAGGTTTTCATTATTATCAAGAATTAGTGATTCACCATCAACATCTTGAAGAACAATATCGGTTCTTGGTTGGGGAATAAATGCGTTATCAATCATAGTTAATAAACTTGTATTATAATAAACAGATTAGTTTATTATATTCAAAATCCCCTATTAAATATATAAATTAATATCGACAGAAAATGAAATCCTTAATTCCCTTGCTGGCAGCCATTAGTCACAACCTCACCACTTTAAACATACGTGATATGAGTGACGATTTAATCGATTTTTCAATCGATTTGGGTATGGGGGTATTCCTTAAACATTGTTCAAAAAACGCTCTACAGGCATCGAAACCCGCTACCACTCAGCTTCTAATATCGGTAGAGTTGACTGCAAAATTAATTACTAACAATTTATTAAATGCTGTAAAAGAGATACTCATTTTAAGTGAGCAATGCACTGATGATGTTATTTTATTGAAAGGCATATCTAACTGCCAGCGTTACTACCCTGAGCCCTGGTTTAGAATTATGAGCGATATTGATTTACTGGTATCCGAAAAAGATGCACAAGCGTTTGAAACCATTCTACTGAAACTGGGCTATCAGCAAACATCAAAAAACAGCCATGATTTTTATGAGTTTCATCACCATAGCATGCCGTTTTATAATAAAAAAAATAATGTTTGGATCGAAGTACACACGCATTTATTTTCCAAAACCACCCATGCAAAACATGATAAATTATTTTCCATAGAACAGATAAATAAAAACACGGCTCAACCATTTAATTCTGTATATTATAAAAATGTAAAACAGCTCTCCACAGAACTGCATCTTATTTATAGCTGTGTGCATTGGGCAGATGATTTCAGCACCCATAAAAGCTGTATGCAATTAACTGATATTATTCTTATGCTTAAAAATAATGACATCCCTCTTGACTGGCATAAAATAAACAACTGGCTATATGACACCAATTCGGCATCATGTGTTTTTCTTGCACTTAGTTATTTACATAAGTCTAAAATCATAGAAATTCCACCACTTTACTTTAATAACGTAAAATTAAAGCATTATAATATGGGATTTATTAATGTATTTATTTTGCATAATATAATTGATAATTATTTTATGCAGGGAAAAAACTATGGTCGTTTTTTAACTGAAAACAATATTATCATTATCTGGGAAACATTACTTCAAGCGAAGACTTCATGGATAAATATTTTGCAAATTCCGTTAAACATACTATTTCCTCCAGATAACATAAACCGCTTTAAATTAAGTTTAATGACAAAACGTTTTTTTAATGTATTTAAACGATAAAAGTCTGTTTATACAATACGGGCCACTAAATAAAATAGATTAAATTTGAAATTTTTTTAATGCGTAGAGTAATTACCTTTACCTGCATGAGAAGGTTTATATAAATCAGCAAATAAAACATAGTGAATAATCACAGCAGGGAACCCCTTCCCACAGGCTGGTTCAGCACCATAACCTACTCGTATGGGATTCGACGTTGTTTGAGCCAGACTAAGCATGTCAAACAGAGCACCCGAATGCGCTTTATTTAAATCCAGCTTATAATCCCAATCCGAATTATTGGCGCATTTAGGACGCTGATTTACCGGGTTACTTAAGCGAAATAACACCTGCCCTTCTTTACTCACGTATATATCTTTTAGGTATCCACTGCTTTCATTAGCAATCACTGTTTTTATTACAAAAAACAGAACAATGGCACTCATAATTACTATTTTATTTTTCATTAAAACCTACCACACTAAGGTACAACAACAAAACGTGCTGCATCTGCACCCATATAAGTTGTAGATGGTGGGATTATTCCCTCATCCGTAATTTCTAAAAAACCTGCACTACCCGCTGTAAAACCATAAGTTCCTAACAGGTTCCACTGCCCAAATACACCGGTATCACAATCCTGATCGATTTCGATAACCTCAATTCCATTGGCATGCTGAATAACGTGTTTAACATTAACTGCTCGATTATTGTAACAAGAGTTCCAGACGTAAACTTCATAGTTACTGGTTTGAGGTAAATTCGGCGTAAAGCGGTAACGATCGACTGTGCCTCCCACAGTCGCATACACAGAGCCGGCACCATAATGACCGGAACCAGATGAGTTACTCCATCGTCCTTCACGGGTAGCACTTGCTTCACCTGTGTCGATAATCACTTCTGTTACAATAGCAACTAGCGGATCGGTTCCTGACAGATATTCATCCAGATTGGTAATTCCATCACTGTCCGTATCTAAAAAGGCATCATTAGGGTCATTTGGATTAAGACCATTATTCACTTCAAATAAATCATCCATGATATCGGCATCCGTATCATTGCTTAATGGATTGGTGTTCCACGTCATCACTTCTTCACCATCTAATAAACCATCCACGTCACTGTCTGGATTAAATGGGTCCGTACCCGCAGCAACTTCACCATCGTTATTCAAACCATCATTGTCATCATCTAGCAATCCAGGGGAAAGAACCACCGTAACCGTTGCCACTTTAGATGAGTTACCATTATTACTGTCAGTTACCGATGCACTCACTAAATGCTCCCCCACACTCGGAGCAAAAGTAAAACTGCCACCAGTGGCCGTTAAACCACTAATGTCATCCCGCCAGCTGATTAAGGCGGTTAAATCTCCATCTTCTGTATCCGTAGCTGTCGCGGTTAATACAAGCTGATCACCATCCGTTAGGTTAACAGTCGTGTTCGTCAAAGTGATAACCGGTAAGTTATCCACTGCCCCCACTCTAACAAAGCGAGCCGCATCTGCACCCATATATGTAGTTGATGGTGGGGTAATGCCTTCATCGGTAATTTCGAGATAACCGGTTGAGCCCGCAGCAAAGCTGTAGGTACCCAGTAGATTCCACTGACCATAAATACCGGTATCACAATCCTGATCGACCTCTACTGTATCGATTCCATTTGCATGCTGAATAATATGCTTAACATTAACCGCACGGTTGCTATAACACGAATTCCATACATACACTTCGTAATTACTTGCCTGCACTAAATCCGGGGTAAACCGATAACGCTCAACCTCGCCCCCCACCGTAGCATACAAAGAACCGGCTCCGTAATGCGCACTTCCGCCCGAGTTACTCCAACGCCCGACTTGACTTGTACCCGCGTCATTCGTATCGAGTATAAATTCTACAATCGGTGTCTGATTAATATCCGTGCCGGCCAGGTACTCATCTACATTGCTCACGCCATCTCCATCAGCATCCAGCAAGGCATCCGCAGGATTCAGTACATCAAGTCCATTATTCACTTCAAAGAAGTCATCAATGCCATCAGCATCTGTGTCACTGCTCAGTGGATTAGCATTAAGGTTCAACACCTCATCACCATCCAGCAGTCCATCCGCATCACTATCCGCATTCAGTGGATCTGTACCCGCAACAGCTTCAGCATTATTATTAAGACCGTCATTATCCTCATCCAACAAGCCCGGGTTCTGATACAAATCAGTACCTGCCAGAAACTCATCCAGATTACTCACCCCGTCACCATCAGCATCCAGTAAGGCATCTGCCGGGTTCAACGCATCAAGGCCATTATTCACTTCAAAAAAGTCATCAATGCCATCCGCATCTGTGTCGCTGCTCAGTGGATTAGTATTAAGGTTCAGCACCTCATCTCCATCCAGTAGACCATCGACATCTGTATCATCATTGAATGGGTCGGTACCCGCAGCTACTTCAGCATCATTGTTGAGGCCGTCATTATCCTCATCCAGTAAACCCGCAGACAGTACAACCGTAACCGTTGCAGTAGCACTGCTACTGCCGTTATTACTATCAACAATTGTTGCGGTAACGGTATGTACACCAATTCCAGGCACAAAGGTGAAACTGCCACCCGTTGCTGAAGCGGTACTCTGGTTATCCTGCCAGCTAATCATCGAGGTTAAATCACCGTCTTCAGCATCTACTGCCGTAGCAGTTAATATAATTTGATCGCCATCCGTTAAAGTTACATCCGTTGTTATGAGCGAGATAACGGGCAGTTGGTCAACCGCTCCTACCCGAACAAAACGCGCCGCATCTGCCCCCATGTATGTGGTTGATGGAGGCGTAATACCCTCATCAGTTACTTCAAGATAACCCGTTGTACCCGCATTAAAAGCATAAGTCCCAAGCAGGTTCCACCGCCCAAAGACACCGGTATCACAATCCTGGTCAACTTCAATGGTATCGATACCATTCGCATGCTGAATAATATGCTTCACATTCACTGCACGGTTGCTATAGCATGAGTTCCAGACATAGACTTCATAGTTACTTGTCTGTAATAAATCTGGTGTGAAACGGTAACGATCCACGACACCACCTACGGTTGCGTATAAAGAGCCCGCACCATAATGATCACTTCCACTGGAATTATTCCAGTTACCCGAACTGGAAGTTCCAGTTCCATTGGTATCGATGATAATTTCAGCACCCGGTGCGGCGGTTGCCACATTAGGATCGGTACCATCAAGGAATTCCTGTACGTTACTTCTGCCATCATTATCATTATCCAATGCTGCATCTGATGCATCATTCGCCAACAGGTTATATGTCACTTCAAATCCATCAGGCATGCCATCGCTATCCGAGTCATCCAACAATGGGTTAGTGAGATATAAATTAACTTCAACTCCATCGTTAAGGCCGTCAGCATCAGTGTCCGGATTATTTAAACCTGTTCCCAGTGCAATCTCTTCATTGTCATATAGACCATCCGCGTCAGTATCGGTTTGAGATGGATCGATAACCGTCACCAGAATACTGGCAGTAGAAGTTAAACCGCCACTATCAGTTACCTGAGCCGTTAGCTGATGCACGCCAAGTGTTGCTGTAAACGAGAAGATCAAACCATTTGTTGTGTTTGCACTATTGGTATCGGTCCAACTAACTGAACTGCTCAGATCGCCATCAATCAGGTCTGAAACCGTCGCATTCACGCTGAGACTATCATTAATATTAATAGAAAAGTCCTGTTGAACAATACTCAGAGATGGAGCCACATTCACTAAACCGGTGCCTGCGTTATATTCATCAATATTGGTATTGCCGTCATTATCTATATCAGTTGCCGCGTCATTAACTAATGGATTCTGACCTAGCTGCAATTCATACCCATCGGGCATACCGTCATTATCTGAATCAGCAGAAGTGGCTGATGTGCTATAGGTATATATTTCATTCCCGTCTAACAGGCCATCGCCATCTGAATCAGCATTCAGCGGATCTGTTCCATAGATCACTTCATCGGAGTCACGTAAATTATCAGAGTCAGTGTCTTTATTAACATCACCCCAGCCAGAAACAAAACTTGAGGTATCAATACCGGCACGCTCTAAAGCGGCTTTTGGATTAAATTTAAACGGTGTTGCACCAAAGTTAATCCGATTGGTGAAAACACCTTGCCCCTGCGTATTGGCATATAGCATGGGATGCAGCGGCGTAAACACATCTGGCAGCACCATGGTGTGAATAACTTCATCAAATAATAAAACATGTACTACTGGACGCGCGGCGCGATAATCCACTACGAAACCATAATAATATGCACTTAAATCATAATCGGTAATGAAATTTAAGTTACGCCAAATGCCAATCATTGAGTTCAATGACATCGAAGGCTGTTCTGGGTCAAATGGATAAGGGTTAAGTCGACCAAACTGAGTGGTAACACCCTGGCCTGCCCCGTAGGAATAATTAGATCCACGTACAAGCGTGTCGAGTAACCTGTGGGCTTCAAAATAACGAAACTCACCAATCATGCCCTGGTTAGCACGAATCGCCATTTTCTCATCAAACTCATATGCTGCTGATAACTTATCAGTACTGAGTACAATTCCCGAACCTTGGGTACCATCCGCTAATAATGTCACCTCATTAAACTGCTTAACTGTTGGACGAGCATTGTAAGTATGTACGGCGCCCCAACCTGTGCCCATAAACTCCGCACCAGCATAACCCGCATTAAACATCAAATAGTTAGCTGGGAAATTGAACGGCGAATTGCTCGGGTCATCACCCGCATTAATACTAATTTGTGCGGTGGATCCAGACGTGCCCGTTCCAAACGCCATCACATATAAATCACTCGTGATATTGGTTAATGCAAGCGGATTTAGCAACTGTTCAAAACCATCTGTTCCCGTCACAATGGGATAAATCACTGGAGTACTGCCGGTATAGTCCACCGCTAATCCATAAAACTGATTAACAGATGACTGGAAATAACTTTGCTGCACAGCGCCGTTATATAACACGCGGCCATCTGTAGTCAGACCCATGCTATTTGTGTCACTACCCGCCGCTGAATCTAAAGCAGCACTCGCTGATGCAACGCCAATACCGTAATCACCCTGCGCTACTTCACGACGAGCTTCAATATAGAACCAGCCAGAACCTGCACTAATAGCCTGGCTACCCCGCACGGAGCGGGCCACGACTTCTGTGAAAGTGGCGGATAAACCTGTTGAATCTATGCCTACAGTAATATATTTATCAGCAGAATTTAACTGCGTTTCAGATGGGCCACCCGGATACGAATTCGGATTATTCGCATTGCTACCATTGATAAATTCATCCAGGTTGCTAAATCCATCGCCGTCGGTATCTTGCTCGCTGTCATTCACCAGTGGATCTGAAGCATGACTCACTTCATAGCCATCGTTAATACCATCTGTATCAGTGTCTATATTCAGAGGATCAGTCAGGGCCTGGTTCACTTCAACACCATCATTCAGTCCGTCAAGATCAGTATCACTGACTAGAGGATTGGTACCTAATGCAAGCTCAACATCATCCGTCAGGCCATCTTTATCTGTATCCACTGCAGTGAAGCTCACGCTGGTGACCGCTTTTACTGCAAAGCCCTGCTCATTTAAAACTTCCGCTGTTATCGTGTGACTACCCACAGTACTGGATGACACACTAAAGCTACTCCCTGTGCCAGTTAATCCGGTGGTCGAGTCGATCCAGTTAATGGCGCTAGAAATATCATTACCCTGCTGATTCTTAGCAACAGCTGTTAAAGTTATGTTTTTACCTACATCAGCTGAAGCGGTGCCAGTAATAATGGTAACAGTCGTTTGCGCTAACCAGCCGTTATAAATCTGAGCCGTTCCAGCAACACCCGCATTAGCCAGTATGGTCTTCACATCAAATACGAAAGGCTGATCAACTAAATTTTCAGCTGAATTCAGAATTTGTTGCACACCGGTAGTGGTTTGATTACCGTAAACCAGCATATGTAATGGCTCGGTTACCTGATCCATTACCTGAGTAAACATTAAGGTGTTACTGGCGATAAGGTACACCACCGGATTCACACCGGTATAGTCCACTGCAACGCCAAAGGTCGATGAACCTGAAATAAGCGAGTTTGATGAACCCAGTTGATTGGTATTATTGTAATACACCAGACCTAATGAGTTCATACCAATACTTTGCGCAGTAAAGCCACCGAAGTTGGTTAAGGTTGCACCCGCTGTTGCAACGCCAAAGCCCATGTTACCCAAGGCAACCTGACGTGTTCCTTCGAAGTAATAAAACCCACTACCGGGTTGAATCGCCACATCAGAACGCACACCTCGATGAGTGCTACCGGCGGTGTAAGTCACGCCCAGTCTATCTGCAGTTAATATGATGCTCTGATCTTTATCTGTTGCACTTAAACGTGCCGGCGCGTTCGGGTAAGAATAGGCATCATTCGGATCTGTCCCCTGTAAGGATTCATCCAGATTAGTGTAGCCGTCACTATCCGCATCGCCAACAGCATCTGTTGCATCTAATGGGTTAAGTGAATTGTTAATTTCATATGAGTCAGAAAGGCCATCCGTATCACTGTCTGCATTGAGTGGATTGGATAAATAAACATTAACTTCATCACCATCGTTTATACCATCCCCATCGGAATCGGCCACTAAAGGATCGGTTCCCAGAGCCACTTCCTGTGTATCGGACAATCCGTCGTTATCCGTGTCAACATCGACAAACTGAATAGTAATAACTGTCGAAACCGGAACACCCTGCTCATTGTTAACCTGAGCAGTAACAACATGCGTTACTAGCTGAGTATCCGTTAAAGTAAATGTTGCGCCGTTACTACTTATGCCGGTATCCGTGCTCCAACTAACCGAAGAAGAAATGTCATTGCCTGCCGCATTTATAGCCGTTGCAGTCATCGTTAAACTCTGCCCCACATTCAAAGACTGATCTGTCGTATCAACGGCTATGCGAGTCATCGGTGTCGGTTCCTGCCAGCCGTCAATAATGGTGCTAGTACCGGATATACCCGTAGCACTTAAAATTGCTCGCGCATCATAGACAAACGGGTTGAGCGCTAAATCGTCAGCCGTATTAATAGATTGCTGCACGCCGGTGGTATTTTGATAACCGTAAGCCAGTATGTGCAAAGGTGTGTTTACCTGATCCATCACCTGAGTAAACATCAGGGTATTTCCGGCAATCATGTAAACTACTGGATTAACACCACGATAATCGACCGCAACACCGAATGTATCCGCTCCTCTGATAATGGAGTTGGCTGAGCCTAACTGATTAATACGGTTATAATAGATATAACCTAAAGCGTTGATACCAATACTTTCAGTCGTGTAGCCCCCATAATTGGTTAAACTTGCAGTTGATGTTGCAACGCCGAAACCCAGATTATCGATGCCAATTTCGCGCTTACCTTCAAAGTAATAAAAACCACTACCCGGTTGAATCGCAAGATCTGAGCGAACACCGCGGTGCGTATTCCCCGCAGAAAAAATCACGCCAAGTCGATCAGAGGTTAAGCTGATACTCGGGTCTTTATCGGTTAGACTCAATCGCGCTGGCGCATTTAGATAAGAAAACGCATCATTTGAATCGGTACCCGATTGATATTCACTGAGGTTTGAAAAAGAATCGCCATCTCTATCTAAAAGTGCATCGTCTACCAGGGCATCTAAACCATTAGTAA
>Ga0316206_1002906_pt1 | contig 10489 bp, 10 predicted proteins | sample 6monthpyrite_MG_FD_204942 | JGI IMG/M metagenome (GOLD analysis project Ga0316206, IMG submission 204942) | Microbial mat bacterial communities from mineral coupon in-situ incubated in ocean water Damariscotta River, Maine, United States -... | ecosystem: Environmental > Aquatic > Marine >...
TTGGTGGTGAATGACCCGTTCTGGGTTCGCAATTACCCCGAAAAGCTGTTGGTATTGCAATTCCCCGATCTGATTCCACCAACCACCATCGCGCGCGATCTGGCCACCCTGAAAGGGTTCAAGGAAAAGCATGGCGACATGATTCTGAAACCGCTTTACGGAAATGGCGGCGCAGGCGTGTTCCGGCTGGACCCCAATGACCGCAATCTCAGTTCACTGCATGAACTGTTCATCGGCATGAGCCGCGAGCCGTTGATTGCGCAGAAATTCCTGCCAGATGTGTCCAATGGCGACAAGCGCGTGATTTTGGTCGATGGCGAGCCGGTTGGCGCGATCAACCGCATTCCGCAACCAGGCGAGACCCGCTCGAATATGCATGTGGGTGGCAAGGCGGTGAAAGTCGGGTTGTCTGAACGTGACAGGGAAATCTGTGCTGCAATCGGGCCGACTCTGCGTGAGAAGGGCCAGATATTCGTTGGGATCGACGTGATCGGCGATTATCTGACAGAAATAAACGTGACCTCGCCCACCGGCATTCAAGAGCTGGAGCGGTTTGACGGCACCAATGCGGCTGCGGCGATCTGGGATGCGATAGAGGCAAAGCGCGCCTAGCGTGCCGGCCAGCGTATTTTCCGGCGGTTATTGTGTCAGCGCTTCGCGGGTTTCGGCGATCCGATAGCTCACGGCCTCGGCGATATGGTGTTTGTGCACATTTTGCGAGGCTTCCATATCGGCAATGGTGCGCGCGACGCGCAGCACCCGGTGATAGCCGCGCGCGGACAGACCGAACCGTTCAGCAACCCGGGTCAGCAGCGCGCGGCCTTCGGGATCGGGGGCGGCAATATCCTCAAGCAGCTTTCCCTCGGCATCCGCATTGACGCGTGCGGCGGGAAAATCGGCAAAACGGGCGGTTTGAATATCACGCGCGGCGGCGACACGTTCGGCCACCTGGGCAGAACTGTCGCCGGATTCGGGCAGGTCGAGATCGGTAAAGGCGACCGGGGGCACGTCGATGCGCAGATCAAACCGGTCCATCAACGGGCCGGAAATGCGCCCCAGATAATCGTCGCCGCATTGCGGCACACGGGCGCAGGCACGGGACGGGTCGCTGAGGTACCCGCATTTGCAAGGGTTGGCGGCGGCGACCAGCATGAACCGGCAGGGATAGCGCACATGGGCGTTGGCGCGGGCGACAACGACCTCGCCGTTTTCGATGGGTTGGCGCAGGGTTTCCAGAACGGCGCGAGGAAATTCAGGAAATTCATCCATGAACAGCACGCCGTTATGGGCCAGGGAAATTTCCCCCGGTTTCGCGCCGCGCCCGCCGCCGACGATGGCGGCCATCGAGGCGGTGTGATGCGGTTCGCGAAACGGGCGCGCGCGGGAAATGCCGCCCTCGTCAAGCAGGCCGGACAGTGAGTGGATCATCGAGGTTTCCAGCGCCTCGACCGGAGTCAGGGGCGGCAGGATGCTGGGCAAGCGCGCGGCAAGCATGGATTTGCCAGAGCCGGGCGTGCCCACCATCAGCAAATGATGGCGCCCGGCGGCGGCGATTTCCAGCGCACGTTTGGCACGTTCCTGGCCCTTTACGTCGCGCAGATCGCGGGCAAAGGCCTGTTGCGTGACTTCGCCGGGGCTGGCGGGGTTCAGAACACGCTGGCCGGTGTAATGCTGCACGGTTTCGGCCAGTGAGGCGGGGGCGATGACCTTGGCAGCGCCAACCCAAGCGGCCTCGGCCCCGCAGGCGCGCGGGCAGATCAGGGTGCGGCCCTCTTGCGCGGCGGCCATGGCGGCGGGCAACGCGCCGATCACCGGGATCAGCGACCCGTCAAGCGACAATTCCCCCAGTGCCACCGTGGCCTCGACATCTTCGCGCGGGAGAATGTCAATGGCGGCAAGCAGGGCCAGCGCGATAGGCAGGTCGAAATGCGAGCCTTCTTTGGGCAGGTCGGCGGGCGAAAGATTGATGGTGATGCGTTTGCTGGGCAGCGCGATAGACATCGAGGTCAGCGCGGCGCGCACGCGTTCCTTGGCCTCGCTGACCGCCTTGTCGGGCAGGCCGACCAGTGAAAAGGCGGGCAGACCGGGCGAGATGGCGCATTGCACCTCGACGATGCGCGCCTCGACGCCCTCAAATGCTACCGTATAGGCCCGCGCCACCATCGCACACACTCCGTAAACCTAAAGGCACTTCGGCTGATACCTGTAATCGTTATTTGCTGCCTCTCACGAACGCTCGAACGCGAAAAACGAAGCATGATGTCTTAGGTTAATGCCGAAACGCTGTCGTTAACGGTTTGCCGCGAGATGGTTTATGATTGGTTAATATTCATGAATTTCGGCCAGGCTGCCGGGTCAATGACGGTTTTGTCACGGCAGAATGCGTTGCAGAAACCGAAGATGCGGCCATCAAGTTCCATGAAATGAGTGACGGGTTTGCCAGAATAGGGACAGGCGCTGTTTTCTGACGGGCCGCTGCCAACCGGGAGGGCCGGCAGCGGCGCGGGGCCGGGCCAGATGGTTTGTTCATAGTCGCGGGCATACCAGGGCAGGTCGGGGCCAGAGACAAGGCCCATGGCGCGCCAACGGCGCAAGGCCGGATCGGCGAGATGGCTGTCGACATAAGATTGCGCCACATCGGGCATTTTCAGGCCATAGCCTGCGATGCGCCCGGCAACCGGGGCGAAAAAAGCGTCGGCGGCTGAATAGGCGCCGCAAAGCCACGGGCCGCCGGATTTTTCCAGTGCGAGGGCCCAGATATCGCCGAGCCGCCGCAGGTCGGCCTGCACGTCCATGGATGGGGCATAACCGGAATAGGCGCAGCGCAGATTCATCGGGCAGTCATTGCGCAGGGCCATGAAACCGGAATGCATTTCGGCGGCAAGGCTGCGTGCTATGGCACGCGCGATTGGGTCGGTGGGCCAAATGCCCGCGTCGGGGTGGCGCGAGGCCAGTTCTTCGGCAATGGCGAGGGAGTCGCCGATTATGGCGCCGTCCTGGGTAAGCAGGGTCGGCACGGTTTTGGCAGGCGGATAATCGGCCAGTTGCTGGGCGACCGTCAGGTCATCCGCAAAGGTGATATGACGACAGGTTACCGGGATGGCGAAGCGTTCGAACAACAGCCAGCCGCGCAAGGACCAACTGGAATAGGCACGATCGCCAAGGATAAGGGTATAGGTCATGAGGGCAGGGTAAGGGCTGTGGTGGATCACGGAAAACGATTTGTTGCGATGAGCCACATCACGGATTGTGATTTATCTTGCCGACGGCCCAGGTGCCATCAAAGCTGATTTGCGTGACCGACAGATTGTCGATGCGGTTGGCAAAGACGTCATAGGCGTCGATGCCCAAGGCGCGTTGCAACTGGGTCAGGATCGCGCCGAAATGGGCGACGACAATGATGTCGCCATCATGGGCCTGTACCAGACGGTCGATGGCGCGGCTGACGCGGGACACGGCCTCATTCCAGGTTTCACCGCCCGGCGCGCGCACGTCGCCGGGCTGGTCCCAATAGGCGCGGATGCGGTCGGGGTCCTGGGCCTCGATCTCTGTGTGGTGCTTCATCTCCCAGTCCCCGAAATGAAGCTCACGCAGATCGGGGTCATGGGGCAGGCGTTGACGGGTGCCGGTAAGGGCGTCGGCGGTGGCGCTGGCGCGGATCAGATCAGAGGAAATGACGATGGCCTTGGCTGGCAGATAGGCGGAAAGCCGGGCGATTTGCGCGGTGTCGGACAGATCGGCGGCGATATCCGTCCAGCCGACCATGGCCTTGGCGTGGGTCGGGCCGTGGCGGACGAACCAGAAGCGGGTCATGCGAAACCTTGCGGCAGTGCGCCTTTCAGCACCAGTGGCAGCCCGGCGCAGACCAGTACCGCCAGATCGCTTTGTGCCGCCAGTTGCTGATTAAGCCGCCCCTGCGCATCGCGGAACCGCCGGGCCAGCGCATTGTCGGGCACGATGCCCTGTCCGACCTCGTTGGACACAACCACCACTTGCCCGGCGCAGGCGTCGATGGCCTGTAAAAGGCGAGAGGTTTCCAGCGCCAGATCGGCCTCTGCCAGCATCTGGTTTGACAGCCACAGCGTGGCACAATCAAGCAGCACGACCTCGCACGCCTCGACCTCTGTCAGGGCGGCGACCGCGTCCATCGGGGCCTCAACTGTGCGCCAATCGCTACCGCGCTGTGCCTTGTGCAAGTCGACTCTTTCCTGCATCTCTGAATCATGTATGGAAGATGTTGCAATGTAAGCCTTTGGCTTTCCACTGAAATCTGCAAAACGCTCTGCAAAAGTTGATTTGCCAGAGCGTGCGCCACCCAATACGATTGTCCGGCTTGGCAACATTTTTCTGTCGTCCGTTGATCCAGGTTCCTGGGTCTTGCGTATCAAGGATGACAGGCACGCGTAAGGGGCAGAGGCGTATTTCGGCCCCCGGCATAGGAGTGTCAGACATGGCTTTCAACGGATTTGACGACCAATCGATGTCACGGCGGGCAATGAAGGCAGAGATGCTGGATGCCGAAACGGAATTGCGCCTGGCCTATGCCTGGCGCGATGATCGCGACGAACAGGCGCTGCACCGGCTGATCACCGCCTATATGCGGCTGGCGATTTCCATGGCGGCGAAATTCAAACGATACGGCGCGCCGATGAATGACCTTATCCAAGAGGCCTCTGTCGGGTTGATGAAAGCCGCTGACAAGTTCGATCCGGACCGGGGTTTGCGGTTCTCGACCTATGCGGTCTGGTGGATCAGGGCCAGTATCCAGGATTACGTGATGCGCAACTGGTCGATGGTGCGCACCGGGACCACCAGCGGCCAGAAATCGCTGTTTTTTAATCTGCGCCGGGTTCAGGCCCGGCTAGAGCGTGAGGCGTCACAGGCGGGTGAACCGCTGGACAAACATCAACTGCGCCAGATGATCGCGTCAGAGGTTGGCGTGCCGCTGCGTGACGTCGAGATGATGGAGGGGCGGCTTTCGGGGTCTGATTATTCGCTGAACGCCACGCAATCGAGTGACGATGAAGGCCGCGAATGGATTGAGACGTTGCAGGATGACAGCGCGGTGCAGTCGGATCTGGTGGTGCAGGCCAGGGATATCGACGTGTTGCGGGGCTGGCTGGTGGATGCCATGGCCGATCTGAGCGCACGAGAGCAGTTCATCGTGCGCGAACGAAAACTGCGGGACGTGCCGCGGACGCTGGAAAACCTGGGGCAAGATCTGGGTCTGTCGAAAGAACGGGTGCGCCAGCTAGAGGCGGCGGCGTTTGGCAAGATGCGCAAAAGCCTTGAAGACGGGGCGAAAGAGGTCCACGACTTTCTTTTATGAGATATCGGATTTCCTTGCTGACGGTCGCCCTGTCGATGGCGGCCGTTTCGGTTTTTGCACAACCGACACAACCCAGACAGATCGACGCGGTTGGGTTATATGACCTACCCGCCGCTGATGTGGTGATTTTGGGAGAGGTGCATGACAACCCCGCCCATCACGCGCAGCAGGCGATTGCGGTTGGGGCGATGGGCGCCAGGGCGCTGGTGTTCGAGATGCTGACAGAGGCGCAGGCGCTACGGGTCAGACCCGAGGTGTTGACCTCGTCGGGGGCATTGGAACAGGCGTTGGGCTGGGCCGGAACCGGCTGGCCGGATTTCGCGATGTATTACCCGATTTTCACAGCGTCCAAGAGCGCGGCGATCTTTGGCGGCGCGATAGAACGCGAGGTTGTGCGCCAGGCGGTCAGCGATGGCGCGGCAGCGGTGTTTGGCGGGGCTGCAGGGTTGTTCGGGCTGGACCGGGCGCTGGATGATCATGTGCAGGTCGCGCGTGAGGCCGGGCAGATGGCGGCGCATTGCGGTGCTTTGCCGATCAGTATTCTGCCCGGCATGGTCGAGGCGCAGCGGTTGCGCGATGCGGGTCTGGCCCGTGCGGTGATCGCGGCGATGGCGGAAACCGGCGGGCCGGTGGCGGTGATCACCGGCAATGGCCATGCGCGCGGCGATTGGGGTATGCCGGACGCCCTGCGTTTTGCGGCGCCAGAGCTGTCGGTGCTGACGCTTGGCCAGTTCGAGACGGTTCCAGAGGACCCGGTGCCCTATGATCTGTGGCTTGTCACCGACCCTGCCCCGCGTGATGACCCTTGCGCAGGCTTTGCGGTGAAATAAGGCGTTTCGATTTAACCTCGAATCCCCCATCGCTGCCTGAAATCAAAGGTTTCAACGCGATGGGGGATGCCAGATGTTTCAGGAAAAACCGAAACGCTGTAGGCGCGGCAAGCGGCCATTGTTCTTGTGCCGCTCGGGGCTTAGAACTGTGGGAACTCAGGTAAGGGTAGTGCCGATATGCTGGCTGGAAAGCGGGTTCTTTTAATCATTGGCGGCGGGATCGCGGCGTTTAAATCGCTGGATATGATCCGCCGCTTGCGTGAACGCGGGGCCACGGTGGTGCCGGTTGTGACCCATGCGAGTGAGGAATTTGTGACTCCATTGTCGGTGTCGGCACTGGCGGCCCAGAAGGTATACCGCGATCTGTTCGATCTGACTGATGAGGCCGAGATGGGCCATATAGAGCTGTCGCGCGCCGCCGATCTGGTGGTTGTGGCGCCAGCGACCGCCGATCTGATCGCCAAGATGGCGGGCGGGCTGGCAAATGATCTGGCCTCGACCGTGTTGCTGGCCACCGATAAACGCGTGCTGATTGCGCCCTCGATGAATGTGCGGATGTGGTTGCATCCAGCGACTCAGCGCAATCTGGCCACGCTGCGCGGTGATGGCGTGCTGCTGGCAGGCCCGAATGAGGGCGATATGGCCTGCGGCGAATATGGCCCCGGCCGGATGGCGGAACCGCTGGAAATTGTCACGGCTGTCGAGGCGGCGCTGATGGACGGGCCGCTGAAAGGCAAGCATGTACTGGTGACATCCGGCCCGACGCATGAGCCGATTGACCCGGTACGCTACATTGCGAACCGGTCTTCGGGCGCGCAGGGCACGGCGATAGCGCGGGCCTTGTCGGCGCTGGGCGCGCGGGTGACGTTTGTCACTGGCCCGGCGTCGGTGCCGCCGCCTGACGGTGTCGAGGTGATCAAGGTGCAAACCGCGCGTCAGATGCTGGTGGCGGTGCAGACCGGATTGCCTGCAGATGCGGCGGTGTTTGCGGCGGCCGTGGCCGATTGGCGGATGGCAGAAGACCAGCCGCAGAAGATGAAAAAAGACGCCTCCGGCACACTGCCGGTGCTGGAATTTGCCGAGAACCCGGACATCCTTGCGACGGTGTCACAGATGGCTGCGGGTCGGCCCGGTTTGGTGGTTGGCTTTGCGGCGGAAACCGATGACGTGATTGCGCATGCCACCGCCAAACGGGCGCGCAAGGGCTGTGACTGGATATTGGCCAATGATGTCTCGCCCGAAACCGGAATCATGGGCGGGTCGGAAAATGCGGTGACGCTGATCTCTGCCGATGGGGCAGAGGATTGGCCGCGCATGGGCAAGGATCAGGTGGCGCAGCGGTTGGCGGCGAAGATCGTCGGGGAGTTGGGATGAGCGCGCCTGTGCTGCGGTTCGTCTGGCTGCAGGGCGCTGATCGTGGATTGCCCTTGCCATCGTACGAAACCGAAGGCGCGGCGGGCGCCGATATTCGCGCCAATCTGCCGCCTGCGGTTCGGGGCGAGGGTCTGGTGCTGGAACCGATGGACCGGCGAATTGTACCCACGGGGCTTGGGGTCGAAATTCCGTCAGGGTTTGAGGTACAACTACGGCCCCGGTCCGGGTTGGCGTTCAAGCATGGAATGACGCTGGTCAATACGCCGGGCACAATAGACAGCGATTATCGCGGGCCTTTGGGGGTGTTGATGATCAACCTTGGGGCAGAGCCTTTTGTGGTCAGCCATGGCGAGCGGATCGCACAGATGGTGGTGGCCCCGGTGGTGCAGGCGCAGTTCGAGGTTGCCGACGGGCTAACCGAAACCGCGCGCGGTGTGGGCGGGTTCGGGTCGACCGGGCGGGGTTGATCGGGGGGCTGATGATCTGGTTTCTGATTTTGGCGGCGGGGCTGTGGCTGTTGGGGTGGCGGATGGGCACGCCGGTTGCGCTGCGCCGGGGCATGGTCATGTCGCTGTACCTTGGCGTTATCGTGGCGCTGACGGTTCTGCCACCGGGAAATCCGGTGCAGCAGGCGCTTGGCGGGTCGCTGGGGCAATGGCTGTTGGTCGGCGGGCTTATCGCCATTGTTTTAGGCTATCGGCGCGTGTTGGCCATGTTAAAAACGCGGGCCGGGACGCGCGGCGCACACGAGGCGGAACAGGAGCAACCGATGGTTGGACAGACATTCGCACCCGAAGAGCTGCCGCGCTATGCGCGCCACATCATGCTGCGCGAAATCGGCGGGCCGGGGCAGAAAAAGCTGAAAACGGCGAAGGTGCTGGTGGTGGGGGCCGGGGGGCTTGGCTCTCCGGCGCTGATGTATCTGGCGGCGGCCGGGGTCGGCACGATTGGCGTAATTGACGATGATTTGGTCGAGTCCACCAATCTGCAACGCCAGATCGCCCATACTGAAGATCGGGTCGGCCAGCCCAAGGTGTTTTCGGCAAAGGCCGCGATGGAGGCGCTGAACCCCTATGTCAAGGTGCGCCCCTATCATCGCCGACTTGATGACGTGATCGCGGCAGAGCTGGTGGCAGAATATGATCTGGTGCTGGATGGCACCGACAATTTCGACACGCGCTATCTGGTGAATGCGGCCTGCGTGGCAGCGCGAAAGCCGCTGATTTCGGCCGCATTGACCCAGTGGGAAGGGCAGATCAGCCTGTTTGACCCGGCGCGCGGCGCCCCGTGTTACCGCTGTGTTTTCCCCGAGGCGCCAGCGCCCGGCCTGGCGCCGTCTTGTGCCGAGGCCGGGGTGGCGGGGCCGCTGCCCGGTGTAGTCGGCGCGATGATGGCAGTTGAGGCGGTGAAGGTGATTGCGGGGGCTGGCGAGCCGCTGGCGGGGCGGATGCTGATCTATGACGCGCTATATGGTGAAACCCGGGTGATCGGGCTGCAAAAGCGGGACGGCTGCGAGACCTGCGGCGGGTAACCAAAATGTGCGCTTCCGCGCACTTTTATTCTGAATGTTGAGAGGCGACGCCTTTTTGGAGAGGGTCGTGGAGATTGTTCCTTGGCCATCGCTGTTTTGGCCAGAAGACGTTTGCAGGTCTGCCCGCCCGGTCCTAGGGTCCTGTCAGTGTTTGAAACAGGAGATCTGTCATGAAAGCTGTTGCCCTTGCCGCCGGTCTGGTGGCCGCGCTGGTTTCTACTGATGTCGTCGCCGGGTCGCATGTGCCTGATCTGAAGGGGCGCACGGTGGTTGTTGTCACCGAGAATGCCTATCCGCCGCTGCAATTCATCGAGCCGGGGACAGGTGCGGCGATTGGGTGGGAGTATGACGCGATGGCAGAGATTGCCACGCGCCTGAACGCAACCATTGAATATGAAAACATCAGTTGGGATGCGATGATCCCTGCCGTCAGCGAAGGCCAGTATGACCTGGGTATGACTGGTATCACCATTCGCGATGATCGCGCCAAGGTGGTGGATTTTTCGGATGCGTATATGCGCAGCGAAATGGTGATGCTGGTGCGAGGTGACGAAGAGCGGTTCAGCGATGCCGCCAGTTTTGCCGCCGACGCGGATTTTCTGATGGCGGCACAACCGGGGACGACGCCGTTTTATGTTGGTGTCTATGAGGTTCTGGACGGCGACGAAGCCAACCCGCGCATTGTAAAGTTCGAAACCTTTGGCGCCGGTGTGGCCGCGCTGAAATCCGGCGATGTCGATCTGGTTTTGACCGATGGCACTGCGGGTAATGGCTATGTCAGAGCCAGCGATGGCGGGCTTAAGATTGTTGGCGAAAAGCTGGGGTCTGAGGATTTTGGGTTCATCTTTCCCAAAGGCTCGGACCTGGTGGCGCCGATCAATGCGGCCATTCAGTCGATGAAAGACGATGGCACGATCAACGCGCTGAACAAAAAGTGGTTCCTGGATTACAAACTTGGCGGCTAAAGGGCCGTTCAGGGCGTGATGCCCGAACCGCAGGACGATCGTGATTTCCCCTGGTGGCTGTTGGTTGCCGGGGGAATTGGGGCGTATTTCATCTATCGGGTGGTGTCTGACGATCTGTACAGTCAGGTGCTGGGCACATTGGCCAAGGGTGTCTGGATCACGGTTTTTGTCACGCTGATCGGCTTTGTGTCGGCCTGTGTGATCGGGCTGATGATGGCGACAGCCTCGCTTAGCCGCTATCTGCTGATCCGGCAGTTGGCGCGGTTTTACATTGAGATCGTTCGCGGTGTCCCGATCATCGTTCTGCTGCTGTATGTGGCGTTCGTCTTTGCCCCCGCGCTGGTGGCGGCGTGGAATTGGGCCGCCGAGGGGATTGGGTTCAGCCCGATCCGCACCCGGGATTTCCCACTGCTTTGGCGCGCAATTCTGGCGCTGACGATTGGTTATTCGGCCTTTATCG
>Ga0316206_1002907_pt1 | contig 10483 bp, 11 predicted proteins | sample 6monthpyrite_MG_FD_204942 | JGI IMG/M metagenome (GOLD analysis project Ga0316206, IMG submission 204942) | Microbial mat bacterial communities from mineral coupon in-situ incubated in ocean water Damariscotta River, Maine, United States -... | ecosystem: Environmental > Aquatic > Marine >...
TACCAATCGTCGCTAACCAGAAGTGAGTGAAGATCAGTTTTTCGCTGTACATCTTAGTGTTATAAAGCTTAGGCACCATGTGGTAGAAAGAACCAAATGAAACCATTGCAACCCAACCTAAAGCACCTGAATGTACGTGACCGATAGTCCAGTCAGTGTAATGCGATAACGCATTAACTGATTTCAGCGCCATCATCGGGCCTTCAAACGTCGACATACCGTAGAAAGACAATGAAACGATTAAGAATCGCATAACAGGATCTGTACGCAGTTTGTCCCAGGCACCTGACATTGTCATGATACCGTTGATCATTCCGCCCCAAGAAGGCATCAATAGAATGATTGAGAACGTTGCTGCTAACGTCGAAGTCCAGTCTGGTAATGCTGTCCAGTGAAGGTGATGACCACCAACCCACATATATAAGAACACTAATGCCCAGAAGTGGATCACAGACAGACGATATGAATAAATTGGACGACCCGCTTGCTTAGGGACGAAGTAATACATCATGCCTAAGAACGCCGCTGTTAAGAAGAAGCCCACGGCATTATGCCCATACCACCACTGCGTCATTGCATCTTGCACTCCTGAGAACAGGCTGTAAGACTTCATGCCCATCAAACTAACCGGCATTGCCAGATTGTTGAAGACATGCAGCAATGCAGTTGCCAGAATAAAGGCAATGAAGAACCAGTTAGCAACATAGATGTGTGGCTGTGAACGCTTACGGATTGTCATCACGAATACATACAGGTAAACAACCCATGTCACAGTGATTAATAAATCGATAGGCCATTCAAATTCAGCGTATTCACGTGCCTGTGTGTAGCCCAGCATGTAAGTAACAACACCTAAAGCAACAGAAATCTGCCAGCCCCAGAATGTGAAGTTCGCCATACCATCACCGTGCAGGCGAGCCTGACAGGTACGCTGAACAATGTAATAGGATGTTGCAAATAATGCACTACCACCAAAACCAAAGATAACCAGCGTTGTATGCACCGGACGTAAACGACCGAATGTAATGTACTGACTATCGAAGTTAAGGATTGGGAAAGCAAGTTCAGATGCGGCATAAAAACCGACGAACATGCCCAATACACCCCAAACCATTGCCATCGCAGCAAATTTTTTGATGATGTCGTAATTGTATTCTGCTTTAGCAGCCATACTATGCGCCATGTTTCTACCTCAGTGGGCTCAAAAATAATTTGATAATCACCCCAGTTGATGTGACCTGAATACTCTCCAGACGCAAAAAAAGGGACCCAAATTTTGAAGGTGCGAATATTACAGCATTTTCTAATGTATTAAAATACTTATACGCACAGAAAAGTCTTGGAATGCTGTGAATAAATAGCTCAATTTTGACAAATATCAACAAGATAGCGATAGAAACAGACACAAGGCGTCACATTGACAACAAATTATGACATTTCGATAACCTGACAGCTGGTCAGGTTATCGCTCTGCGTTTTAGAATATCCCCGAAACAGGACCGCAGAACTACAAGTTAGTTATTCTGGCACCCAGGCCTGACCATAGACAATTTCATAACTGGCTGGCAGCACATCATCTCGGCGGTACTGCTCATAGGCATTTTCAACAGCAGAGAGTACATTCGCTGTCATCAACCCTCGGCGGCGACTAGAAGGCGTATTTGCACCAATCGACTTTAAATCACGCATCAGGTCGGTGACTTTACTGTAGGTTAGCGTCAGCATTTCGCGATCCATCACAGGATCGGCAAACTGGCTACGCAACAGCGCATCACCGACATCATGCATGTCCGCAAAATGATTCACATGCCCGTCTGCATCGACTTGCGCCCAGCTATTACGCAACTCCATTAAGGTATCAGGTCCAAAGGTGGCGAACATCAGCACACCGCCAGGTTTTAGCACGCGCCTAAATTCCCGAAAGGTACGCTCAAGATCACCACTCCACTGCAACATTAAACTGGAGATGATCATATCCACGCTATCATCAGCCAGTGGCAGATGATCTGCATCGGCACAAATGCATTTAGGCCTTCTAAGCCAGCTACCCTGTTTAGCCACCATTTTCAGCATTTCAGGCGCCAGATCCACGGCTGTTATTTGGGCTTTTTTATAGCGTTTCATCAAAAGCCCCACACCAAACCCTGTGCCAGCACCGACATCCAGTATCACATCAGGCTGTATTTTTACGGGATCAAGGTGCTCCAGCATACGCACACACACTTCACGCTGCAGTACAGCTGCTTCATCATAGGTTTTGGCCGCGCGGTCGAATGCGCGTCGTACCCATTGTTTATTAATAATTGAACCGGAATTAATCATCGATACTTTCTGACTGGATATAGGCTAATAACTGCTGCATGGTTTCTTCAGCATGTGAAATAAAAGGCAAATGCGCTGAGCCGCTTATAATATGTGATTTAACACCTTGCTGAACATCTAAATAATCACCAAGTGTGGCTGGCACCAAACTATCTTTTTCACCGAGCAACCAGAGTTGCGGCGTATTCAAAGCACTTAAATCATCTTTTAAATCGGTATTTTTCAATACCTCCAGCCCGGCGCTCAACGCCTCTGATGATGGCAACCCCTGAGTAATAATACTTTGACGTAAAACACGCAATACGTCTCGACTATCTTCCATTCCCTGAACCTGTAAACTTAAAAACCGTTGTAAGGTTTTTTCGATATTACTTTGCAAATTATCAGCAAACAAATCAAAAACAGGCGCTTCGACAGCGCTGTCCCAATTATTCTGCTTTACAAAACACGGGTTGCTGGCAATAAGACATATCTTTTTTACTTTGTCAGGCTGCTGGCTTGCCAGTTTAAGAATGGGCAACGCTCCCAATGACCAGCCCACCCAGATCGCCGGACCATCCAAATAACGACTAGCCTGCTTTGTTAAGTGCCCAACAAGATCATCTAAACCAGAAAACCTCATCTCATTAAATTCGCCATGCCCGGGCAAATCAATACAAACCGGCTGAATAGAGTCTGGCAGCAGTTTTATAAACGAATCCCAGACAGCACTATTCATTCCCCAGCCGTGAACAAATACACATTGCACCCTGGCACACGGCACCTTCCCCTCCCTCTGATTGGCATCCTGGTGTATGCTATCGCCATTGTTTTTAGATTGAAGGTTTTTCATGGATTCTTTTATTGCATTAGGTATTACAGCACCTCAAAGCTGGGTATTAATACTGGCTGCTTATCTTATCGGCTCAATATCCAGTGCTGTTATTACCTGTAAAATAATGGGTCTTGAAGACCCTCGTCTGAGCGGTTCTAAAAACCCTGGCGCAACCAATGTGCTCAGAAATGCCGGCAAAACGGCCGCTATCATCACCTTAATAGGCGATATGTTCAAGGGTGTATTACCAGTATTGATCGCTATTTATCTGGGTGTTGATTATAACGTGCTCGCTGCCGTGGCGTTTGCTGCGTTCATTGGCCATTTATACCCGGTCTTTTTGAAATTCAAAGGCGGTAAAGGTGTTGCCACCGCGCTGGGCGTTTATCTGGCACTGGACTGGAGAATCGGCTTAAGCGTGATTGGGCTCTGGTTATTATCGACGGCAATCTTCAGAACTTCATCACTCTCTGCTCTTATCGCTTCATTCTGCGCACCTTTATTAATCTGGCAAATTAGCGGAACACAACCACTAATTATAATGTCAGTGGTATTAACAGTTATGTTGTTCTGGAGACACCGAAGTAATATTCAAAACTTGATATCAGGTGCTGAAGAAAAAATCGGCGAAAAGAAATCATAGCAAAACAACACCCTTTATGGACAAAGGCATGAAACCAGTAACTCTTTTTGTCATTTTATATTTTTTATCAAGCTGTGCCGTGGTTCCAAAATTTACCGCCGATGCTGATAATACAAGATGCAACCTAAGTTCAAAAAAAATGTCGCTTGAAGTGGTAGGAGCTAAAGGAGGAAATTGTGCCTCGGTGGTGGCAAAGGCGCTGCTGTTGTTTGCCTGACAGCCGCCGGTATTTTTGCAATTACAGGTATTATTTCCAGCTCAATCGTTATTGCAGGAAACACTGTTCATTGGATAGAGAAACAGGGAAAATGTGACGACAGTCTTCTAAACACTTACATCATTAAACACAATAAACCACTACTTGATAATAATGGAGAGCAGGTAAAGCCAGGAAACGGCCTTAGCCCACAGGCCACGAATTAATTATTTACAATTTTCTGCGATCTTTTTTTTCAAATCAGCAATAATTTTATCTCTGACAGAACCGGGTAACGTTACCCGATTACCATCCTTATCCAGATCATAAACCGAAGCTGATCGCTCATATCTTTTTAAACCGTCTTTAGCTCGATGACATTGTTTGTTTAATTTTGTTTTTTTCTTTTTAGCTTTGGCTTCTTTTTCTTTTTTTAACTGACGATCCTCGTCAATTGCATCAAGCAGTGTTTTTCTTTTTTCTGCCCTGTCATCAGTCAGACCTTTAACCGCATTGCTTTCTTCATTAATATTCATTAATTCTTTTTGCCCGGTCACTGGCGGTTTATCGTCATAATGCACTCGACCATTTTTATCGACCCATTTATAAATTTCAGCATTACTCGTTACCGGCAACAACATCAACGCAAGCAAGAGATAAATAAATCGTTTAGCCATTAGTACGGCTGCATTTTTTTCAGTCATTTAGCTCAAAACTCTATTTTATATGACAGGCGTATTTCTGAACCAATATTACCGTCATGACTGCGACTAAACTTATACGGCACAGCTGTAAGTAAAATATAGTTACTGTCTTTCTGTTCTGCATTTTTTCTGATTTCCCAGCGTGCTCCAAAAGTAACTGCACCTAGATCCGTTCTTAAACTTTCATGCGTACTTGCACCACCGCCAGTATTGTCTATTACATCAACTTCAATATCGTATTCAACATAATGAACACCCAAGTAATAGATGCTATTGGCTGAGTAACGATAGCCATGCAAATACGCCAGCATTAGACCGGAGATTTCTGCTTCGTAATTAAATTCATAATTGACAGGATCAGAACATCCCAAAAAGCAAAAAATGCTTTCGAAATCCAGATAACAAAAGAAATCAATAAAACCACAATCTTCTTCCTCTTCGGGAAGAATATTTCCACCATGACCTGACCCGGCTGCTTTCAAATAACTAACTACAACAGAACGTGTTAATGTTGAATCCGGTGATGCAATATCATATTTTAATGAAGCTATACTTCCATCAGCATAACCATTGAGTTCAAACTCAAAACCCGAGCCGATGCCAACGGCGATCCCCATCGACATATCGTAATCCCAATCATCTTTAATAAACTGCTCACTACCGGTTTTATTCTGAACCTGAAGCTGAAAATTATTACTATCTTCGACAACACCTATTGTGAACGCAAATTGATGCTTATCTAAAACACCCGGTGCATTTTGTGTATTTAATGGCAGGAAGATATCAAACGATTCCGCATTAACGGAAAAAGAAAATAACAACAGTATAAAAAACCTCATATTCCCTCATGAATTTTATTATTTGTTATAGATTAATCATATCACTGAAAAACACAATAACTTTTGTCACAGAGCCGACAACTCCTCCATCGGCCATCGCGCGCGCACATTTATCGCCAGTTCTTCTGATTGCCCAGACAGCAATCGTAAACAACCAGCGTACGCAATCATCGCACCATTATCAGTACAGAATTCAACACGCGGATAAAAAACCTCACCACCCTCATCTGCCAGCATTTTTGCCAAATCAGTTCTCAAACGTTTATTAGCACCAACGCCACCGGCAATGACCAGTCGTTTAATGCCGGTTTCTCTCAAGGCCCTGCGTGATTTAATTTTAAGCGTATCCACCACGGCTTCTTCAAATGCCAGTGCGATGTCCGCTTTAGACTGCTCACTGCCATCAGATTTTTGCATGGTGTTAAGCGCGAAGGTTTTTAGCCCACTGAAACTAAACTCAAGACCAGGGCGATCAACCATTGGCCGCGGGAACTTATAGATACCCCGCCGACCTTTTTCAGCCAGTGCAGCCAGTATCGGTCCACCGGGATAACCCAAATCCAGCATTTTCGCTGTTTTATCGAAGGCTTCACCCGCCGCATCATCAAGGCTTTCACCCAGAATTTTATATTGGCCAACGCCATCAACTCTAGCTAACAAGGTGTGCCCACCGGAAACCAGTAGTGCTATAAACGGGAACTCAGGCGGATTGTCTTCCAGCATCGGCGCCAGCAGATGGCCTTCCATGTGATGCACTGCCACAGCCGGCACACCCAATGAATACGCCAAACTACGACCTGCCGATGCACCGACCATTAATGCCCCCATCAGGCCGGGACCAGAGGTATAGGCCACGCCATCAATATCTTTTTTATTGATAGCGGCTTGTTCAAAGGCTTTATCGAGTAAGGGAATCAGGTAACGTACGTGATCACGAGACGCCAGCTCTGGCACCACGCCACCATATTCAGCATGCAGGGCCACCTGACTATGTAATGTATGTGCCAGCAGACCTTTTTCACTATCGTAAATCGCGATTCCCGTCTCATCGCAGGAGCTTTCTATGCCTAAAACCAGCATTTTTTATCTTTTTCTCTCAACTATTTAAACTATTTGTGGTGAATTTGCTTATTGTACTTTGATTTTCGATGAAAGCACGCTTATAATCCTCCGATTCACTCGCCCGTGATTATGGTTTTTCGGGCGAATTACAGAACTGAACAGTGAGAGTTTCATGCCAGCAGTTAAAGTTAAAGATAACGAACCGTTTGATATTGCGTTACGTCGCTTCAAGCGTTCATGTGAAAAAGCGGGTGTTTTAACAGAGATCCGTCGTCGCGAATGCTATGAAAAGCCTACAGCAGAACGCAAGCGTAAAGCTGCTGCCGCTGTTAAGCGTTACCTGAAAAAATTATCAAAAGAACGTCTACGCGCTCCAACATCTCGTCGCCGTTAATCCAGTCATTCAGGGTTAACTCATGAGTACATTAAAGCAAGACATCACCGACGCAATGAAGTCCGCAATGAAAGCGGGCGAAAAAAAGCGTCTTGGTGTAATTCGTCTGATTACGGCAGCCATCAAACAGATCGAGGTTGATACTCGAGAAGAGCTTGATGACGACCAGGTACTTGCTGTACTCGACAAGATGGTTAAACAACGCCGTGACTCTGCCAAGCAATATACTGAGGCAGGTCGTGACGAACTGGCAGAACAGGAGAACTATGAAATCACTGTTCTTCAGGATTATCTGCCAGAAGCGCTTAGTGACGAAGAAATTAATGACCTGATCAAAGCCGCCATCGCAGAAACAGGCGCTGGCTCCATGCAAGACATGGGCAAGGTCATGGGTAAGTTAAAAACTCAGGTTCAGGGTCGCGCCGATATGGGTGCCGTCAGCGGAAAAATCAAAGCACTTCTGACAGCCTAGTTACAACCTCATAAATTTCATTTCGTTTTCTTCTCGCTACACAGAAAGCCACAGAGACGCAGAGCACAGTTAATAACCCGTCTCTGTTATAAAAAATTATTAATAGCCATGCGATCATGCTATCTTTTCCATGATCCTTTATGGCCTGTTCTTTGTGGTAAATAATAATGTCTGAATTAAAAAACGACCGTTTCATTCGCGCCCTTTTAAAGCAACCTGTCGACAAAACTCCCGTCTGGATGATGCGTCAGGCTGGCCGTTATTTACCAGAATACAGAGCCTCTCGCGCTAAAGCCGGCGATTTTTTAACATTGTGTAAAACACCTGAACTGGCTACCGAAGTTACTATGCAGCCACTTGAGCGCTATCCACTTGATGCCGCCATTTTGTTTTCAGATATTTTAACCATTCCAGATGCAATGGGACTGGGACTGTATTTCTCTGAAGGTGAAGGCCCTAAATTCGAACGCCCAATCCAGAGCATGGCCGATGTTGCCAAATTAGCCGTTCCAGATATGACCGAAGAACTGGGTTATGTCATGGCAGCAGTCAGCATGATTCACCGTGAACTTGATGGTAAAGTGCCATTAATTGGTTTCACGGGCAGCCCATGGACACTAGCCACCTACATGGTTGAAGGCGGCAGCAGTAAAGATTTTGGCAAAGTTAAAGGCATGATGTATGACCAGCCTAAAATGATGCACCAGATACTGAACGTTTTAGCAAAAACCATCATCAATTACCTCAATGCCCAAATTGAACACGGCGCAGAAGCCGTGATGATTTTTGACACCTGGGGCGGCTCACTGACAACGCGCGATTACAAAGAATTTTCACTGAACTACATGCAGCAAATTGTTGAAGGTTTAAACCGTGAACGAGATGGAAAAAAAGTTCCAGTCATTATGTTCACCAAAGGCGGTGCTCAGTGGCTTGAAGATCAGGCCGCTATTGGTGTTGATGCGTTAGGGCTGGACTGGACTATTGATATCGGCGAAGCACGCCAGCGTGTTGGTGATAAAGTCGCACTACAGGGCAATATGGACCCATGCGTGCTTTACTCTTCACCTGATCGAATTCGAGAAGAAGTAGCCACGATTCTTGAAAGCTATGGCAATGGCAGTGGCCATGTCTTTAACTTAGGACATGGTATTCATCAGCATATCGACCCGGAAAATGCCGGTGCATTTATCAATGCTGTTCACGACCTGAGCAAACCATACCATTCAAAATAGTCTTTCCATTAGCGAATAACACAGGGATAAAATCATTCCTGTGTTATTAACATCACCTTATAAAAGAAAATTAATTTCTTCATACAGACTGTAAAACAAAACCAGCTTTTATATTAAAGCTTAAACACTTTATCTAATTACTAAATTTGTTTTTCACATACATAATTATCAAAGTTTTTTATATTATTGCACGATACTGATATAATTTATCTTTGCTTTTAGATTCATGATTATATTTAGTCATGTTCCAACCATCCTGGAATTTTTATCATGTTTTACGGTATCAGCCACTTTGATTTACAGGTTACTAATTTAGCAGAAGCCGAAAAACTATGGTCCGGCACCATTAAACTTAAAGTTTCTAAACAAGGCGAAGGATTTATTGAACTAGACTCTGGCAATGTATCCATCAGACTGATCGAAGTTCCTTATATTGAACATACATCAACTCTTCGATTGAATGTTCCCTCCGTATCAAAAGCCTACCAACATCTTCTCAATGCTGGCGCAACTTCACGTTATGAACCAATGAACACACCAGATCTGGAAAGAATTGCATGTGTCACTGATATTGATGATAACTCAATTATTATCTGGCGCCTGTTAACTGAAGATGAGTGGAACTTTGTGCCCGAGCTACCTAAAACCGGTGAATGGTATGCAGATGCCGAAGAACTGGTTGTAAATTTGTTATCACATGTACCGGCATTCTTTCGAATGCTTGCACGTCGCAAAGTAACTCGCGTGGTTGAACAACTTGCCAAAGAAGATAATTCAGCTGTTACTCGTGAACATGTCATTAAAGGTTATATCACTTCTTCTGCAAAAGTCACCCGTGTACGATTAATTGAACCGCTAAAGGCAGAAGGCATTAACCCGGACGATTACCAGGCTGAATTTGATTACGAATAATACAATTTTTTACAAAGCGAATTTATCATTTTATACATCCACAGACAGATGCATAAAATCATGCTAGTTTAATAATAACTTTATAGAGCCTGCAGCTCGCTCAGCTTCAATAAAAATAATACCAAGATTACTATCCGGCTTTGTCATAATAGCCAGTATTGCGCTTTCACCTGCTGTCGTCACCAACATATAACCATCAGAACACTTCAATAACATCTGCTCAAGTTCTCCCTGCTGTAACTGTTTAGCTGTTTTATGACAAATGCTTTGCAGCTCTGCACAATTAGCACCCACCTCATCAGGGTCATGTACTGAACCTAACGATGTCATCGTTAACCCATCCTGTGTTGCCACCATAGACAACTGAATATCGGTACAGCCTTTATGTAAATCCTCAAGAATATTTTTTAGCTCTCCTGTGCCACCAGTAGATATTTCTTTAACCATCTCTTCGTATTCATTATTCACTGGTATACCTCCTTGCAAGGAACGCAACAAGCAAGATAAGCCCTTGCTTACTCAGACGAGCAGCCACATCAACAACTAAAATAAATTTTTTCTTGCCCACGTAAAGTATCTGCACCAGTACTTTTCTGCTCCCCCATTTAATGGTAACCCCCCAAGGATTATTACCATTAGATTCAGAAGAATTTATCTTAGTTGCTTCATTTTTTAAAACATGATGAGCCGCATTGGCAGCCAAAAAATCTTTTCGAATCCCCACAAAACCGTCTTCAGCGATAACCAGGCCGTTCTTATCAACCAACATAAGTGAACCCCCTGAAGCCAATACCTGTATTTTCTCGACCAAATTTTTATAAGCACCCTGCTCTGTATCTATATTCTGTTCTGCAACTTTACTTATGAAATCCTTAGCGCTAAAACTTTTT
>Ga0316206_1002908_pt1 | contig 10481 bp, 9 predicted proteins | sample 6monthpyrite_MG_FD_204942 | JGI IMG/M metagenome (GOLD analysis project Ga0316206, IMG submission 204942) | Microbial mat bacterial communities from mineral coupon in-situ incubated in ocean water Damariscotta River, Maine, United States -... | ecosystem: Environmental > Aquatic > Marine >...
AATGATCTTTTAGAGATTCCTTTCCCATATTTCCTTGACAAACAGTCATTTTCACACCAATATTGGGTAAATATGGAAAATAATGTAGAAAAGTGGAAAAAAGTGTAATGTTTGGTCGGAGAGTCAGCCTTGCTTAAAGGAATCAACAATATCAGCCTTGATGCGAAAGGACGCTTTGCAGTGCCTACGCGATATCGTGAGGAACTGATGGCGTCCTGTGATGGCAAGTTGGTAGTCACGATTGATCGTGATCACTGTCTGCTGATCTACCCTCAGCCTGAATGGCAAGAGATTGAGCGAAAAATCAACAAGCTTCCCAATTTTAACAAGCGTGCGCGTAGTCTTCAGCGTTTGCTTGTAGGTCATGCCACAGAAATTGATATGGATGGTAATGGCCGTATGTTGCTGACCACGCCGTTACGCAAATTTGCCGGCCTGGAAAAACATGCGGTTTTGATCGGGCAGGGTAACAAGCTTGAATTATGGGATGAAACACGCTGGGAGCAAAAACGGGATCAATGGCTGGAAGAGAATGATCTGGATGGTGATGATTTGCCACCGGAACTTGAGTCGTTGTCGTTGTAACCCGGATGAGTCATTCCAGTGAGCATCTGCCGGTTCTGTTTAACGAAGCGCTGGAAGCGCTGCATATTCGGGCAGATGGCGTTTATTTTGACGGGACGTTCGGGCGTGGTGGACATGCTGGAGCTGTTCTGGATCAGTTGGGTGAGTCTGGCAGATTGTTGGCGATGGATAAGGATATTGATGCAATCCGTTATGCGCAGAAGCGCTTTGCAGATGATAAAAAATTTGAAATAACGCAGGGCAGTTTTGCAATGATGGCGGACGTGGTTAACCAGGCAGGTCTGATGGGGCAGGTGAGCGGTGTTTTGCTGGATCTGGGTGTGTCATCCCCGCAGCTGGATAACGCAGATCGTGGCTTCAGTTTCATGAAGGAAGGCCCGTTGGATATGCGTATGGATACATCGTCCGGCCAGTCTGCTGCTGAATGGCTGGCAAATGCCGAACATGAAGTTATTTCTGATGTTATTCGTGATTATGGTGAGGAACGCCATCACTGGAAGATTGCAAAGGCGATTGTTGAGTATCGACAGGAGCAACCATTGGAAACAACGTTGCAATTGGCAAAGTTAATCGAGTCGGTTGTTCCTGGGCGAGAAAAAGGCAAGCATCCTGCTACACGAACCTTTCAGGCAATACGTATTTATATTAATCGCGAGCTTGACGACCTGATGAAAGGTCTGGAGCAGGCAGTTGATGTGCTTGAAGAAGGTGGGCGACTGGTGGTTATCAGTTTTCATTCACTCGAAGATCGACGTGTAAAACGTTTTCTGCGTGAAAAATCACAAGGCAAGCGATTGCCAATTGATTTGCCCGTGCAGTATGAGAAAACAGGCGCAGTTCTTAAGTTGGTAGGTAAGGCTGTACGCGCCGGGAAGGAAGAGCTTGAGCGTAATGTGCGCGCACGCAGTGCAATTATGCGTATTGCTGAAAAGGTGGCTCTATGAAGGGCGTTGTACTGTTATCGCTTCTGTTTTTTTCAGTGCTTGCATCTGCAGTTGGCGTTATTTATAGCAAGCATGAGAGCCGCAAGCTGTTTGTGCAATTGCAAAATTTGTACAGGGAAAAAGATCGGATGGATATTGAGTGGGGTCGCATGCAGTTAGAGCAAAGCACCTGGGCAACCCATTCAAAAATAGAAAAGATAGCCAGAACACGACTTGAAATGAAAATTCCGAGCGCAGACAGTGTGGTAATTATTCGGCCATGAGTAAAGAGCAGAAAATCCCGGTATACACACAGCGACGTTTATTTTTAATGTTGCTGTTTGTGATTGTGGTTGCGTTGCTGATCTGGCGTGCACTGGATTTGCAGGTGTTTAATCGTGATTTTCTGATAGATCAGGGTGAGGCGCGGCATTTACGAACCGTGAATATTCCGGCTCATCGAGGCATGATTCTGGATCGTCATGGCGATGCACTGGCGATCAGTACTCCGGTGGAGTCTATCTGGGTACACCCTGCTGATCTGGTCGGTCAGCCGGAAGTGTTGCCGCAGTTGTCCATAATTCTGGGTATAAAGCTCGATCAGTTGAAGCAGATACTGGCCGCGCGTATGAACAAAGAGTTTGTTTACCTGAAACGCCGTGTGAATCCGGATGTGGCAAAAAAAGTATTGGCCCTGCAGGCTGAGGGTGTATTTACACAGCGAGAGTTTCGACGTTTTTATCCTGCTGGTGAAGTAGCAGCCCATATAATCGGTTTTACCAATGTTGATGACAAGGGGCAGGAAGGAACAGAACTGGGGTATGATGATTGGCTGCGAGGTACGCCGGGCAAAAAGCGGGTGATCAAGGACAGGTTGGGGCGAATTGTTGATGACGTGGAAAATATCAGGGCAGCCCGTTCTGGTCGTGATTTATATTTAAGTATTGACCGACGTATTCAGTATCTGGCTTATCGAGAGCTTAAGGCTGCCGTGAAGCGTAATCGTGCACGTTCAGGATCGGCTGTTTTGCTTGATGTTAAAACAGGCGAGATTCTGGCAATCGTAAATCAGCCTTCATATAACCCGAATAATCGCAGGCGTTTAAGAAGCGGTCAGTATCGAAATCGCGCAGTCACGGATGTATTCGAGCCAGGCTCTACAATGAAGCCCTTCACGATTGCAACGGCACTGGAAAGTAAAAAATATACACCATCAACCATTATCAATACTGCTCCGGGAAGATTGAAGATTGGGCGAAATACAATTCACGATCATTCCAATTACGGCAAAATAGATGTGACGCATGTTATTACCAAGTCAAGCAATGTGGGCGCAAGCAAGATTGCTCTATCACTTGAACCGGAAAAAATATGGGGTCTGTTTACGCGGGTTGGTTTTGGTTCAGTGACGGCGAGCGGTTTTCCAGGTGAGTCGTCCGGTTTACTCAGTCATTATTCACGCTGGCATGATATTGAAAGAGCGACGTTGTCATACGGATACGGTTTATCGGTTACACCTCTGCAGTTGGCGCATGCGTATTCGATTATTGCAGCCAACGGCATATCGCGTCCTGTTTCATTTGTACGGCAGGAATCTGCAGTAGCAGGTGAGCGTGTTTTCTCAGCTAAAGTGGCAAAGCAATTACGCAAAATGATGAAGACGGTTGTTAGTACTGAAGGTACGGGTTTGAAGGCCAGTGTGTACGGCTATCAGGTTGCAGGCAAGACGGGCACTATCCATAAATCAACGTCAGGCGGGTATGCAGAGGATCGTTATATTGCTGTTTTTGCAGGGATGGCTCCAGCATCAAATCCACGTCTGGTTCTGGTTGTGATGGTTAATGAACCACGGGGTGAGGATTATTATGGTGGCCTGGTAGCGGCACCGGTGTTTTCAAAGGTTATGTCCGGTGCATTACGTCTAATGGACGTACCTCCGGATAACCTGCCGGTCATTCAGACACGTTTGAGTAATGAGGGGGGTCGGTCATGAATCAGTCTGTCATTCCGGGCCCGACTTATCGTTTAAGTGAATTACTGCATGGTTATGCGGATGTCGATCCTTCTCAGGATTGTGAGATTTCGGAGCTTTCGCTGGATAGCCGGTACGCCTCGAAAGGTGATTTGTTTTTTGCATGTGCAGGCACACAAAAACATGGGCTTGAATATATTGATCAGGTCATGGCTGCAGATGTTGCAGCTGTTGCGTGGGAGCCAAGTGAAGCGTTTCCTGCATTACCTGAAAATGTAAGCCTGGCGGCTATACCGCTTATAGCTGTAGACGGTTTGTCAGAGCAGCTGGGTTTTATTGCAGATCGTTTTTTTGGGCAGCCATCACATGGTTTACAAGTAGTGGGGATTACCGGTACAGATGGTAAAACATCCTGCGCTCATTTTCTGACTCAGGCATTGAATCGACTGAATCATAAAACTGCCATGATAGGTACGTTGGGGTACGGCTTGCCGGGTGACTTGCAAGTGGCCACGCATACTACGCCGGATGCGATTCGTATACATCGACTACTGGCAGAAATGAAGGCGCAGGATGTAGGCATTGTGGTGATGGAAGTATCGTCACATGCGCTGGATCAGTCACGTGTCAATGGTGTCTTGTTTGACCTGGTGATGTTGACAAATATCAGTCGTGATCATCTGGATTATCATGGTGATCAGCAAAGGTATGTCGATGCAAAGAAAAAGCTTATCAGGTTTTCAGGGTTGAAATTTGCGGTCATCAATAAAGATGATGCTCAGGGTCGTCAGTGGTTGAATGAAATTGCTGATGATATTCAGATAGCGGCTTATGGTGAGCATGGCTATATTCCTGGAAAATCTGTTTTTAATGTTCAGCTGGAAAGAATACAACTGGATGCACAGGGAATTAGCTGGAAAGTCAGTAGTCCCTGGGGGCAGGCTTCATTGCAATGTCATTTGTTCGGGCGTTTTAACAGCTTTAATTTAAGCGCTGTTTTAACAGCACTTCATTTTCTGGGTGTCGACTGGGATCAGGCTTGTGAGCAGGTAGAAAAAATGACAACGGTACCTGGGCGCATGGAGTTATATCAGGCGCACAAGGGAAGCATGCAACCCGTGGTGGTAGTCGATTTTGCACATACCCCTGACGCACTTGAGCAGGCATTGCTTGCACTAAGGGAGCATGGGTTTGCCCGTGTTTGTGTAGTGTTTGGTTGTGGTGGTGATCGCGATACGGGTAAGCGAAGTTTAATGGGTGCAGTTGCTGAAAGGCTTGCAGACAGGATTGTACTGACTGATGACAATCCACGTACAGAACCAGGCAATATTATTATTGATAATATTTTATCCGGCATTGGTCAGTTAGAGAAGGTACAGATAGAACGCGATCGGAAGCAGGCTATAGAATGGGCAATTAAACACTCGGTTCAGCAAGATGTTGTTCTGGTTGCCGGTAAGGGGCATGAGCAATATCAGATTACAGGTGATCAGAAAGTTCCGTTTAATGATGCTGTTGTGGTGCAGGCTTGTCTGAACGGAGGGCTGCATTGATGCATATGAACTTATCAGAAGTCGCCAGTCAGTTGCAGTTTGAGCACGTTGGTGAGGATGCAGAATTTGAACGTGTCAGTACAGACACGCGAACAATTTCACAGGGTGATTTGTTTGTTGCTTTACGTGGTGAGCATTTTGATGGTCATGACTATGTGCTGCAGGCACAGCAATCAGGAGCCAGCGCGGCGATGGTCAGCAAGCAGCTCAAGGTGATGATGCCTATGTTGCGTGTTGACGATACGCGCCTGGGTCTGGGGCAATTATCCAGTTTGTGGCGCGGCCGGTTTGATATCCCTTTTGCGGCGATTACAGGAAGTAATGGCAAAACTACAGTTAAGGAAATGCTGTCTTCTATTATGAGCCAGCAAGGCAAGGTTTTATTTACCCAGGGTAACTTGAACAATGATATTGGTGTGCCGCTCACATTGTTACGGCTGCAAGATTTTCACGACTATGCCGTACTTGAGATGGGCGCGAATCACCAGAATGAAATTCTTTATTTAACCGATCTGGTGCGGCCGAATGTGGCAGTTATTACCAATGCAGCGGCTGCTCATCTGGAAGGTTTTGGTAGTCTGGACGGAGTGGCGCATGCCAAGGGTGAAATATTCACAGGATTGAATATAAATGGTACGGCGGTGGTGAATGCAGATGATGCTTATGCACCATTATGGAAATCATTAGTCGGTAAACGCAAGTTACTGAGTTTTGGTCTGGATAGTCAGGCAGATATTACTGCGCAATGGAATGAAACCACGGCTGGAACACGGCTCATGATTTCATTACCTGATGCAAAAACAGTTTCACTAACGTTGGCATTGCCTGGAAGGCACAATGTTATGAACGCGCTGGCTGCGACGGCCGCTGCGGTGGCTATGGGTGCGAGTGATAAAGCCATCAAGGCAGGGTTGGAAGCCATGGTGCCAGTAAATGGCCGTTTGCAAAAACTGAAAGGCCAGGCGGGTATGGTTATTCTGAATGATACCTATAATGCCAACCCCGCATCGTTTGCAGCTGCGTTAGATGTACTTACATCCATGCCAGGTCATTCGTGGCTGGTGCTGGGTGATATGGGTGAGTTGGGTGTAGATAGTCAGCAACTACATGTTGATATGGGGCGCATGGCACGGGAAAAAGGTGTGCAGTGTTTATATGCAACCGGAGTGCTCAGTCAGCATACAGTTGAAGGGTTTGGTGAAAATGGTTACTGGTTTGAAAGCAAGGATGAGCTAACGTCGCGACTATCTGATGACTGGCAGGGTGAAGGTGCAGTACTGGTTAAAGGCTCACGTTTAATGCATATGGAAGAAGTTGTTTCCGGTTTGCAGGCTGGAGATATACCCGCATGATGCTATATCTCGCAGACTACCTGGCACAGTTTCATAGTGGATTTAAAGTGTTTCAATACATTACATTACGTGCAGTCCTTTCAGCGATCACTGCATTGTTTATTTCCTTTATGGTTGGCCCTTATATGATTCGCCGACTGAGTCGCTACAAGATCGGTCAGGTCGTGCGAAATGATGGGCCAGAGTCTCATTTATCCAAGGCAGGCACGCCTACTATGGGTGGTGCATTAATTCTGGTTGCAGTGGCGGTAACCACATTGTTGTGGGGGCGACTGGATAACCACTATGTGTGGGTTGTGTTGTTAACCACGCTGGCGTTTGGTGTGGTTGGCTGGGTTGATGATTACCGCAAGCTGGTCTTGCAGGATCCGAAAGGGCTGGCTTCACGTTATAAATATTTATGGCAGTCTGTCATCGGGCTGGCTGCAGCGGGATATTTATATTATACCGCGCAGCCTTTAGAGACACAGCTGGTTGTGCCTTTTTTCAAAAACGTTTCGCCGCAGATGGGTTGGTTGTTTATACCGCTCGCCTATTTTGTCATTGTTGGCAGCAGTAATGCGGTTAATCTCACAGATGGTCTGGATGGTTTGGCTGTTATGCCTACCGTACTGGTATGTTCCGCACTGGGATTGTTCGCATATCTGACCGGCCACATACAATTCGCGAAATACCTTTCAATACCGTACCTGTCCGGTGTGGGAGAGGTCACTATTTTTTGTACGGCACTTGCCGGTGCCGGTCTGGGTTTTCTCTGGTTTAACGCATACCCGGCAATGGTTTTTATGGGTGATGTCGGTGCGCTGGCTATCGGTGCTGCATTGGGTGTAGTTGCAGTCGTTGTGCGTCAGGAGCTGGTGTTATTGATCATGGGTGGTGTCTTTGTTATGGAGACGGTGTCAGTTATTTTGCAGGTAGCTTCTTTCAAGCTAACCGGTAAGCGTATTTTTAAAATGGCGCCCCTGCATCATCATTTTGAATTAAAAGGCTGGCCAGAACCGCGTGTCATTGTTCGTTTCTGGATTATTACGGTTATTCTGGTATTGATCGGGCTGGCCACATTGAAGATACGCTAATGGAAACTATGAAGCATATGATAGTAGCAAAGCACAGGGTATTGATAGTCGGTCTGGGGTTGACCGGATTGTCGTGTGCGCGTTATTTGTCTGCTCATGGAATTGAGGTTGCCGTTACTGATAGTCGTGAAAAACCTCCGGGTCTGGAAATGCTGCGTGAAGAGTTGCCGGATGTCGCTGTCTTTACCGGAAGTTTTGATAAGCGCGTGTTTGCAAGTGCAGATGAATTGATAGTCAGCCCAGGTGTTTCATTGAAACACCCATTGATAAAACAGGCAATCGACTCAGGAAAAAAAGTACTGGGTGATGTGGAACTGTTTGCGCAGCAGGCAAAAGCCCCGGTTATGGTAGTTACAGGTTCAAATGGAAAAAGTACTGTGACCAGTTTGCTGGGGATTATGGCTCGTGAGTCAGGCCTTGATGCGCGTGTTGGAGGTAATATTGGTAAGCCGGTTCTGGATCTGTTAACGGAGCAGGAACCTGATTGTTACATATTGGAGTTATCCAGTTTTCAGCTTGAGTACACACAGTCACTGAATGCGCAGGTTGCCACGGTTTTGAATATTTCTGAAGACCATATGGACCGTTACGATAGCCTGAATGAATATATCGAAGCCAAGCAGCGTGCATTTCGTGGTTCAGGTGTATTGGTATTAAACAGAGATGATGCGGAAGTAATGAAACTTGCGCAACCTGTCAGAAAAATCATTACCTTCGGTCTTGATGAGCCAGAGCAGAATGATTATGGCATTCGTCGTGTAGAGGGTGAGGTTTTATTATGTCGTGGTGATGCAGTATTACTTGGCAGTCATGAGCTATTAATTCCGGGTTTGCATAATGTTGCGAATGCGCTGGCAGCTCTGGCGATGGGTGAGGCGGCCGGTTTTGCCCAGTCGGCGATGTTACGTGCATTGCGTGGATTTAAAGGACTTGCACATCGAAGTCAGTTTGTAACCGAATTTAATGGTGTGCGTTGGTATAACGATTCAAAAGCGACCAACGTAGGCGCTACTGCAGCAGCGCTAAATGGTCTTGACGGGCAGGTTGTTCTGATTGCAGGCGGAGAAGGAAAAGGGGCTGATTTCAGTGATCTTGAATTACCTGTAAGACAAAAGGCACGCGCAGTTATTCTGATTGGAGCAGATGCAGAAAAAATAGCACAGGCACTGAATGATTCGGTGCAAATAGAATATGCAACGGATATGCAGCATGCCGTTAATCTCGCAAACAAACTTGCAAAGCGAGGGGATAGTGTCCTGCTGTCTCCTGCGTGCGCGAGTTTTGATATGTTCCGGAATTTCGAACACCGGGGTGAGGTATTTATGGATTGCGTCAGGAGCCTGCAATGAGTCAGCAAGCCATGACAGATGTAGCCACACGTCCTCAGGTATTACTTGATCATGCCTGGGATTCTATCTTGTTGCTGGTAACGTTGGCATTGTTAGGTATTGGTCTGGTGATGGTAATGTCAGCATCTATTCCCATTGCAGAAAAATCCATGGGGTCACCTTTTGCTTATTTCCAGAAACAGATGTTTTTTGTTTTTCTTGGCTTACTTGCTGCTGTTATGGTTACGCGTATCCCTGTTGAGCAGTGGCAAAAAGCGGGTCCAGTATTATTGTTGCTGGGTTTTGTTCTGTTAATTGCTGTGTTGATTCCAGGTGTTGGTCGTAAAGTTAACGGAAGTATGCGTTGGCTGCCATTAGGTGTTTTCAGTTTGCAGGTATCTGAACTCGTCAAGTTACTGGTATTTATCTATCTGGCTGGCTATCTCGTGCGAAGAGGTGACGAGGTTCGTACGCATATTCGTGGTTTTATTAAGCCGATGATTATTTTATGTTTTGCAGTTGTGTTGTTGTTACTGGAGCCGGACTTTGGTGCTGCTGCTGTCATGCTCGCAACTGCACTGGGCATGATGTATCTGTCAGGTGTTGGCATACTTAAATTTATGACGCTGATTGTTTCTACAGTCATGGCGATGGGATTGATTGCATTGATATCACCTTATCGCGTCCAGCGAATTCTCAGTTTTATGAATCCATGGGAAGACCCATTCAAGAGTGGTTTTCAGTTAACCCAGTCCCTGATCGCATTTGGACGAGGTGAATGGCTGGGTGTCGGTCTGGGTGGCAGTATTCAAAAGCTGTTTTATCTGCCGGAAACACACACCGATTTTCTGTTTGCGATTCTGGCGGAAGAATTGGGGTTGATCGGAGCTGTTCTCGTTATTGGTTTATTTGCTGTATTGGTGTGGCGTGCATTTGCAATCGGTGCAAAGGCCGAACAGGCAAGGCAATTCTTTTCTGCGTATCTTGCATACGGCATTGGTATCTGGATTGGTCTGCAGGCATTTATCAATATTGGCGTCAACATGGGTGTGTTACCCACCAAAGGGCTGACCTTGCCGTTAATGAGTTACGGTGGCAGTAGCATGTTTATAACGCTGATCGCTATTGGTTTATTGATGCGAATCGGTTATGAAGCCAGCCATAAGGATCAGTCATACGGCTGGAAAAAAACCAGGCGGAGGGCTGGATGAATCGTGTTTCTTCAGATCAGATTCGTCCTGTGCTGATTATGGCAGGCGGTACCGGTGGACATGTTTTTCCTGCACTTGCAGTTGCACGTGAAATTCTTGCACGCAACATACCCGTGGTCTGGTTAGGTACACGTCAGGGCATCGAAGCGCGATTAATTCCGCAGGCAGGTATTCCGGTTGAATGGGTAAGTGTTTCGGGTTTGCGTGGAAAGCGTTTAACGCGCTTGTTCAAGGCACCTTTTATGTTGATGCTTGCCAGTTGGCAGTGCTTCAGAATTCTTTTGCGAATAAAGCCGCAGGTAGTTTTAGGTATGGGTGGCTTTGTCACAGGCCCAGGTGGAGTGATGGCTCGCTTGATGGGTAAGCCTTTATGTATACACGAGCAGAATGCGATTGCAGGCATGACCAATCGTTATTTATCTCGCATAGCCTCGCGTGTTGCCGAAGCCTTTCCAGGCAGTTTTCCAGATAATGTGAAAAC
>Ga0316206_1002909_pt1 | contig 10480 bp, 9 predicted proteins | sample 6monthpyrite_MG_FD_204942 | JGI IMG/M metagenome (GOLD analysis project Ga0316206, IMG submission 204942) | Microbial mat bacterial communities from mineral coupon in-situ incubated in ocean water Damariscotta River, Maine, United States -... | ecosystem: Environmental > Aquatic > Marine >...
CTGGTACAAAAATAATACGGCGGTTATTCATTATTTTCATTTACTGTTGTCGTTAGCATTAAAAACCCAATCTTATTTTATGGTATAACACATAATATGTTATTCGTGGCATATAATCTAAACAAAGGTAGTGTATGACGAAGCAATCTAAGGTACTGATTTTAGGCTATGGTGAAATGGGTCATGCTATGGAATACTTACTACGTGATCAGTATTCGTTAGACATTTGGACAAAGCATCCACATGATAACCTTACCGCAGTGGTGCTTGAAAAAGCGGCAGCACAGGCCGATATTCTTCTATTTTGTTTGCCAGTAAACCCACATCAGGAAATTGCAGCCTATATTGCACCTTTACTAAAGCCCGAGTGCGTGTGTTTAAGTATCGCCAAGGGGCTGGATGAAGCTGGAAAAACCGCAGCGCAAATATTTGCGGATGTGTTTGGTGCACGGCAACCGTATGGGCTTATATATGGCCCTATGATCTCAGAAGAAATTCGCGCAGGTCATTATGCCTTTGCTCAAGTGGCGTGCAATAAGTCCGCTGATGTGAACACAGTAAAAAAACTATTTTCGGGCACTAAACTTTATTTTGAAATATCAGATGATATTAGTGGAATTAGTTGGTCCGTTATTTTAAAGAATGTGTATGCCCTGGCCTTTGGCATGGCAGATGAGTTACAGCTTGGTGATAACATGCGGGGATTCCTGGCGGTAGCCGCATTACATGAACTGGATAACATTGTCCGCAGTATGGGCGGACAAGCGGGTAGTTCGTACCATTTGGCGGGTTTGGGTGATCTCATCACCACCGCAACCAGTGAAAATTCGCATCACCATGAACTTGGGCGAATGTTGGCAAGAAGTGAAAGCCAGGGAATAGCCGGCGAGGGTATTCATACCTTACAAATGGTGGCGAAATATAATTTGTTTGTTGAAACAGACTATCCGTTATTTCATTTAATCCACACTATCGTCACTACGCGAGACAATGTTCGACAACAATTTGCTAGCTATTTAGAACAGCAGTACTGCTAACACGCTGTAGTTTACTGCTTAGCGGCTAAAAATTGTCGCATGGCAATTTGGGCAAGACGGAATTCTTCCTGCCTGATGAAAGTGTATTTTCTCATCACACTCCACACACTTTAAGGTACCGGGGCCGGTTATTTCGCCGCTATTGTAGCCAGGTGATTTCTGTGCTGTCTTTTTCATTGTAAGTAATTCGAGAGTGGTTTTGTCGGCGGTTTTTAGCATCAGATCAAGTACCGCACTTTTAAGCAACGAGGTTTCAAAACCTAGCCAGTCTTTAAGTTCGTTTTCTTCATAGACAAGATAATCAATTTTATCGTTAAGGTCGCGTTTAAGCCAATCCGCAATCTGATTAGCATCATCTTTGGCTAGCTCTTCCAGTTCTATCGCTTTATGTTTAGCGTCATCGATTAATTTATGCAGGAGTGGAGTGCTTTTATCTTTAGCCTTGTGCAAGTTCTCCACTGCGCGTTCATACATTTTTTCATAGGCGGCACCCAGAGTATCGATTGGATCATTATTTGGTTTTTTGCTCATAGTGTTCTCGCGGTGAGTGATGTTAATTTGTATGATATTTCAGATTCATTGCTATAGTGTATGCAGTTTACAAGCAGAAGTCATTCAAATAGAACTATTTATGTGCTGTCTGAATACGAATGCGTATCAATTATGTGCCACTAATAAAATAAGTTTGCGCAATACAGGTATGCATCTTGTTTAAATTAAATTGTAACTTATAAATATAAATATGTAATTCATCCTGCGACAGTTTTTCAGGGCTTTTTTTAATCACAAAACGCTGGAGTTTGTTGACTATATCAATACAGTCCTGATTTTTAGGTAAAGAGAGTAAGCAGGATTCAACTTCGCACATAGAATGATAAAAAGAGCGTGGAAACTTGCGTTCCTGAAACAGGAATTTAAGAACTTCACGGCGTTGCACCTGTACCTGCACAATACGCCGATACATCTGGTAACCGGTAAGAGATTTCAATACGCTGACCCATTGAATGTTATCATAGGGGGGCAGGTCTTCATGTTCATCTTCGAGTAAATCAGCAGAGCGTACATCGATGATGCGCGTCGTCATATCGGCGCGTTCGAGATTTCTACCCATTCGCAACATGTCATATCCTGCATCTTGATACATTGTGCCTGCCAGTTGGCCGGTAATGGTCTGCGCGCCGAGGATGATACTGTGCAAATATTGGTGACGGTTCTTGCGCGTCAGTCCGGACTGAACATTGAGTTTGGCGGTTGAATAGAGGGTGTTGATCTGTTCCCAGGCTTCGCGTGGAATAATGTCACGCAGCGAGCTGGCGTGCTCGGTTGCCGTTTGTAAGGAATTAAGAATGGATTTCGGATTTTTTGTATCCGATATAATAAATTTTAAAATCGATTTTTCATCAACATATTCATATAGCGAATCATACAGTTCTTCTGTACCTTGTATTTCGACCAGATATTCCCAGCCGACATTTGTACGCCGTGGTAAATCAAGCACAAGATTGGTCGTGACGTTGATTAAACGCGCCGTATTTTCTGCGCGTTCAATATAGCGCGCCATCCAGTAAATATTTTCGGCTATACGTGCCAACATTTCAGATATCCTCCAAGTCTACGATCCAGGTATCTTTAGAAATGCCGTGCTGTACTGAATTGGCTGCGAGTGAATCACTGCTCAGTGCTGCCCGGGTTAAGCCACCCGGGGTAACCTGTACTTTATTACCTGCCAGAGCAAAAAGTTTTAAATCCAGATGGCGTGTTTCAACCCGGTTGCCGATAAGCGTCGGTGTGGTAGAAAGGTCGAGAATGGGTTGTGCTATGTAGTTGTAAGGGTCGTTTTTTATCAAACGTTTTAGGCTATTGCATTGCGCACGACTCGCCTGTGGGCCAATAAATATCCCGCAATCTTCGGTGATGTTTGCCGGCTTGACGATGAGATTTTCCAGATTTGCTAACACATATTCTCGATCGCTTTTATTAAAACAGCGATAGGTTTCTACATTATTAATTTTGGGCTCTTCGTCTAAATAGTATTTGATAATAGCGGGCACATAGGAATAGACAGTATTGTTATCGGCAATTCCGGTACCGGGTGCATTGGCCAATGCTATATTGCCTGTACGCCAGGCGCGCATGAGTCCGGGGACTCCAAGAGTTGAGTCTGGATTAAAGACTTCAGGATCAATTAATACTTCATCTACACAGCGGTAAACAACATCAATACGTGTAAAGCCGTCGATGGTGCGCATATAAACGATGTTATCTCCATCGACGTACAGGTCCCGACCTTCTACCAGTTCGGCGCCGATTTGCTGGGCAAGATAACTATGTTCAAAATAGGTGGCGTAGTGACTCCCCGGAGTTAATACCACAATGACCGGTCTGGCCGTTTTTCGCGGAGAAAGTGCTGCGAGCATGGCATGCAGTTGCGATGCGTAATTATCTACTGGGAGTATATTGTATTCGGCATAGATATCGGGAAATACCCGTTGCATTACTAAACGATTTTCCAGCATGTAAGACACGTCGGCGGGTATGCGCAGATTGTCTTCAGTTACATAGAGCGAACCCTGATTATCCCGAACTAAATCAAGTCCGCAAATGTGTGCCCAGATATTATTTGCAGGTGTAATGCCGATACATTGTTCATGAAAATTAGCGGAGTGTTTGAGTACATCAAGTGGAAACACTTTGTCTTTTATAATTTTTTGATCATGATAGATATCATGAATAAAAAGGTTTAAAGCGTTAATACGTTGCGTCACTGCGGACTCGATTGTGTGCCATTCTGTACTGGCAATTATTCGGGGAATAATGTCGAATGGCCAGACGCGCTCTAGTGAGCCTTCTTCCTGATTGTAAACGGTGAAGGTGACACCAGTGACATGGGTTGCCAGATTGGCGGCAGATTTGTATTCAGAAATTTCCTTGTCAGTGAGTGTTCGCAGAAAATCACACAAGGGTTTTGCGGCTTCGCGTGGCTTACCACTGACACGCATGAGTTCGTCATAGATGCCTTTTACCTTGTAACTACCCCAGCGAATGGACATAAAATACTTTTAAATTGTTATAAAGTTAGTACATTACATCTTTCGTATGTAGATGTAAATTAAGCGTAGATCATTATTAAAGGTTAGGATTCTTGATTAAGGCCTGCGTTGAAAACATAAAATTGTTGTAAATTAAATTGCACGAAGACGACTGGTTACGCTTCAAAACAGTTTAAGCGTGCCTGCAGAGCATCAATTTCATCCAGCAGATCCAGTGCCAGGGCAATGCCGGCCAGATTAATGCCAAGGTCTTGCTGTAAACGCATCGCCGTATAGGCTCGTTGTAAACTGATTCCGCTAAAGCGCCAGTGAATTTGTTCGGAATTAACCGGTTCGAGAACGCCTTCGTCAACTAATTCAATAACCCACTCTGCTGAACTGGAGCAAGCTTTGCAGAGTTCATTTAATGAAAGTTCAATTTCTTCATCGAGTAAAGTGCCGTTTAGTATTGTCATAATTGTTACACTCCCAGTTTGCTACGTGGGTTATAGGCGAGGTCTTGTTGCATTTGCTGATACAGCGCTTTGGCTTTATCACTGTCTGCAGGTGGTAAGGTAATTTGAGTGACCACATAAAGATCGCCGGGTGACTTGCCAGGAATACCTCGGGCTTTTAAGCGTAATTTACTTCCACTGCCTGTGCCGGCTGTAATTTTTAAATCAACCGGGCCCGCTGGAGTTGGTACTTTAACCGTTGCACCTAAAGCTGCTTCCCAAGGTGTAACCGGAAGGGTTAGATAAACATCATGGCCTTCCACTTTGTAAATACTATGTGGATTAAATTCAATTTCAAGGTAAAGATCACCCGCCTGGCCTTTACCCATTCCGGCAGAACCTTGTCCTGCTAAACGAATGCGTTGGCCTTGTTTAACACCTTTTGGAATTTTCACACTTAAGGTACGTTGTTTAGTGGTGACATGGCCGCTGTTATCCACTTCCGGGCTTTGCAATGTAATACTACGTGTTGCACCTTGATAAGCATCTTCCAGATCAATAAGTACTTTTGCATGATGATCATTACCCTGTGCATGACCAGCACCCTGACGGCTTCCGGCTTGTGCACCACCAAAACCCTGACCGAATATGGATGAGAAGAAATCACTGTAGTCCGATGCGTTGCCGTCGGTATAACCACCGCCCCTGAATTCAAAACCAGCATCCCAGTCAGGTGGGGGGTTGAAGTCCTGGCCGGCTTTCCAGTTTGCGCCTAATTGGTCATAGGAAGCACGTTTTTCGGGATCTTTGAGTACCTCGTAAGCTTCACCTACTTCTTTGAAGCGGATTTCAGCATCTGCTTCCTTGCTTACGTCAGGATGGTATTTACGTGCCAGTTTTCGATAGGCGCGTTTTATTTCATCCTGAGTGGCATCACGTTTGATGCCCATGATTTCATAATAATCTTTAAAGTCCATGCAAACTCCAGCTAGCGATTAATTGACACAGAGTGCATCAAGGTATTCTTTATTAAGCTGTACTATATGTATTGTCATAATGGCAGAATTTCAATAGGTTAGCACTGATTGAGTATGGAAATATCGATAGGCATGATTTAGATCAGGATATTACCCTAATGAGTGATAAAAATGAGTATGACAAAATATAGGAATAAATAAAGGTATCTATCTGCTAATGTAATTAAAGTCTTAAATATAGAAAAGATGATTACAGCGGTTAAGGTATTGCGTAAGAAGAAAAACTCCTGGCTTAAGGGAAGCCAGTGACATTTACTTTGTATTGAAAATAGCCCAAGAACCAGAAATGATCTGGTTTAATTTAGAGTTTGTCATCTTTAATGATAACTATACAACTAAGTTTAAACTATTTATTCTTCCAGCCAGCCGGACAATGGTCGAGGTTTACCAAGGTAATAACCCTGGCCATAGGTAATTCCAATCTTACGTAATTCATCCACATCTTCTTTCGTTTCTACATATTCAGCTACTGTTTCCTGATTTCTGAGTTTACTTATTTCATTAGTGTAACGAATCATGGCATGGTCAACCGGATCAGTGAGCATGTCACGTACAAAGCTGCCATCGATTTTTACAATATCAAATGGCAGGTTTTTTAGATATTCAAATGAGGACATGCCCGTACCAAAATCATCCAAAGCAAAACCAATACCATGTTGTTTACAATACTGAATAAATTTTTGAGCTTGTACTAAGTTACCAATGCCAGATGTTTCAGTCACTTCTAATTCAAGTCGTTGCCATGGAAAGTTATAATTTTGAATTGCATTTTTTACACAGGCTTGAAAGTCGGGATGATTAAGGGTTCCACCGGCAAGGTTGATGTGGACCGAGTGTAATTTCTTAATGTGTTCAGGTTCAGCGGAGATGGTATCCAGGTAGGTTGTTAATACATAAATATCAATATCGACCATGAGTTGATAGCGTTCGGCGGTTGGCAGGAACGAGTCGGGTGGTAGAAAATCACCGTGGCTATCCCACATGCGCAGTAATATTTCATAACTAATTTTATTCGTTTCGATTTGTAGCGGAACAATATCCTGAGCAAATAATTCAAACCGTGAAGGACCATCTTTTAAGGCTTCTTTTATATAGCCGGCAATATGCACTTCTGTTTTAAATTTTTCACCATTTTGTTCACTATCTTCGTGTACGTGAAGCTTATTTTGACCTTTGGTTTTTGCGGCATAAAATGCAATGTCGGCAGCTTTAATCAAGTCCGTTAAAGTGTATTCAAAGGGTTTAAATTCCACCAATCCAATGGAGGCTGAAATGGAAAGCGTTTCACCTTGCCATACAAATCTAAAATCATTCATGTCACGGAGAAGTGTGTGAGAAATTTCAATGCCGTCTTGCTTGGTGGTATCTTTCAGGAGAATAAAGAAATCATCGCCACCTACCCGTGCTATGTAGGCAGTTGCAGGTAGGTTGTTGATGCAATGATGTGCTACAAGCTGAAGTAATTCGTCTCCGGCTACGTGCCCGACTGAATCGTTAATGTTTTTAAATTGATCCAGGTCAAGATTAAGCAATACATGGGAAGCACTTTCTTCATCCTGTAATGCGGCAGTGATTTCTTTTTCTATAGCAAATCGATTAAGCAGGCCGGTTAAGCTGTCATGATGGCTTTGGTGATGTAAAACTTTTGTTGTCTTGATGATTTTTGAAATCATTTTGTTATAACCGCTAAATAGCATGCCGATTTCATTTTTTGCAATTGTTTTAACTTTATTGAATTTGTTTTTTTCAATATCATTACGCTGAATGGCATCGGCCAGAATTTCAAATGGACGGGTGTAATACAAGCTTATACGCCAGGCAATCAATAAACCTATTAACAATTCAACAGGAAATATAAAAAGTAGGGTTTTGAAATTTTCTTTTATTCGTGTGTTGTATTGTTCCGGGTTTATAACAATAATGGCTTCACCATAAGTAAAGTCGTCTGCTGTTATCGTATTTTTAATAAATAGTCGACCAGAAGAATCAAACAATGGTTTATCCACTCCTAACTTCAGTGCATTGTCTGTGTTTAAATATTCTTTTTTTCCGTATGAGAATATGGGCTGATGGTTTTTTTTGTTTAGTTGCAGTGCATCAACGGATTTAAAACCTTCAATACGAAAACTAATATCCGACAGTGTGTCAGCATTAGTATTTAGCAGCGCTTTGAGTAAATCATTGTTGAGTGAACGTTCGAGCGTGCTTGCTTGCTCTATGGCTAAAGATTGTCGTTCTTTAGTATCAAACCAGTTAACCAGGCTTAATGTAGCTAGCTCAACGACTGTTAAGAGTAACACCATTAATAGGGTTAATTGAGTGCGAATACTCAGGCGTTGCCACATTCGTGCCATCCTTAGTGTTTATACTTGTTATGGTAAATATTATTCTTTATGTTATTTCTCTATCGGCAGAGCTTCATCATTACCCCACTCTTTCCATGAAGCGTCGTAATTGGATACATCATGCCCTAATTCTCTTAGCGAAAAATAATTGGTCGATGAAACCCGACCAATTTTGCAATAGATGATTATTTTCTTACCAAAAGGAATATTTGAGTATAGTTTTTTTAGCTCTTGAATGGGTTTAATGGCTGAAAATTCTGAATCGTGATTAATATTCTGTTCATGCGGAACATTGATTGCCGATGGTATATGCCCAAAGCGCTTGGCTACAGATGTCTCACCTTTGTATGCCGGTAATGCTCGCGCATCAATAACAATTTTATTTGAGTTGTTAATCGCGAGTTGGGTGGTGAATTTACTTGCCAGACGTCGGTGATTAATCGTTGTAACATACTGACTGGATTTTACAATCGGCGTAGTTTGAGAAATAGAGTAATTTTTGTTGAGCCAATAGTTAAAACCATGATCGAGGACTTTTACTTTTTTGATGCCGTAAACTTCCATAGTCCAGAAGACACGAGCAGCATCAACTAATTGCCCACCATCATAAATAACAACTTCTGAATCAGTGTTAATACCCGCTTGTCTTAGAAACTTTTGCATCTGTGTAGGCTGTTGAATCTGGCCATTGGTTTTTTTATTGGTATAAGTCAAATCTACGGGGAAGTTGATAGCATTTTTTATATGGCCTACATCATAGTCGTCTTTTACCCTGACATCCAGAATGATCAGTGTCTTATTATTCAGTTGTTGATTAAGCTCTTCTGGAGATAGTCGTAGTGATTCAGCATATATATTTTTAGTGATTAAACTTAACAATAGTAGAATAAAGATTGATAAATTTCGCATGTAATATTTCCATAGGATTGTGTGGTATTTACCCGATTTACTCGGAGTAAAAATAAGACGACACTCTATATAGCGTAATATTAGTGAGAAACTTTAGTTAATTTCATTGGGATGTATTGTGTAATATATTGCAGTTTCGCAGTAACCTTTTAAACCGGACTAATTATGGATGTTTTTCAATAGGTTATGATTAGATAAAGGTTCCATATCATTCGATTTTAATTTTAGCCCATATAATACTGAGAAAAATAATAACTAATAACGGCGTTACGCCAATATTGACTATTTCCCAGCCAAATCTGTGTTGTAAAGCCCCTGCCGACAGTGACGACAGGGCCACGGTAGAGAAAACCACAAAATCATTAAGCGCCTGCGTTTTGCTGCGTTCGCTACTGTGATAGGTTTCAGTGATGAGCGTCGTTCCACCAATGAATAGAAAGTTCCAGCTTATTCCAAGAAATACCAGAGCGGTCCAGTAATGCGTTACGCTTGTGCCTAATAAATTTATTGCAACACAACCCGCTCCGAGTAAAGTGCCAATTAACAGTATGTTATAGATACCAAAGCGACGAATTAAATGTCCGGTAAAAAAGGAGGGGGCAAACATACCGAGAGTATGCCACTGAATAACGAAGGAGGTGTCACCGAAACTATGTGCATTATGATGCATTGCAAGCGGAGTGGCCGTCATGACAAACGACATGACACCATAGCCAAACATACCGCATATCAAGCCAATAATAAATTTTGGTTGCCTGGCGATGACACTCAGGGGTCTGACTTCAGGTTCGTTTTCTTCTTTTATTGTCACAATGGTATTGGGTAGTTTTAGAAAGCTTAAAGTGATAAAAATTAAAATATAAAGAATGATAATCGAAGCATAACTACCCGCAAAGGCGATGTTAGCGAGTGAGTCATGGGTGAGATTGGCGAGGTTTGGGCCAATAATTGCTGCGGCAACGCCGCCCAACAGAACATAGGATATTGCTTTACTTTTTTGTTCACTCTCAACGACATCCGCAGCGGTAAAACGAAAGTAATTACCAAAGCCATTAAAGATACCCACTAGAGCAGTGCTTACTACAAATAACCAAAATAGATTGTTTATAATCGAGTATGTCGCAAGTGCACCACCTGTTACGCCAAACATTGTCGCAAGCATAAACGCTTTTTTACGCCCAATTCGTTTCATTAACATTGCAGCCGGAATACTGGTTAGCATAACCGCGATAAATAAAACCGCCAGCGGTAGCGTCGCAAGTGATTTGTCGGTTGCGATATTAGACCCTACTAGCGCAACGGTTGTGATGATTAGACTCATACTACTCATCATTAAGGCCTGACTTACCGCCAGCAGGGGAACATTACGTTTGAACGCATTCATATTACAACCAGTAGAATCGAAAAGGCAAAAAAACAGTTCAACGATTATGTTTTTAAAAAGTTGAAAATCCAGCTGGCTATTAACTCATGGTCATCGCTTTGTTGTAAAGAGGCTTTTGCACCTTGACGTTGTTTTTGCGATAAGTTTTTGGATTGCAATTTTATAATAAGTTTTAGATAGTCCTTACTAAATTCAGGGTGACCCTGAAAAGTGAGTATATGAGTGTCGATATAAAACCCGGAGTAGAGACAAAGGTTTGTAGAACAGAAGTTAATCGCATTTTC
>Ga0316206_1002910_pt1 | contig 10474 bp, 8 predicted proteins | sample 6monthpyrite_MG_FD_204942 | JGI IMG/M metagenome (GOLD analysis project Ga0316206, IMG submission 204942) | Microbial mat bacterial communities from mineral coupon in-situ incubated in ocean water Damariscotta River, Maine, United States -... | ecosystem: Environmental > Aquatic > Marine >...
CCTGGTTTAGCAAAAACAACCGCAATAAATACCTTAGCCACCGGCGTCCATGCCGAGTTTCAACGCATTCAATTTACCCCAGACTTAATGCCCGGCGATGTCACTGGTATTGATATTTTTGATCCCGAAGCCCACGAATTTAAATTTGTAAAAGGCCCGCTCTTTCATGAGATTGTTTTAGCCGATGAAATTAATCGTGCACCACCTAAAGTGCAGTCGGCTTTATTAGAAGCCATGGCAGAACATCAGGTCACAGTAGGCGGCGTAACCCGGACACTGCCCGACTTATTTGTTGTAATGGCAACACAAAACCCATTAGAACAATCAGGTACCTATCCGTTACCCGAAGCACAACTTGATCGTTTTTTACTGCACATTAAACTGGATTACCCAACAGCCGAAGAAGAGTTAGAAATTCTTAAACTCGATCGTAAACTGCATTACGGTCAGGACAAAGAAGTTGTGCAATCCCCATTAACACCTGAAACGGTACTCTCTGCCCGACGCGAAGTGGCCGACATTCATGTTGATGACATGCTGGAAAAATATATTGTCAGCATTGTCACCGCAACACGCGCGCTCGGTGAATGGAACAAAGACTGGGCCGACTATTTAATTGCCGGCGCCTCGCCTCGCGCATCCATTGCCATGCTGCGCGCAGCCAGTGCTATTGCCTATATTAATAATCGAGATCATGTTATCCCAGAAGACATTTTAGAAATTGCGCCCGATGTTTTAAGACACCGTTTAGTGTTAGATTACACTGCACTTGCAGCAAACGTTTCTGCTGACGATATAATTCAACACCTGCTAACCGAAATCCCCATTCCTTAACGAAACGTATTGTTTTATATGTTATCCATTTCTGAAATCACACATCAACTAAAAAAAGTGTTCTCCAATCATCTGTTGGAGAGAAATAAAACTCTCAATAGTCACTTGCTTAATGACAAAGAAATTCTTGATTTAATGTTACGTATCCAAAGTTCCAGGAAAATGGGAAGTTATAAATATCATATTGCACATCGCAAACTCGGTGATACCAGTTCAATTTACCGTGGTCATGGTATGGACTATGAGGAAAGCCGTCATTATCAGGCAGGAGATGATCCACGTTATATGAACTGGCAATTAACCGCTCGTTCAGGCCAACACTTCATGAAAGTGTTTCGTGAAGAACGTCAGCCAGGTGTTTTTATTCTGCTTGATCGTAGAGACACTATGCGCTTCGGTACACAGCAACATCTCAAAATAACCCAGGCTGCCATCGCCGCGGCAACCGCGGCCTTTTCTGCTTTACAAAACAATTATTCTGTTGCGGCAATGATCATGGATAAAAAACAGCAATGGTTTAAAGAAAGTCATAGCAAACAATCTGTTTTTGACTTTATTCATCGGGCAGCAAAAGCGGCAGCCCCGGTTAGCACGGCAATAAAAACAACTGCGCCTGCATTACAGGATACATTGCGCACTTTAGACGCTAGCGTAATAAAAGGCAGCACGATTTACCTGATAAGTGACTTCCATGATTTAGATAAAAAGTGCCAGGCAGTTTTATATTCATTAGCTTCATCACATCCAGTTCATGCACTCCATATTATCGACCCTGCAGAAATCGAATTACCTGAAGCTGGCATACTTTCTCTGCATACTAATACACTAGAAAAAACCGCAACAATAAATTCAAACGAGATAGCCGAGAGAGAAAAATATCAGTCCTCGTCACAAAACAATATTAACCGCATAAAAAATCTATTTGAAAGCTGTGCTGTCTCATACCAACAAATTTTAACCACTGACAATATTGAAAAATTAATTTCTCTGTAAATGAGTATAGAAAATATTAAACCAGAAAAAATTGAGGGAATATATGATATTCAGGCGCTTTCCCCTGCCTTTTTTTCAGGAGCAGAGATACTACTCGTAATCATTTTGTTTACTAGTTTAATAACTTATCTTATTTGGCGCATCTTTTATTCAAGAAAAGGGGTTGCCAAACGCCAAATCAAAAAACTACAAACCTTATATCATAAAGGAGAAATTACTGAACATGATGCAGTTTATCGATTATGTTCACACTTACAGCAGGGTCTAAAGCTAAAACAGTTAAAAACAAACACAGATTTACCTGAAAAACTCACTACCCACTCAAACAAGTGGCGGGAGTTTAAAAGAAACATATCAAACTTACGTTACAAGAAAAATAGCGAACATGAATTAAACTTCAATACTGTTCTTAGCGACAGCTTGTTTTGGCTCAAGGTATGGCCATGAGCTGGCTTAATATAAATTGGTCAAACTATGAAATAAGCCAGCCTGAATGGCTTTGGCTTATCCCCTGCTTTATCTTAATCAGTATTTTTTTATCACACCTTAAAAGCAGGCACCTAACAGGCTCTGATTATGCAAGCCTGACAAATACAAGTAGTGACAACATCAATGTATTTCATCCGCTGGCACATCTTATCCCGGAGAACACATTGGTAAAAAAAGGTGTTTCGAATAAAAGATTGATTAATTTTTTAATGCTTTGTTTATTGGTAACGGCTTTAACTCAACCAATAAAAATTGGTGAGAAATTACCAGATCCACCACAAGAAAGAGACATTGTTTTTATTGTTGATGCCTCAGTCTCCATGATATTAAGAGATTATGTTCTGGACGGTGAACGCATTGACAGAATGACGCTGCTAAAAGTGGTGCTAGATGAATTTATTCGTAAATTAAAAGGTGAGCGTATGAGTATTATTGTCTTTGGTGATAACGCTTATACCTTAGTCCCTCTTACCTCAGATCAAACTTTATTACGCAATATGCTTGCCCGGGTTGAAGCCACGATGGCAGGTCGTTTTAATGCCATGGGTGATGGTATTGCGCTGGCCGTTAAACAAGCAACAATACTCACTAAAAACAACACTAAAAGAAAAAGAGTGCTGGTGTTATTAACTGATGCAGATCAGCCAACAGGCGATATATCACCTGTTGTTGCAGCACAATTAGCAAAAAAAGAAAATCTGCCCCTTTATACTATTGCTATAGGTGCAACTCATCCCGATGCAGAAGAAAAGAACCGTCAAGGTGGTTTACTTTACTCGCCTGTTGATCTTAATTTAGTAGAAAAGCTATCAGAAATTACAGGTGCAAAAAGTTTTCAGGCAGGCGATCCCAACGCACTGAAAAATGCAGTTAAAGCCATTAATGTACATGAAAGCAATAAAGGAAAAGTAAAGCCACTGTATTACAGGGAAGCTTTATATTACTGGTTTTTAATTGCGGCTTTTATCTTATTCAGCCTTTCGCAACTTTTTTCATTAAGCCATTTAATATACGTTAATGCAAAAGTAAAGCAACAGGCAAAACCGTAAATATGTTTATTAACTTACAAACTATTTACTGGCGCGAACCGTTATTTTTATTGCTCGCCCTGCAACCACTGGTTATATTTACAATTAAACAAATCATAAGAAAAAATAACTATGCTTTATTTGCGGAGAAAAAATTACAACCCTGGGTCATCTTAAATAAAAGTAATAGTTTAAAAAAACAAGTGCTGAGTAAAAACACACTTTATCTGTTAGCCTGGTGTTTATTTGCCATAGCATTAGCCGGCCCCCGTATTCCACTGCAACAAGCAGACAAAACACCCATTTTAGGCACGAATATTATGTTTGTAGTTGATCTTTCACCATCAATGCAAGCAACTGACATTATTCCAAATCGCATACGCCGGACCAAATTAGAGATATTTGAATTTTTAGAATCCGCACAACAACATCGTATCGGTATAACCGTTTTTTCAGCACGCCCGCATCTTTATGTACCTCTCACATCCGATTACGCTATTTTAAAAACTTACCTTGATTCACTGGATTCTTTGACCTTACCGACCCTGGGAAGCGATCCGGTTGCCGCATTACTGTTTGCCAAAAAAGAACTTACTCAAGCAAAAGGGAAATCGGCTATCGTTTTAGTCAGTGACGGTGACTTTTCTGAAATAAAGAACACAAGCGATTTTTCACAACTGGACTCATTGATAAAAAGCGACATACCTGTATACATACTCGGTATGGGAACAGTGGAAGGTGAAGCGGTACCTTTGCAAAATGGCAGCTGGTTGAAAGATGAAGAGCAAGCCGTTGTCTCACAAATGAATGAATATTATTTACAACAACTCGCTAAGCACTTAAACGGGAAATACAGCCCTGTTTATGATAATGCCAGTGATTGGGAGAGTCTTTATCAAAAAGGCTTATCTCAACACAAAGAAACTATCCGCATTAATGCCAAACAACGTATTTTATGGAAAGAACTTTTCCCCTATGCCCTCTTCCCTGCAATGTTACTGTTTTTCATTTCATTCAGCCCTTACCGACTAAGTTTAATTAAAAATAGTATAGCTCTGGCCTTGATCCTATTATTTTCCCACGTTACTGGTAAAGACGTTTTTGCAGCCGAGATATTCTCATCAAAGGTATTTTCATCTGATTTTTGGCCAAGCAATGAACGCGCAGCATACAAAGCCTACGAAAAATCGGAGTATGAAAAGGCAGAACAACTTTATAAAACATTAAACGGCTACCGTAGCCATCTGGGACAAGGAAATAGTTTATATAAGCGTGGACACTATCAAGACGCCATACAACAATTTACCTTTGCCATTATTAATGCAGAAAACGATGAACAACGAGTCACCGCATTATATAATTTAGGCAATTGTTATTTTCGTTCTGGCCAATTCACCTCAGCCATTGCAACATTCAACGACGCACTACGCTATCAACCTCATCATCATGCCAGTCTCTCTAATCTTGAAACCAGCAAAATATTACAAAAAGCGATAGAAAACAGAGTAAAAGAAAATGCCTGGGCAACAGCAATACGTCAGGGTCGCGGCCCTCGCGTTGCATCTGCTGCCGAAGGCGCTGAAATTAGCGACAATACATCCGTCTCCCTGTCCGGTAGTGAAGGAAAAAAACCAGAGACTATTCCTTTACCCGACTTACCCAATATAAGTAAAGCCACATTGGATAAACTCATATCTAAAGGATTAAAAAATATCCAGCTTGCAGAACAAAACCGTAACAGTTCAGCGTCAAGCGCTCCATATCAGGCACAAAAAGAAATTAATATCAATTTGATTAGAGCCCAGCAAAAAATAAAAGCGATTACAGATAGACAACATCTCTTATGGAAACGCGTTTTTGAAATTGAAGAAGGCTTCCCTGCCCCTATTGAAAAACCACATGCCTTGCCCGAGGTTAAACCGTGGTAAAAATATCAAACCAATATGTCCTTAGCCTATTGCTTATACTTATAAGTTATTCGGCACTGGCTGTACCTCAATTAAAAGTGTATACCAACAAAGTCGAGACAGAACTGGGGCGCCCTCTTCGAGTTGAATTAATCGGAATAGATTTAAAAGAAAAAATATCAGAGTTAAATCTAAGGTCATTAAACAAGCATTTTGGTGTTGTCGCCGATTATTTTGTTGCCGATGCAAGTGATCCTCGTTGGCCAAACAACACGGTGCAAATATTAAATTTGAAACTTTACCCGCGTAAAACAGGGCAACTAACTATCCCTGCGCTTAGAATCAATCGCATTCAAAGCAAGCCGATAAACATTAAAAGCTATAAAGGAAAAACCAGCATTCCCAAAGTCAGCCTTTCAGCTGATGCACCGTATATAAGACAACAAATCATTGCCACGATAAACTTAACATCAACAGTTCCAACCTCACGTTTATCCGTAAGTAAAGATGAAAACATCAAGGGGTTTGAAAGCCAACCCCTGACCTTTAAGCGCACTAAACGAAAAGATGGCCGATACTTATTACAAATCGGCTGGGCAATAACCGCTTTAAAATCAGGAACGCAAGCACTACAACTTCCTCCTGTTGAATACAGCATAAGCGGTGTATCGCGTAAACGTTTCTTCTTACCTTCAACTATTTTAAAGATTAAGCCGATACCGACTTATCTGCCACCCACTATTCCAGTTGGTAAAATAAGCATTCAAAGCCAACTAAAACAACGCTATTTTTTATCCACCGATGCAATATATTACTGGAAACTCACTCTTGAAGGGCAATTGAATAATTCATATCGACTCCCCCCCGTATTGCGGCAAATTAAAAATAATAGAAAAATGAAATTTTTACCGGTGAATTCACAGCGTTCAGTCAATACAACAAATAAAACATTAACCAGCCGTGTTAGCCACTCTATTCCTTTTAAAGCGACTGCAAGTGGAGAGTTATCCTTTCCTCAGATTCGTTTGCAATATTTTGACCCCGGATCAGGCACCATTAAGAGTGTAATTCATCAAGCAGGCAATATATTTGTTCTGAGTTTGTTTTGGAAAATTGCCACAAGCATTTTAACTTTGTTATTTTTAGCATGGCTATTTGTACAAGCACGCAAAAAATGGCAAAGAGTTCAATTTACTAAACTTAAATATCAACAAGCGATTACCTTATTAACAGAAAAAGAAAATGCTCAAGCAATCAGGGCATCATTAAAATTAATCGCAGAAGCTGAGTATTGGAATACAAATATGACAATCACTCAATGGTGCCAATTATGGAGAGGTAAATATAAAACAGATAGTAATTTTAATCTGAGCTGCGCTGAATTATCTTCTTCGTGTTACCAGCTACAGTCAAATAACGTTTCCATTGACGCATCTAAAAAATTTCTAAATTTGATAAAAAATAAAGTTAAGTTATGACAAAAGCATATATGATAAACTCCGCAAACAGATTTTTTCTGATAACATATTACTAAATCTAAAGGATACGGCTTCTTAACAAAATGAAGTTTTAACATATTATATTTAAGAGGTAATTATGTATCACGGTGAAAAACTAAATAGCATTACACACATGCTAGGCGCAGTAGTCGCTCTCGCCGGGCTGGTGGTGCTCGTCGTTGCAGCCTCTTTAAAAGGCGATGTTTGGCGAACAGTAAGTTTTAGCATCTACGGCACAAGCCTGTTTCTGTTATATCTTTTTTCAACACTCTACCACAGTACAAAAGGTTCAATGAAAGCAGTATTTATGAAACTGGATCATATCGGTATCTATTTATTAATTGCTGGTAGCTATACCCCTTTTGTACTGGTAAGTCTTAGCGGTGCATGGGGCTGGTCATTATTTGGGGTGATCTGGGGGCTGGCAGTAATAGGAATATTATTTGATATTTTTTCTTCAGATAAACGGCGGATTATTCAACTTGTTATTTATGTCTTAATGGGCTGGATTGCGCTTATCGCTATTAAGCCACTTATTGAGTCTTTATCGTTAGCCGGTTTTCTCTGGTTACTCGGCGGTGGACTGCTCTATACATTTGGTATTATCTTTTATGTTTTAGATTTAAAAAAATATCACTTTCATGGTATATGGCACTTATTTGTATTAGCCGGCAGTGCAACACACTACTTCACGATCATGTATTACGTGTTGTAAACAGAGCCACTGCGACATGGATTATAGGTTAAGAGCCTGTCAAAAAAACAAGGTGAAGAAAACAGAAAATATAACCTGTAATAATTTTACATTTAACAGAACTTATAGAGAGCTATTTTATTATTTAAACTAATTAGCAATTGCCACTTCAATTGTTCTGATAACATCATCTTCAAGTTCTTTTGCTATTTTTTGTGCAGGACTATTACCGGCCACTTTACCTGGGCGCACAAACAAAATGTGGGTTTCTTTATCTTTACTATAAAGCGTTATACGCATTGGGCATAGCGCAAGTAAACTGGGATCGACATTACTGATTTTATTTGCATACCAGCCATTACAAAAAACCATACTGCGGATGCTGGTTAACTTGTTTTTATTGTAGTCCTCACCCCAACGTTTGGAAAAATGCGATAAGCTTTTTCCTAAGTTTGGTTCAATAATAACGTAATAACTATTGTTTTCTAATGCGGTGAAAACTTTTGAATAAACTTCTCTCATTCCCCCCTGTACAGTTCGGTCGTAAATAAAAGGTTTGGATAACCTCGGTTCAATAATAACCCTTTTCGATTGAGTTACAGTGGGTTCAACTGTTTTGTTGGCATTTTCAGCAACAGCCATTATGGGTGATAAAAATAATAAAGCGAGTAGATTAAAGTGTTTGAATTTCATTTTATTTCTCGTTCTTTGAGTATTATTGATCTTTTAACTTTTTCCACGTTACTTCATTACGCACATAGGTTGGAATGGCATCTTCTGCTTTTACCGTCATCTCTTTTTTATAAAAGTCCGCGGCCAAAACAGCAATATCTTGTGCATGTGGAAAACACGCTAATGACGAACTGGTTATTGAGACCGATTTCGATTCCTTAAGTTCCGTTTGAAATGTATCCCAACCACTGCCCAGGCAGTGCCAGTTTCCCTCTACTTCAATGTTTTTAACTTTGTTAACCCTTTCTTCACCAAGCAATGTCATCAAACCATTCTTTTCCTGATAACACGCCCAGTACATTTCATTCATGCGTGCATCAATACTGCTTAATACTTGCTGGTGTTGTCCTTCCCGGAAGGCTAGCTGTGCTAATGCTGCAAGGCTCGACACCGGAATCACCGGCAAATTAACACTGAAGGCGAGACCTTGGGCAACACTCGTGCCAACGCGCACCCCGGTAAAGGAGCCTGGTCCGCAATTAAAGGCCAGTGCATCAAGTTGTGACAACGATACGCCGGCTTTATGCAACACGCTATCCACCATCGGTAATACGCGTTCGGTGTGTTGACGAGGAATGATTTCAAATACCTCATCAATCTTTGCCTCTACAGCATCATCGCTTAATAATGCGACTGAACAAGCTTCTGTAGCAGTATCAATAGCAAGAATTTTCATACACATTGTCTAAAATATTAAAGAGCATACAGAATACACTATTTATCTGCTTGAGACTGAAGAAAACCTGCGACCTTCTTCTGATTTCTGGTTTTCATCATGGCTGGCAAGCTGTCAATAAACGTTTTGCCATATCGTTTTGTAATTAAACGTGGATCACAGAGCATTAAAACGCCGCGATCATTTACGTCACGAATGAGTCGACCCGCGCCCTGCTTTAATGTAATGACCGCTGTCGGTAATTGATAATCCATAAAAGGATTGCCGCCGTTTTTTCGCATATTATCAATGCGTGCTTTTAAAACAGGATCGCCGGGCGAGGCAAAGGGCAATTTATCGATAATAACGCAGGTCAATGCCTCTCCCCGCACATCGACCCCTTCCCAAAAACTGCTGGTACCTAACAGGACTGCATCACCTCGATGACGGAATTCGCTCAATAAAACATCACGCGGTTTATCACCTTGTACCATAAGCGGGACATCAATTTCACCATCCAGCAGTTCAGCCGCTTGCTGTAATGCTTTATGGCTGGTGAATAAAAAGAAGATACCGCCCTTACAGGCCTTGATAATCGGCAATGCGTTTTCGACAACAGCCGCGTTATATTCAGGTGCCGTTGGCTCGGGTAGATTTTCAGGTACATACATCACCGCTTGTTTACCATAGTCAAAAGGACTATCCCAAATTGCGGTGTTATTTGTTTCTATGCCCAGACGTTGTTTAAAATGATCAAAATTATTGGCTACGGTTAAAGTTGCAGAAGTAAACACCCAGGTCACATTCATTCTTTCCATTTGGGCATGGAAAATATCACTAATATCAAACGGTGTAATGTGTAGAACAAAACTGCGTTTATGTGTTTCAAACCAATGAACATGATCCGCCGGTACGTCCATGGTTAATTTTTTAAAACGATCACGTAAAACAACACAACGATCAAAACAGCTTTCTAAACCTTTGCTACGTTCTGATAAAGGGGTTAATGCTTTTTCGAGTGCTGTTAATTGTTCTGCAACAGCTAATACCGCTTTATTAAACGCTTTATCATGGGCGATACTTTGCCAGTCGGATCTGCGTTGTTCTACACCAAAAGATAAACGTAGATCTTTTGTCAGCTTCTGTAGTACAGATGCAATACGAATAAACTCAGGATCTTCATTGATTTCAGTTAAGTATTCCGTTTCACAATCCCGCGCTAATTCAAGTAATTGATTTCCGCTAATTGACTCGCCGAAAAAAGAGGCCGCTACTTCAGGTAGTTGATGTGCTTCATCGATAATAATCGCATCGGCTTGAGGCAGTAATTCAGTGAAACCTTCATCACGTAACATCATATCTGCAAATAATAAATGGTGATTTATCACCACAATGTCAGCGGCTTGAGCAAGTCTACGGGCTTCGATTAAATGGCAGTTCTCAAAGTAATGACAGTCTGAACCCAGGCAATTATCTGAGTTAGAAGTCACACTTGACCAGATCATATCTTCTTCTGAGATTGATGACATTTCAGCAATGTCACCACTAAAGGTTGTTGTTGCCCACTCCCGTATACGCACAACACTGTTTGCTATTTCAGGTGTACGAAACTGACCTTCTTGTTCAGCTAAATCCAGACGGTG
>Ga0316206_1002912_pt1 | contig 10466 bp, 9 predicted proteins | sample 6monthpyrite_MG_FD_204942 | JGI IMG/M metagenome (GOLD analysis project Ga0316206, IMG submission 204942) | Microbial mat bacterial communities from mineral coupon in-situ incubated in ocean water Damariscotta River, Maine, United States -... | ecosystem: Environmental > Aquatic > Marine >...
CTTTTTTTCATGGCGGACACCCTACACGATGATTGCGCGGTTTTCAAGCAATTCGTGCCGATGAGTCAACTCGACTTGGTTTTGACCAGGTTTTTGGGGCGTCAAGAGGGGTTACCGGAGTGTCACCTAGCTCTGGCCCAATGACTTCGATATTAACACAGGTTGGTCGTAGGGAGACTTTAGATTTGTACTTGACTAATATTTCTAAGGAAGCAATTCAACCATCAGTTCGAGCAAAAGCATATCGGTGTCAACTTGAAGGAAAAATGGTCTGGTTGGAAGGTAGAAAATGGGAATGGACGGATATTCGATATTGCGAAGGTCGTTTGAAACCAAAACTTTCAGAACGTACGGTATCCTTCAACAACTCCTTTTTGGATACATTAAAATTGGCAGCAGTAGATCAATCGGCTATTGTTCGGCGTGTTGCTGGAGAGTTTCTTATTCGAGAGCTTAAGACAATTGATACTGAGGCATTAAAATTAGCAAAGTTACTTGCATCTGATTCATCACCATCAGTTGCTGAACGGGGGTTATTTGTGTTAAAAAAATTGGAGGATCCGAAAGTATGAGCACTATCCCTTGCCTCCTAACAACAGCATCAGTAATAATTATGAGAAGAATGAGCTTTAACCGCCCTAAAGAAAAAGTAAGAGGTGCTGAGCGTAGGCTTAAAGCACTTGAGAAGTGGGCTAGTGAATATGAAGGCTACTTCCCCTCTGAATGGTCTAATGAAAGATACGTCGAATTTAAAATACCAGCTCTGGACCGTTTGATTAACCCTCCTACTACAAAAACTGAATATCAAGTCAGAGCAATGAATGCACTATTGCGAGCAGTTAACTATTTAAATGACGCAAAACCAAAAGAATATAAAGAAACTCCAATTAATCTTATATTTACATGGCCAGGTTTATGGAGTTCGAGAATAATAATATTTTTCGATAAAGCATATCATGAAGGGTTTTATTATAAAGATGATGAATGGCAAAAAAGACTACCTATAGAATCAAGTGATAATAAGGGGTCAAATCTTTATATTTACTATTTTATGCTATATCCTTATTTTTATGACGCGTCCCTTACGAATAGAATATGAAAATTCTTTTTATCACGTGATGAATCGTGGCAGGGGAAGACAGGTTATTTTTCATTCAAAAGCTTATTATCAAGCTTTTCTCCAGTGCATAGAACAAGCCTGCCAACGTTTTGGGATAGAAATACACGCCTATTGCCTCATGGGGAATCATTATCATTTGTTGGTTAAGACGCCCAAAGGCAATTTAAGTCGAGCGATGCGCCATATTAATGGCGTATATACTCAAAAATATAATCAACGCAAAAAAACCGAGGGTGCTTTGTTTCGAGGCAGGTACAAGGCCATCCTGATAGAAGCCTCGAGTTATTTACGCCAAGTGAGTCGATATATTCACCGAAATCCTGTCGAGCTAAAACAAACCCTGGTTCATCAACTCATAGAATATCCGTGGTCGAGTTATTCCGGCTATCTGAACAAGTCAGCGAGGCCGTTCTGGTTAGTGAGAGCGGATGTTTTTGGTGAGTTGGGTGTTCTTCATCCAGCCCCTGAAGATAAGGGGTCAGGTGTTGAGATGCTAATTGGCTGCTCGGGCATCGGGATATGAAGTTACCGTTAATTGCACTCTAAATCTATTTGATCAACTAGCATTTCAACACCCGACCCCCTTAATCAGCTGATAGAGAAATGTTCTCGATATGCCGTATTGATTAGCCAGTCCACTCATGGCACCATAGGTCCCTTGGCAAAGCATGGCGATGTTAATGCGTTTATCGAGAGGTAAATCGAGTCGTCTGACAAATTTCACAAATCGATTTCTTTGGTGATGATCATCGGATGTTGGGAAAACAAAAGATGATAGCTTACCATTGGAAGCTCTTTATGATTGACTCAAATCAGTGGTCTCTACCAAATTCAGGATGGGCGACTAATAAATACACGGAAACGGCTGAATGCCATCCAATATGTGGGCGTTTTTTAGACGCCTCTCTCAATATACTGTCAGCGGGCAAATGATGGGTGCCATTTTATGGGAGGATATTTTAAATATGATTAACTTCTTTTGAAAAAGAATATTTTTGATTTAGAGTAAATACACATGTTAGAACTTCCTTATATATAAGTTGCACCGATTATTTGATATGATTTGAATTAATTTTCTATCACGGATTTCAAATGAAAAAATTCACATTATTTTTTGCTTTACTCCTATCTCTGCTTGTTGCTACCCCTGTCGTTTCTGCTGATTTCCAGAAAGGTATGGATGCGGCAAAAGAAGGAGATTATGTTGCTGCATTTAAAGAATGGCAGCCGCTTGCTGAAAAGGGTGATGCTGTTTCCCAGTATTACCTTGGGCTTCTTTATGCTAATGGTGACGGTGTAATACAAGACTACGAGACCTCCTTGAAATGGCACGGTTTAGCTGCTGAACAGGGACATACTGATGCGCAATACAATCTTGGAAATTTATATGAAAATGGTAGAGGTGTCATTCAAGACGAAAAATCTGCAATCAAGTGGTACAGGTTGGCAGCTGAGCAAGGAGATGCACGTGCGCAGTACAGCCTTGGAATTATGTATGATATTGGTAAAAGCATCGTACGCGATGTCAAGACTGCGGCAAAATGGTATCGGTTGGCAGCAGAACAGGGAAACACTCGTGCCCAATACAACCTGGCTGTTATGTATACAAATGGTGAAGGAGTTACGCAAGATTATAATTTAGCCATCAAGTGGTACGAGCTGGCGGCGGGGCAGGAGGATGCTCGTGCTCAATATAACCTGGGTATGTTGTACGATTATGGCGAAGGTGTAACACAAGATGACAAAGCCGCTATCAAATGGTACACGCTAGCCGCTGAACATGGAGTTTCTCAGGCTCAGCATAATCTTGGTGTCATGTATGTCAATGGTGAAGGTGTAGAAAAAGATTACAATACAGCTGTTAAGTGGTACAAGTTAGCAGCTGAGCAGGGAGATGTCCGTTCTCAAAATAGTTTAGGGGTTATGTATGCCAATGGATTGGGTGTTTCACAGGACTATAAATCTTCTGCCAAATGGTACCAGTTAGCAGCTGAACAAGGATATGCACAAGCCCAATCGAACTTGGGTTTTTTGTACGCAAAGGGTGACGGCGTAGCACAGGATGATAAAAAAGCTTTCAAGTGGTTCAAACAAGCAGCTCAACAGGGAATTGCCTTTGCTCAGTACAACCTTGCGACAATGTATGACGAAGGTAAAGCAGTAACTCAAGATGATAAGACTGCTGCAAAATGGTATATGCTCGCAGCTGAACAGGGTAATTCTGACGCTCAATACAATCTTGGGATAATATATGAAAAAGGGAAAGGTGTAGTTCAGGATATTTTAATTGCACATATGTGGTTTAATATTTCCTCGTCTCAAGGCGATGAGAGAGCACGAAGCAACCGGGATCTGGTGGGAAAAATGATGACACCCATTCAAGTAGTGGAAACACAAAAACGTGCGAGAGAATGTGTAGCAAAGAACTATAAAAATTGTTAATGCATGTCGTATTAATGCTAAATCAACAATCGGATAAGCTGAAAATCCTTTTTTCAACTTCTGTGAGAAATTGTCATATACAAACATTGGAATTAACATGGACGCTCGAATAATTATTTATCACGGTATTAAAATAAAATCATTTTCTTTAGGTTTAACTTTATGCATATTTTTATTCTTACATGTTGGATGTGCTGTCAAGCCACCAAGTCTCCAAAAAGGTTTGGAAGCAGCAAATAAGGGAGATTTCACGACTGCACTAAAGGAGTGGAAACCGCTTGCAGAGCAGGGATATGCGACAGCCCAGTACAATCTTGGGCTTATGTATACAGAAGGTAACGCTGTGTCGAAAAACGACGAGACAGCCCTAAAATGGTACAAGCTCGCTGCTGAACAGGGATATGATGATGCACAGCTTAAGCTTGGTGTTATCTATGCAAATGGTCGAGGTGTTGAGCGGGATGATAAAACAGCTATTCAGTGGTATAAATTAGCGGCTGAGCAGGGGAATGTCCTTGCCATTTATAATCTTGGGATCGTGTATTCAACGGGGCAAGGTGTAGAACGAAACGCTAAACACGGCTTCAATTTATTCAAGCTCGCTGCTGATCAAGGCTATGCTGATGCTCAATACAACCTTGGGGTATTATATGAAAAGGGTGACGGTGTCGTTCAAGATTACAAGGCTGCCATAGAGTGGTTCACACTAGCAGCTAAACAGGATCATGCTGCATCTCAGTTTAATCTTGGAGTTATGAATGCAAATGGTCAAGGAGCGGGTCAGAACAACAAAGCAGCTTTCAGCTGGTTCAAACTAGCAGCTGAACAAGGGCATGCTGTCGCTCAGCTTAACCTCGGATATATTTATGCAAAAGGTCAAGGCGTTTTGCAAGACTACAAGAAAGCTATCAGCTGGTTTATGCAATCCGCTGAACTTGGAGATGAGGATGCGCAGTACAATCTGGGGATGATGTTGGAAAATGGAATTGGTGTTACACAAGATATCCAGGCTTCTATTAAGTGGTACAGTCTCGCTGCTGAACAAGGGAATGTGCTAGCTCAGTTTAACCTTGGTGTTATTTATGCAAATGGTCAAGGTGTAACACAAAACTTCAATACAGCTATTCAGTGGTACAAACAGGCAGCAGCACAAGAGTATGTTGATGCTCAGTTCAACTTGGGCGTTTTATTTAATAGTGTCCATGCAGTTCAGGATTTTAAAGCCGCCATCCAGTGGTATATGTTAGCGGCTAATCAGGGGAATGCAAATGCGCAGTATAACCTGGGGCTTATGTATTATAGTAGTAAAGGTACAAAACAAGATTTCAAGACAGCCCTTCAATTGTTTCAGCTCGCGGCTGAGCAAGGCCATGAGCTAGCCCATTACAATATGGGAGTTATGTATGAATATGGTCAAGGTGTGATGAAAGACGATAAGGCCGCTGTTAAGTGGTACAAGCTAGCAGCTGGACTAGGTGTTGTTGATGCTCAATACAATCTTGGTCTTAAGTATGTTAAAGGTGAAGGTGTATTACAGGATTACATTGCAGCGCATATGTTGTTTAATGTTGCTGCAGCACAGAATCATGAGTATGCACGACAAAGCCTTAATATTGTAGAAAAAATGCTGCCTGCTGGGCAAGTAACAGAAGCGCAAAAGCTCGCTAGAGAATGCGTGACGAAAAATTATAAAGAGTGTTATGGTTTGCTCTGATGTGCGTTACCAACTTTCATTTTATATGGGCATCAAGTAAGGGGGTCAAGTATCATATTAGTTGTTTAATTTTTGAGTTTTACGGAATATTGAGGATGTAAAAATTAATAGTTTAGGGCGTCAAATCTTTACGTATACTATTTTACTCGTAAGTCACGAGTTATTACCCTGTTTTCATGTGGCAGAAAGTTGATATCCCTCTACCTGTGCCCTAACTGTGTCGTACTAATGTGTTTGATGATGAATTCAAATGTTTATATTTTCTATCCTTATTTTTATGACGCGTTTTTTACGAATAGAATATGAAAATGTTTTTTATCACGTGATGAATCGTGGCAGGGGAAGACAGGTTGTCTTTCATTCAAAAGCTTATTATCAAGCTTTTCTCCAGTGCACAGGAATGATATTACCTTCGGTATCTTTGCCGGTTGAAAGTGCATATAAGATCCGCTTGTATTCACTGAGCAGGACTGATCCGTCTTTGTCGTTTAAATCTGTCCAACGGCAACCTTCGGGCAATGGATGGGTTTTTAACAAACCGGATTCGGTATTTTCGTGTACCATTTGAATAAACAGCAACAGGACAAGTTCGGTGACGTAATTGCACTGTAGTTGATGCCGTCTTCACGTAATACGTCACAGAGATTCCAGAGTTTTTGTACGATGTTGTTTGTCATTTTTTACTGCTTTTAAAGTGCGGGTTATTGTCAATAAAAATCAAATGTATGCTTATCGTCAGTCATTAACTGAACCAGCTTGGGGTGAACAAACAATTTTTCCTTGCCAGCCTGAATTTCATTTAATACGCCAATGTCACATAGCTGTTTCAAATAAACTGAGGCGGTTTGCCTTTTTGCGATATCATTTTCAACCAAGTTGCTTATCCGACAATAGGGTTGTTCAAAAATGATTTTCACCAATTCGTAACTATAGATTTTGGGCAGGCTTGTTCTAACGTGCTCAGTGGTATGGTCAATTAGCTGTCTTACGCCTTCAATTTTTTGGGTAGTCCAGGTTGCGGTGTTTTCTACACCTTTGAGCATATATAAAATCCACGCCTGCCAGCTTTCATTGCTGCCGCTTTTGGTCACTGTATTGAGTAAACGATAATAATCCTGTTTGTTTTGCATGATATATCGACTGAGATACAAAATTGGCAGGGTTAACAAACCTTCATTAATTAAATACAAAATATTTAAGACACGCCCGGTTCTTCCGTTACCATCGGTGAATGGATGAATGGCTTCAAATTGATAGTGAAGAACAGCCATTTTTATTAAAGGGTCAATGTCATCATTTTGATGGAGATAATTTTCCCAGTTGGTCAGCAAGTCTCTCAGTACGGCTTCACCCGAAGGCGGTGTATAAATAACTTCACCCGTTTGCTGATTAGCCAGTGTGACTCCAGGCACTTTACGCACATGCATCTGGGTGCCTTTGATGGTGCTGCAAATTTCAATCGCGGTATTGGTGCAGAGCGGCCTAACATCCAGTGCTTGATAACCATGATATAAAGCAGTCCGGTAACGGAGCGCCTCTTTTGTCATTGGATCTGCCAAGCTATCTTCTGACGCGAACTGGAATAATTTGTCGGTCGTTGTCACAATATTTTCGATTTCGGAGCTGTCTTTTGCTTCCATCAATGGCAGAAGGTTTATCAACAAGCCCTGATTTGGTAACAAATGACCCGCTTGTTTTAGCTCTGCCAGGGCTGTTCTAGCGGGGATGCAGGCCCGTAATAATGGGACAGCATTTAGATTCGCCTCTGGTGGTAAACGTGGTAAGTCATTGTATGGTTTATCTTGCAAGAAACTCATGTTTAAACTCTTCTTTTAAATCGACACGTTGCAAGGATATGTCGATAGCATCGACATGTAAAGCACTTATGTCGATTATTTTGCATTTCATCGACACAACGGTTCTTTATGTCGATGAAGCGAACATCAACTAGCCTCCCATAAATGCGTTCTTAATTCGACAAGTACGTTGTCTAATTTTTGATCGAGCACTTTATCCAGCTGTTTGACCCCGCCGGGGAATGCGGGTAAGTCGTTAATAAATTGGATCGAGCACCACTTCAATAATAGGGTCAAGTCTAGGATTAAATAATAATAGACTGATGTGCTATCCTTGTTTGTTACAGCATTTTTTAATAGGCATATATTACTAGTCTTGACTCCTTAAGCCTACCCGAGCACCACCGAGAGAACCAGCACGATCTCTGGTAATTGGGTAAATCTGAATTATCCACAGGTGCAAGCGTTCTGTATTGACACGCTTCATATCGCGTGTTGACAGATTCGCTCGTCCTGCTGGAAAGCATTTGTTGTTATTGATGGAACCTGTTCGTTAGTGTCCCCGTAAATTCTCTTTTATGAATGAAGATGCACCCTGCTTAGTTGATATTTAGGCGACTCATCGTTATTACCTATTATGATACTTTTGGATTATTACAAAAAGGGGGTTTATACTTCCTATATATATGGTGTGTAGTAGTTCTTCTGCGGAGTTAACGAATGTTAAATAAAAGATGTCTGAACCTGCTATTTCTATTGATCTTACCGATGTCGATAAACTGTTTTGCGACTGAAGTAGTCAATAAATATGCTCGTGAAGGGTATAGTTTTTTCGGTGCGGGTTATGATTTTCTGGATTATGAAGAAAATACTGCACTCAAAATTGGTCTCGATACCATCGATATCGAGACCAACAGCGCGTTAAATTTCACCCAGCAAAGTGGCGCTTATGTTGCGGTGAATAATGATTGGGGTTTCTATCTGGTGACGGCTTCTACACTGGGGGATTCGAGTTCAGATGAAACATGGGATATCGGTGCCATTACGGTAAGAGCTAATAAGGTTTCATTTGATCGCCAGAGGCTGGGGTTTCTGGCTTCACGCCGATTTAGCCGTATAGGATATTTTTTGTTTGGCGCTCAATATGGGAGCACTGAGTTCAATCGTTTTGCTGCAAAATTAACCCCGCAGGCGGCTGATTTTGGTATCGATGAAAATACTTTTAGCGCGGGTACAGTTTCCGAAAAGGTATGGGATTTGAGTTTAGCAGGGGGTTATGAATGGAACACGATTTTTACTCAAAAAGAACCAGGTTGGCGTTATCAACTGCAGTTGATAGCGGGCGTGACTGTTATTAGCCATATTACCAATACTGACGTTAATGAAGGTAGCTCATTCAGTGAAAGTTTTAACGGATTTCAAGTTAGACTCAACTGGGCTTATGGCTATCAATTTAACGACAATATGATGATAGCCTTCAGTTTGGAAGCAGGTTTTTCACGACGCAATGCCATCAACCGAGACTTCTCTGATGCGTCAGGTATTGTCGAATTTCCGGAAAGTAATCTGTTCTATTTTTACCCGAGTTTGGTTGCCTTGTGGTCTTTTTAAACCTTTTGTTTAATAGACTGGTTGAACCCCATTACGGATGAAAATATTATCATTTTATTTACATGCTTAAGAAAACAGGCGTTACCCTTTAAAAATTATTTATGTGCATACGGTAAATGAATATTGGGATTCGACTCTGATTATTCGTTGAGGTATTTTATGGAGAAGCAAGCTCGATTTCGCTGCATTGATCATCTCTTATTTGTACACAATTTCCATAGCGAACTAACGTTTCCCTTAGCAATTCATGATTCAGTCCCAATGGATAAAAACCAGTGTAGATAGTGAGTATTTTTGAATTTTCCATGAGAGTAATTTTTCGGTCTTCCATGTGTATTGTTGTGATGGCATTGAATGTTACCTCACGTTGGTAAAAAGGATACAGTTCGACAGTTAATGAGTTTACATTATTTGATAGGGTTATCTGATACCACGAGGTTATGGAGAGGACGAGGGTGAAAATAAATAATGGTAAAATTTTTAACTTTGAGTTTCCATTTTTTATATAGAAGGCTAAGCCAAGAAAAATGCTGATGATAAGAAGAACAATCTGAAGGTATAAAGGTACGGAGAAGATAATATCCAGTGTATGAAATTCGGGCATGAATCGCCAGAGATTGTTTAGCAATATCCCGGATAACAGTCCGCAGATGAAGAGTCCAACGGTGATTCGATGAAGGTGTCGCACGATAAATTCCCTTTCTTATTTCTCAATAAATAAATCCGATACCGGTAATGTTGGTTTCGTCCTTATTTGAACCTTGGGGAATAACAATATTGCTATCCAGCATTAACATCACCGAATCACTTCCATCCAAATAGATAGCTGAGTCGAGGCCAAGATGAAGGGCTATGCCTTTTAGGCCAGATATACTTATTCCGGTAGATGCGTTGGGTTGCAGTAGTATCAATAATTGTCCTTTGCCCTTGCTGTAACCGATAGCAATTTTTCCAACAGGGTCTGGTTGGTTAGCCATGGCGCTAAATCTGGCGTTGCTTCTCTGGGTCAAAAATTTTTGATTATGTGATTTTGGCTGACCAAGCTTGGTAGCGGTAGGCTGAGGAGGGTTATATTTGTTCACTTGCCCAAAGGGTAGTTTATTAATAATCAAAGGTCCCATATTGCCCAATGCAGCATCGGCATTGGTGGGGGCCGCTCCTTGCCCAAATTGATATTTAACAGCATTTCCAGTGTAATTTGCTATAAAATACATGTTCGATGTGGAGCCGCCAATAATTTTTTTGTTGTGTATGATGCGACCTTGCTGGAGGGTCTCAGATGCTGGCACAGGATCACTACCAATTAAAGCGTCAATTTTTCCGGATTTGGTTAAACCATAGGTAGGTCCATTGATAACAATCTTGAATTTTTGCTTGATACTTTCTCGTTTGGCTGTCGTTTGGAAGAGTTCTTCTGCGGTTCTTACAAAGGGAATCATTTTTATAGTTTGGTGCATACTGACTATGTATAAGGGGCCACCACTAGGCAATTTCGCTTTGAAGAAACCCACTTTTTTGCCTGAAGACGCGGTTTTAAGTTGCAGCCATAGGTTGCTATCGCTAAGAGATAGGGGTGCTGCGCTTGCTAATGTTTTTTTGGCTGACACGATTCTCATCCTTTTGATTGTTCAGTAAGTTTAAACTGATTTCAGAGGGAAAGTTGTTTTATGCCGCTTTCTGTAAGGGGATGTCATCAGCGAATATGGCTTCATATTCATTTAGCAGCAGTGGTTCCCCTGTTTTGATATAAGTGATTAAGCTCTCTTTTAGGAATTTTCTAAAA
>Ga0316206_1002915_pt1 | contig 10454 bp, 12 predicted proteins | sample 6monthpyrite_MG_FD_204942 | JGI IMG/M metagenome (GOLD analysis project Ga0316206, IMG submission 204942) | Microbial mat bacterial communities from mineral coupon in-situ incubated in ocean water Damariscotta River, Maine, United States -... | ecosystem: Environmental > Aquatic > Marine >...
TTAACAGCTGAACGGGCGGATGAAATCCCCGCTGTATTCACTAAAATCCATGCGCATTTTATTGTGACGGGGCAGGGTCTGAAGGAAAAGCAGGTCGAGCGAGCGGTAGCACTGTCAGCTGAAAAATATTGTTCAGCCTCCATAATGCTGGGTAAAACAGCAGAAATAACGCATGATTTTGAAGTTATAGATTCTCTAAACAGTTAATCAGTAGAAGACAGAATGAAAAAACCGAATCCAACATCAGGTATGCGGCATGTGGCGTTATATGTAGAGAACCTCAGTCGTGTAGAACAATTTTATACCGGGCTTTTGGGGATGGCCGTCGAATGGCGTCCAGATGAAGGCAATGTTTACTTAACATCGGGCAACGATAATCTGGCATTACATCAGGCCAGGGAGCCACTTGCGCCTCAGTCAGAGCAAGTACTGGATCATTTGGGTTTTATTCTGGATACACCTGCAGACGTAGATGACTGGTACGCATTCCTGGATGCACACAAGGTTGAAATGCGTACGCAGCCAAAAACACACAGGGATGGCGCGCGAAGTTTTTATTGCTATGATCCGGCAGGAAATACAGTGCAAATGATATTTCATCCACCCATATCCAGAAAGAGTAATGATTAGTGGCACGACAGAAAAAGCTTAAACTACACGGGTTTAATAACTTAACTAAAACGCTGAGTTTTAATATCTATGATATTAGTTATGCAGAAAAACCACATCACCGAAACGAATACATAGAATATATTGATGAGGAATATAATGCAGACAGGTTAACCACTATTCTTAGCGATGTTGCTGAAATTATTGGTGCGAATATCCTGAATATTGCGAGGCAGGATTATGACCCGGTGGGTGCCAGTGTCACTATGTTAATCTCGGAAGAGGACATTGTTTCCGACTCTATATCCAATACCCAATGTCCGGGGCCCTTGCCAGAAGCAATAGTCGGTCACCTGGATAAGAGCCACCTGACTGTTCACACTTACCCGGAGAGTCATCCGCAGAATGGGATCAGTACCTTCCGTGTTGATATTGATGTTTCTACCTGTGGACGTGTATCTCCATTAAAGGCATTGAATTACCTGATTCACAGTTTTGATTCAGATATCGTCATTCTGGATTACAGGGTGCGTGGATTTACACGAGATACAAACGGTAAAAAACATTATATTGATCATAATATCAATTCAATCCAGAATTATTTATCAAAAGATACGCTGAATATGTACTCGATGATAGATGCAAATATTTATCAGGAAAACCTGTTTCACACCAAAATGATCCTGAAAGGATTTGAATTATCTGATTACTTGTTTGGTTCAGGTATAAATGATTACAGTGAGAAAGAACAAAAAAGGATTTATAAGCAATTAAACCAGGAAATGGCAGAAATTTATTACGGACGTAATTTACCAAGAGGGTAGGAGCGAATTTATTCGCTCCTGCCCGTTGGGTATATGCTACCTTTTATAATTACGCCAGCCTTGATATATTACACTTATGACAAAACGACACTATAGCCCCGCAGATCAGCTCCTGATGAATCTTGATCAGGCAGTAAAAACATTATTTGGCAAGCCGGAAATTACAGAAAGAGCGTATCCAGCCAAAGAGGCAGGAACGGATGACCTGACTCAGGAACAATCAAAAGATATCGCGGGCCTTATGCGCGTTAATCATACCGGTGAAGTTTGTGCCCAGGCACTCTATCAGGGGCAGGCATTAACGGCTAGGTTACCACGCGTTCGTACCAGCATGGAGCGGGCTGCTCAGGAAGAGAATGACCATCTGGAATGGTGTCACAACCGGCTCGATGAGCTTGGTAGTCATACAAGTTATCTTAACCCTCTCTGGTATGCAGGGTCATTTGCAATCGGAGCAACGGCGGGTCTGATTGGAGATAAATGGAGTCTGGGTTTTGTCGCAGAAACAGAAAAGCAGGTTGTTAAGCATCTTGAAAGTCATTTACAACAGTTGCCTGATGACGACGCCCGAAGCCGATCCATTCTCGAGCAAATGAAAGTTGATGAAGAGCGTCATGGTACAGCGGCATTACAAGCCGGAGGTGCTGCACTCCCTCAGCCGATAAAAACGATGATGGGTGTGACTTCAAAAATCATGACTGCCATTGCGTATCGAATTTAGTATCTGAATCCTGTTTATCTGATATCAATAATCATGTCTTATTATAAGCATCATGTATTTTTTTGTACCAATCAGCGTGAAGATGGCCGTGCCTGTTGTCAGGATTTTGATGCGTTAGGTATGCGTGGTTATCTAAAGGCCGCTTTGAAACAGACCGGGCTGGCCGGGCAGGGTGGCGTGCGTATTAACACAGCAGGTTGTCTGGATCGCTGTGAGTCAGGCCCTGTACTGGTTATTTATCCAGAGGCAGTCTGGTATACCTATGTTGATAAAGCAGACCTTGATGAAATCTTGCAGGAACATTTGAAGCATGGGCGAGTTGTAAAGCGATTGATGATAGATAAGGAGAGAGGGTAGTTAGTTTTTGTATTGTATTTCCCCTCACCCCAGCCCTCTCGACCCGGGTTCCGGACTTCGTTCTACCAGCTCCGTCATGGAAGCGTCTCCCCCAAGGGGAGAGGGGTATTTCAAATCTTGATATAAGACCAGCCTTCACCCTGACGTTTCATAATCTCACCCAGAGCTGACGGCACAACAACAGTATCCGGTAGCGCCTCAAAAGAACCCCCTGACTTTTTTTGCAAACGTTTAATGGCTTTACTGCAGGCCTTGAAAGTCAGGTTATTGTATTGCTGCTGTAGTTTCTGTATTCGTTCTGCAAAAGGAGAATGTTTTGCTTTTATTAATTGCAGGCCGGGACCATTTGTTAAAATATCCAGGCGTACTTTTTTTGAAGCATGGTTATATTTTTTTAATAAACGCTCGGTTTCATCCAGTAATGTAGTCAGTTTGTTTTTGTCATTCGTAGTAACATGCAGCACCATGTTTATTTCATTGTTCACAGGTATGCTTTTTAACTGAACCGCTTTTGCAATGTCCAGTATGCTTGCCGGTGTCTGTGTAGCAACATGCAGTACCCAGCCAATAGCTGTGCCCGTAATCAACAATAAACTGGCAGCCAGCATCTTAAAGCGTTTTTTGGAATGTTGAGTATTAAGGTCGTTTTTCTCTGAGGCAGAAACAATATCACGATAGGCGAAACGAACCATTTCGCGTACATTTTTCAGCTCATTCACGCGTGCATTCAATTCCGGGTCATGTCTTAACGCTTCTACCAGAATCCCGGCTTCTTCCTGTTCGAGTTCATTATCAATCCACGCGTTCAGAAATTCATCAGAATATTCTCTGGAATGTTTCATTTAACTCTCCTTAAGAAGGGCGTTCTATCTTCTGTAGTCTGTCCTTTTATATTCAAGAGAGAATTCGCCAGCATTTTTCGAGCGCGACACAAGCGACTCATGACCGTGCCAATGGGTACATCCAGAATACCGGATACTTCAGCGTAACTAAAACCTTCAAGGTCAACCAGAGTCAGTACCTGTCGTTGATTTAGTGATAAAGAGGAAACAGCATTCAGAATGGTATGAGTTATATATTGCCTGTCATAGTGTGTTTCAGGTGTATCGTCGAGTGTAAACTCACAATCATCAATATCACGATGTTCTTTTAATCGGCGAAAATGATCGCGCCAGCAATTCGCCAGTATTCCATACAACCAGCAATTCAATGAGTCCGGTTTTTTAAGGCTGGAATATTTTTTTAGTGCTTTAGTAATCGTGTCCTGAACAAGGTCATCGCTTAATGAGTGATCATGACACCAGGAATAAGCAATGCGATAAAGGCGTGAGCGTTGCAGCGCGATACGATTTTTTATTTCACGATCCTGACAGAAGCGTTTTACTGGGTTCATTTCAGAGCTCATTAAATGTAATAAAATTTTCAGCATAATACATTGACGTAACGTAGAAGTGAATTATTCCATAGACAATCTCGACAACCAAAAAGTATTAGTAATTAATAATAGACTTATGTGTAAACAAATTTGGCATTAATGGGAATAAATGCAACAATGCAAGCGTCTATGGTAAATATGACATAGTTGTTGTGATCAAGCCACATGCTGGATTGCAAGGTTACGTCTAAGAGACCTGTTAGATAGATTCACAGGTGTCAATAATAAAACCTACTTGAAAAAAACAAGACTTACAGGAGTCAGAAATATGAATAAAATAACGCTAAGGCTGGCTACAGTTCTGGTTGCGTTTGCGCTAAGCATGGGATCACTTGCCACTCAGGCAGCTAAACCTTTTGCCAAGCACAAAGTTGTACTGCAAATCAGTGACCCAAGCCCTTTTAAACAAACGCTGGTTTTGAATGTTGCAAGTAATTTGCTAAAAGCTTACGGCGAAGATGATATAGACATTGAAATCGTAGCGTTTGGCCCAGGTCTGCGTCTGCTGCAAAAAGATAATGTAAACACGAGTCGGATTGCAGGTCTGGCTTCTAAAGATATTCAGTTCAGTGCTTGTGCCAATACGATCAGAAATTTTGGTAAGAAATTAGGTGGCAAACCCGCATTAAATAAAAATGCAACCGTTGTACCGGGTGGTGTTGCCAGAATTCTGGAGTTGATCGCTAAAGGCTTTATCCTGATCAAACCATAATAAATTCAAAGAAACAAAAACAACTATTCGAACATAATAATATTATGTCTGAGGAGAAAAGAATGAAACCAATGTTTAAAAAAACCATGCTGGCAGCCACATGCGCTGTTGCAATGGGAGGAATATCTAATACTGTACTTGCTGCAGATTGGCTGACAATTCAAGGTACAGAAAAATCTGGGCAGTCGGCTCGCGCCAGGGTTTGGGGGTTCATCCAGGCTCAGTATCAAAATGATAATAGTGATCCAAATGGTGCCGGAACATATGTTCCGCCTAAATTGATCGGTCCTGATTTAACAAGTCAGTCTGCATTTAATATTAACCGAGCGCGTATTGGTGTGCGTGGTACGGGTATGCCACTTGACAGCAACGTAAATTACTTCTTCCTGGTTGAATTTGGTAATAATGCGATTACTAATCCAGGCGGTGCGTTTGCAAAAATCACAGATGCCAGTGTTACATTGAATCATCTGAAAGAGTTTGGCCGTGTTCGTGTTGGTTTGTTTAAAGTTCCCATGGCTGAAGAAATTTATCAGGGTATCGCGCTATTTAACTATGTTAATTTTACCGATGGTACAAATCAATTACTACTGGAAAGGGTTCCTAATAAAGCCTATACGGGTAATGTAGCTCCTCAGGGACTTGTTTCTGCTACGTCATTGAATGCTTACAATAGCTCAGTATCAGCCGGCCGTGACACAGGTATCCAGTTATTTAATACCATTAAGGTCGCTCCTACATGGGAAGTTGGATACTCCATTATGGTGGGCAATGGTAATGGTCTGAATGTTTCTGACAATGACAACAATAAAGACTTGAATTTATATGCGTCTGTAACAAAAGTATATAAAGGTGCGGGTCCTCGTCGTCAGGATTGGAAGAGTTTTATCTGGTATAACAAAGGTGATCGTTTTATCGATGGAACGAATGACGCAACTCATAACCCGGTAGAATATGAACGTAAACGTTACGGTTTGGGTACTATGTACTATAAATTACCCTTCCGCGTTACAGCTGAATGGTTCAAAGCTAAGGGTGTAATCTTCCAGGGACCAGATAAACCAAGCTTTGGTTTATTACCTCCTTCTGTTGGTAATCCTGCGCATGCTGCGAATGGATTGAATCCAAATGCAGAAGCTAGCTCCTGGTATATTGAGGGTGGTTATTATTTCCCCAAGACCAAGTGGGAACTGGATTTACGTTATTCAGTTTTAACTCGAATGGAAGACTCTATTGCTGAGTTTGAATTCAAGGATCTTACTGTAGGTGTTCAGTATCACTTTAATAAGAAAACTCGTCTGGCATTTAATCTGCAGAATCGTGATGTTGAGGCAACTCAATTTGCATCTGGTGCAGGGCCAAACGGTAACTTAAAGGGTATTGATAGACGTCTTTCATTACAGTTGACTCATATATTCTAAGAGATGTATTGAGTGTTTTGATGCGTTATACAAACCCCGGTTAATCCGGGGTTTGTTTTTTTGATAAACAGATTTAAAAATATAAATATTTTTGAGGTTTGACATGATACGAATAACAGCATTATTTACAGTCATCGTTTTACTGCAGGGCTGTTCAGGTGCAAAGGTAAAAGAAAAGCTGCCTAATATTACATCAACACCTGTGGCGGCAACTATATTTGCAAACGGTGTAGAAATTGGCATTACGCCATTACATAAAAACTTGTATGAAGTGTTCCCGGCAGCATGGAGTGGCTGGACGTATCAGGCAAGTGGAGTGCTAAGTGTTAAAAAAGCGGGTTGTAGCGATTTTAACTTAAAAGTTAGTGATGCCATTTTGGCAAAGCCAATTCATGCAAAGCTTAATTGTGACAAGCATTATGTTGCACCTGTACAAATGCCTGTTGATATGCCGGTAAAATCGTCCGAAAAAATGAATAAGAAAAAAATGAGTAAAACAGAAAAGCGTCTGGGTGAGTTAAAAGGATTATATGGCAAGGGTGTAATCACGGAAGATGAGTATAAAGCTACTCGAAAGCGTATTTTGAATGAATTGTAATGTTTACGTGTTAGTAAAAATACTAAGGCCGGCTTAAAGCCGGCTTTTTTTATTGTCAGATTATGATTACTTCGGGAGGAAGTCAGGCACTTTTCCTGGAAGAAATAGCGATTTTCTTTAGCACTCCCTAAAAACCCCTGATAAAAAAATGAAAATAGGTATGAAAGAAGGAGAGAAGAGAAAATTGTTGACAAATACATTAATATATTAGAAAATACTTACATAGATTCAGTCAGGCAATAGTTTGACTGATTCTGACTCCTCCATCCTCCTTTGGTGGATATTTAAGCACAGCTCCTACCTTTGCTGTGCTTTTTTTTGCCCAAAGAAAGGGTTTGCCCATGGATGGGCTTATGTCGCGGAGCCCACGGAAGGGCGAGAGTGACGTTCCCAAAAGAATTAATAACTTAAACTTACCTAAATAATAAAAAAGCCCAATGAACCCAACATGGATGGGCTTATGTCGCGGAGCCCAGGATGACCTGAGCAAAGCGAAGAAATGCTGAATGAAACCCGAAGGGGTTCTACAGTGCGGGCGAGAGTGACGTTCCCAAAGGAATTAATAACTTAAACTTACCTAAATAATAAAAAAGCCCAATGAACCCAACATGGATGGGCTTATGTCGCGGAGCCCAGGATGACCTGAGCACAGCGAGGAAATGCTGAATGAAACCTGGTTTTTTTAATTCAGTGAATTTAACGCAAAGGCCGCAAAGACGCAGAGAACGCAAAGAAATTGTGTGTATTATTTCCATGCTATTGGATTTTAGATGTTGTATCGATACTAAATTACGGATTTCGGGTCGTTAAATATCAATAAAATTGTAACCGTACGGTCTGCATTACACTAAAAGCGTATGTTAATAGTCTTTCTCTGCGTTCTCTGCGTTCTCTGCGTTCTCTGCGTCTTTGCGGCCTCAGCGTTAAACACTTATAATAAAAGCAGTATTTACACCCCGGCAAATTTTATCAGGTCAATTTAGTATTTGTTTGCATAAAAACCCCATATAAGCCTCGCTTTCTGCTTATGTAGCCCCATGAGTAAACTTATTATCAATAAACCCCCATTTCCAACGAATAAAGCTTGAATATCATCTGCTTCTTATGTAACATTTCCGGCTCACCAAACCATTGGGTTAGTTTCGGAGCAGCAATAGATGAAAACCTTTAGCGCCAAACCGGCTGAAGTAGAACGTGACTGGTACATTATCGATGCAGAGGGTAAAACTCTGGGACGTATGGCGACTGAAATTGCCAGAAGATTACGTGGAAAGCATAAGGCAGAGTACACGCCGCACGTTGATACAGGCGACTACATAGTTGTTGTCAATGCAGAAAAGATTCATGTGACCGGTAACAAGATGAAAGATAAAATGTATTATCATCACACCGGTTATATCGGTAACCTCAAGTCTATCAGCCTTGAAAAGTTGCTGGTAAAGGCACCAACCAAAGCGGTGGAAACAGCTGTTAAAGGCATGTTACCCAAGAATCCGTTAGGTCGTGCGATGTTCAGAAAGCTGAAAGTATATGCCGGTGCAGAGCATCAGCATGCCGCACAGCAACCTAAACCACTGGAAATTTAACTAGATTTATTTGGATAAGATTATGGCAGCAACAGAACAATACTACGCAACCGGTCGACGTAAAACTTCAACAGCACGTGTGTTTCTCCGTCCTGGTAAAGGTGATATCCAGATCAATAAACGTACACTTGAGCAGTACTTTGGTCGCGAGACTGCCAGAATGTTGGTTAAGCAGCCATTAGAGTTACTGGAATTCACAGATAAGTTTGACGTTTATGTTAACGTTGAAGGCGGTGGTATCAGTGGTCAGGCCGGTGCGATTCGCCACGGTATTACGCGCGCGCTGATGGAATATGATGAAACACTGCGTCCTGCATTACGCAAAGCAGGCTTCGTAACACGTGATGCCCGTAAGGTAGAACGTAAGAAAGTGGGTTTGCACAAGGCACGTCGCGCACCACAGTTCTCAAAACGATAAACTTCCCGGTATTATTGGGGAATCGTCTAACGGCAGGACAGAGGACTCTGACTCCTCTAATCAAGGTTCGAATCCTTGTTCCCCAGCCACAAAATATAACCCGCTTCGGCGGGTTTTATTTGGCTGGGGGGTAAGGGTTCGAACCGCTAAAAGGTTCGCAGGGAAATGCCAGGAAGGCATTTACCAACGTTGGAGCGTAGCGACGACGGCCCGAAGGGCGAGGCACAGGAAGTGCCGAGTAATCCTTGTTCCCCAGCCACAAAATATAACCCGCTTCGGCGGGTTTTATTTGGCTTATATATTAATTGTGGGAGCGAATTCATTCGCGAATTCTATTTTTCGCGAATAAATACCGTTTATATATTTTCCATGCGATTGGCACTATGTTCGCTCCCACAGAATGAAGTTTAAAGAATTAATGAGCAGTTAAAGGCTTATTTGCTTTGTTGTAGTAAAAATCACACAAATATTATATTTAGTTTTAGTGAATACTGTTAACTAACGACTAACATTCGTTATTATGCTGTTACTCGCCTTGTCTGTTAAAATCTATTCTGTTTCTATATCTTATTGTAATTATTTAACTATTCTTATATTTTTATTGATATATATTGTATAGGCTAACCCCTCCGTTGTCATTTTACAACACAAAAACCACTTGTAGTTTTTATGAAAAAAACTGTTGCATTCATCAAAATTGTTGCTATAGTTCGTGGTGTTGTAACAAAAACATAAAATTTAATGAGGAATTCATCAATGAATAAAAAATTACTTGCTATCGCAGTTGGTGCTGCACTAAGTACTGCTCCTATGTTTGCTTCTGCTGGCGCTACAGTTTATGGCCATGCACAGGTTGAAGTAGGTACAGTTGATAACGGTACTACAAGCACTACTCAGGTACAGGATAACGCTCGTGGTCGTATCGGCGTTAAGGCTAAAGAAAAACTGGGTAATGGCTTAACTGCTATGGCCAAGTTTGAATGGAAAGTTGACACAACTCAAGGCGGCGCAGCTACTGGTCAGCGTGAAGCAATGATCGGCTTAAAAGGTGGTTTCGGTACGGTTTCTGCTGGTAACCTGAAATCTGCATACAAATACTCTGGTGGTGTTAAGTATGACCCATTCGTTGCCACTATGATCGAAGCACGTGGTGCAAACGGTATGTCTAAAGGTGAACTGGGTAATGGCGCATTTGGTCATAACAGCTTCCTGGCAAACAGCATTGGTTATAAATCACCTAAAATGAACGGTTTCTCTGCATGGGCAACTTGGTCTCCTGACGAAGCTGGTTCTTCAAATGGTGCTGACGGCGATTACAGTTTCGCACTGAAATTCAAACAGAAAGGCTGGGAAGTATTCGTAGCTGGCGTAAACAATGATGACGCAGCAGGCGGCGATGCTGTTAAATTTGGTGGTATGTACAAATTTGGTAACTTCAAGATTGTTGGTCAGTACGAGCAATTGAATCGTGCAGCAGCATCTGACATCGATATCTGGTTCCTGGGTGGTCAGGCTAAATTTGGTAACAACGTTGTTGTTGCACAGTTTGGTAACAAAGACGTATCTGGTTCTACAGATCTGAACTACTACACAATCGGCCTGATTCACAACATGTCTAAAAAGACTCGTTTGACAGCTGGTTTCCGTAGCTATGAAGCAAATGCAACTACAGACGTTGATACTTTCGCTGTAGGCATGCGCATGAAGTTCTAATAAAAACTTAATAAAGCAGTACTAAGTTTGAACGGGGTCCTTTGGACCCCGTTTTTTATT
>Ga0316206_1002916_pt1 | contig 10454 bp, 7 predicted proteins | sample 6monthpyrite_MG_FD_204942 | JGI IMG/M metagenome (GOLD analysis project Ga0316206, IMG submission 204942) | Microbial mat bacterial communities from mineral coupon in-situ incubated in ocean water Damariscotta River, Maine, United States -... | ecosystem: Environmental > Aquatic > Marine >...
GGTACGCGTCCAGAAATTATTCGTTTATCGAGAGTGATGGCGAAACTGGATAAGTTTTGTGATCACGTGTTGGTGCATACCGGTCAAAACTACGATTATGAGCTGAATGAAATTTTCTTTACCGACCTGGGTATACGAAAACCGGACTATTTTTTAAATGCTGCCGGTCAAAGTGGTGCCGAAACCATCGGTAATGTGATCATTGCCGTGGACAAAGTGTTAGCTGAAGAACAGCCAGAAGCATTGCTTGTATTGGGGGATACAAACAGTTGTATGGCTGTTTTACCGGCTAAGCGCCGAAAAATTCCGACTTTCCATATGGAGGCAGGAAATCGGTGTTTTGACATGCGTGTACCGGAAGAAATCAATCGTCGTATCGTAGATCATACCGCTGATATTAATCTAACGTATAGTACAATTGCTCGTGACTATCTTCTAGCAGAAGGTTTGCCGCCGGATATGGTGATTAAAACAGGTAGTCCGATGTTTGAAGTGCTTAATTATTACTTAGATGGTATTAAATCTTCCGGAGTACTTGAAGACCTGAGCTTGAATGAAGGTAAGTTTTTTGTAGTGAGTGCTCATCGAGAAGAAAATATAGATTCTGATAAGAATTTTATAAAACTTGTAGAAATTCTGAATACAGTAGCTGAACATTTTAATTTCCCCGTTATCGTCTCCACTCATCCTCGTACCCAAAAGCGAGTGGATGCTATGGGGGTGAAATTCCACGAAAATGTGCGTTTACTCAAACCACTTGGTTTTAAAGATTACAATAAACTTCAGCTCTCAGCTAAGGCGGTATTATCTGATAGTGGTACTATAAATGAAGAGTCCTCCATACTTAATTTTCCAGCACTAAATATACGTGAAGCACATGAACGACCCGAAGGGATGGAAGAGGCTGCAGTTATGATGGTGGGCTTAGAAGTCGAGCGTGTGATGCAAGGGCTTCAAATAATAGATGGTCAAAGATGTGGAGAATCACGTAGCTTACGACTTGTATCAGATTATAGTATGCCGAATGTGGCGGATAAGGTCATTCGTGTAATTCATAGCTATACTGATTACGTAAACAGAGTTGTTTGGAAGAAATAATAAAAATGAGAATTTTAGTTATTTCACAGTACTTTTGGCCAGAAAATTTTAGGATTAATGATTTAGTGCAGGATTTGATTGATCGCGGTCATGAGGTGACTGTTTTAACTGGTTTGCCAAATTATCCTAGTGGTAAAGTGTTTTCAGATTTTAGAAAAAAACCAGAAATGTTTAGTAAATTTTCTGGGGCTAAAATAGTCCGTGTGCCACTAATAACCCGAGGTAATGGAGGTTTTCGGTTGGTGTTGAATTATCTAACATTTGCATTGAGCGCATCTCTGGTTGGTTTCTTTCGGCTACGTAAAAGCTCATTTGATGTTATTTTTGTGTGTCAGTTGTCCCCAGTTACAGTTGGAATACCTGCAGTTGTATTTCGAAGCCTAAAAAGGATACCTGTCGTTTTTTGGGTTTTAGATTTATGGCCAGAGACACTTAGTGCGCTGGGGTATCGTTCAAAAATAATTTTGAAATTGGTTGGTGGGCTAGTTAGCTTTATCTATAATAGGTGTGACTTGATTTTGGGTCAGTCAAAAGGTTTTATTAAAAATATTAATAAGTATTGCTCTCAGCCACAAAAATTCAGGTACTTTCCAAGTTGGTCAGAAACTTTGTTTTCTGAGAAATCTACCGTACTTGCACCTGAAGTTCAGGAAAAGTCTAAGGTGTTTAATATTGTATTCACTGGAAATATCGGGCAGTCACAAGACTTTCCTACCATTCTAGACGCAGTCGAACTATTAAAACCACATAAAGATATTAGATGGTTAGTTGTTGGTGATGGTAGAGACGCTGATTGGGTAAAAAAAGAAATTTTCAAAAGAGGGTTATCTGGTTCTGTAGAAATGCTAGGAAGGTACCCTCTAGATCGTATGCCATCATTTATTTCTCATGCAGATGTTTTACTTGTTACACTAAAAAAGGAACCTGCTTTTTCTTTAACGATACCTGGTAAGGTCCAGTCATACCTTGCGTCTGGTATTCCCATTGTGGGTATGCTTGATGGAGAAGGTGCAAGGGTGATTTCTGAATCGCAGGCTGGGTTTGTTTGTCCGGCGGGTGATAGCCATGGTTTGGCCAATCTAATACTTGAGATGAAAAGCTTGACGAAAGTTGAAAGAGAACGGTTAGGAAAAAATGGTAAGTCATATACAGAGCGAGAATTTAATAGAAGTAAGTTAATTAATCAATTAGAGAATTGGTTTGATGAGGTGGTAGCCCAAGAATGAGTGTGTTAATAGTGGTTTCACATCCTGATGATGAAGTTTTAGGTGCAGGAGGGGTCGGTTCTATACTTTCAACTATGAATACGGAAGTTCGAGCTTGTATATTATCAGGCAAGGTCGATGCAAGAGTAAGTAGACCAAAAGATAATGATCTGTTAGATGATATTTATACGGCGCAGAAGATTGTTGGTTTTGGGGAGCCTATCATTGGAGATTTTCCTAATATTAAATTTAATACTGTGGAGCATCTCTCTCTAGTCCAATTTATAGAAGCTGCAATTGTTGATACACAGGCCCATACAATTTTTACTCACCATCCTTCTGACTTGAATAATGATCATCGTCATACTTCACTGGCTTGCCAGGCAGCAGCTAGGCTTTTTCAGCGCCGAGATGATGTGCCTAAGTTACGTTCATTATATTATATGGAGATTCCTTCTGCGACAGATTGGGCATTTCCTGGTCAACTTCCTTTCATTCCTGATACCTATTTTGAGATCGGCGAAGATGTGCTGCAGAAAAAAATTGAGGCTGTTTCAGCGTACCGAAATGTTATGAGAGACTTTCCTCACCCTCGAAGTCAAGAGGTTTTAACAGGGTTAGCTGCGTTACGTGGTGGTCAGGCTGGAGTGCATTATGCTGAAGCATTTCAAACTGCCTTTAATAGCGCTTCATTTTCTGAGTATATGGATTAATATGTATAAAAATTTTATTAAACATATTATAGAAGTTTTTATATCACTTTTTACTCTTTTATTGCTTTCACCTTTTTTAATTCTTATAGGGATTGCAATATATATAGAAGATGGAAATCCGGTATTATTTAGGCAAAAAAGAGTTGGTAAAAACTTAAAACCATATACATTATTTAAATTTAGGAGTATGCCAAATAGCACTGGTGATATTGCTTCATCTGAAGCATCATCTTTAAAGGTGACTAAAATAGGGGGATTTATTCGTAGGACTAATGTTGATGAATTACCTCAGTTATTTAATGTAATTTTGGGGGATATGAGTTTGGTGGGGCCGAGACCAGCAATCCCGTCACAAGAAGATCTAATAAAGCTTAGAAATGAAAAAGGCGTATATGATTGTAAGCCAGGTTTAACTGGGCTTGCACAAATTAATTCTTATGATGGAATGCCTGAAAGTGAAAAGGTGTCATGGGACTCAAAATATGTATCATCAATTTCATTTTTGCATGATGCTGTAATAATACTACGAACATTTTCTTATCTTGTTAAGAGGCCTCCAGTTTACTAATGCGCTTTGGTTTTGTTACATGTGTTGAGCTTGGTCTGTCTTGTATGGAAGAAATATACTCCGTTGGCGGAGAGCTTCATTTGGCTATAACACTTAAAGATGAGGTTGCTAGAGAAAAGTCTGGTCGCATTTACCTTGATGATTTTTCTAAGAAACATAATATAAAACTTCTTAAGTGTAATAACATTAATGACCAAGAAATTGTCGATACAATTATTCAGTATAATATTGATTGGCTGTTTATAATTGGCTGGTCCCAGATAGCAAAAGAAAATATACTGAGTGCGCCTCAGCGTGGGGTGTTGGGTATTCATCCAACACTGTTACCAATTGGTCGAGGAAGAGCTCCTATTCCGTGGCCAATAATTAAGGGGCATAAGGAAACAGGGGTAACACTCTTCAAGTTGGATAAAGGCGTTGATACAGGTCCAATTTTACAGCAGATTGCGTTACCAATTGTTTCAAATGAAACTGCCACTTCACTATATAGTAAGGTTAATAATGCACACTGTACATTGATTCATAATGTATGGCCGAAGCTTGTTTCCGATACTATACAATTGACTGTGCAAGATGAAAAAAATGCTACTTTATGGCCAGGTCGTAGTCCTGAAGATGGTGAGGTTTTCAAAACCATGACTAGTACCCAAGCAGATCGGTTAATCCGTGGTGTTACAAAGCCATACCCTGGTGCATATATTAAGCATTGTGGTGTTAAATATATTGTTTGGAGTGCCAAATTTAACAATGAGGCTAATTTTGAAAAAACTTTTGATATAAATGATGACTTTCTTCAATTTAAGCTTTCTGATGGAGTTTTGATATCGAGTAACTGGGAAGTGGTTAAATAAGTATGTGCCATAGTTTTTAATATCTATAGCCTTAGAATTTTATTTTAGGTTTGAATAATAGATTTTTTATTTTAGGGATAATTTTTTTATATGTATAAAAAGTTAAACGAATTCTCACGAAACACTAAACGGGCATTATTGGTTACTATTGACTTTATTGCTTTGCCAATTGCTCTGTGGGCTGGGTATGCGTTGAGGATTGGGGAGTTGTGGCCTGATAATTTAGTTGGGCAATGGTGGTTATTTGTGGCAGCTCCTGTTGTTGCAGTACCTATTTTTATTCGTATGGGGCTTTATCGAGCTGTGCTTCGTTATGTGGGAAGTAAAGCGCTTTTAACAATTGTTAAGGCGATAACGATAACAACTTTAGTGTTGCTGGCGCTTGTTGTGATGACCGAGACTACGGGTGTCCCTCGGACTGTTTTTTTCAGTTTTTGGCTTTTTAGTTTATTGTTTATTGCGGGTAGTCGACTTTTTTTACGTGGTTATATTCATTCATACACAAAAAAAAGAAATACAAAGCAGCCGGTTGTTATATATGGTGCTGGTGCAGCAGGTGCAGAGTTGACGAAAGCTATGCAGTCTGGATATGAATATGAGCCTGTGGCTTTTCTAGATGATAGTATTGAAAAACACGGTATTGAAATTCATGGTGTTAAAGTTTTTCCACTTAAAAGATTAGAGTATTTGATTGAAAAGATTGGGGTTTCTCAAGTTTTATTAGCTATGCCAACTCTATCTCATAATAAGCGACATAAGGTGCTTGAAAAATTAAAAGATTACCCTGTGCATGTGCGTACACTTCCTGGTATTGCTGATCTGGTTTCGGGTAAAGCAAGCTTTACTGATATTCGTGAGGTCAGTACTGGTGATGTGTTGGGTCGTGATGTGGTGCCTCCTGTTACAGAATTAATTGAGAGATGTGTACAAGGAAAGAATGTAATAGTGACAGGTGCGGGTGGTTCGATTGGTTCTGAGCTTTGCCGTCAAATAATGAGACTAGGTGCCGCAAGATTAGTACTATTTGAACAGTCTGAGTTTGCTTTATATAGCATTGAAAAAGAGTTAAATGCTTATAACTCTGAAATTGAAATTATCCCTATCTTAGGTTCAGTTACCCATGGTCGCAGGGTTGAGGCCGTTTTAAAAAGTTTTTCTATTCATACGGTTTATCATGCGGCAGCATATAAACATGTGCCTTTAGTGGAACATAATCCTATTGAAGGTTTGCAAAATAATGTATTTGGTACCTGGCGTACTGCTGAAGCTGCGAAAGCGGCTGGCGTGGAAACGTTTGTTTTAATTTCAACGGATAAGGCAGTGCGCCCTACTAATGTCATGGGGGCGACTAAGCGCTTTGCTGAGTTAGTGTTGCAAGGGATGGCTGCTGAAAGTTCTAACACGCGCTTTACTATGGTTCGTTTTGGTAATGTTTTAGGATCGTCTGGCTCGGTCATACCATTGTTTCGCGAACAGATTAAGAATGGTGGTCCTGTAACAGTCACTCATCATGATATTACGCGTTACTTTATGACGATACCGGAAGCCGCTCAGTTGGTGATTCAGGCTGGTGCTTTGGGTGAGGGAGGTGATGTTTTTGTTTTAGAAATGGGTGATCCGATAAAAATTGATGATTTGGCGCGGAGCATGATTCGCTTAAGTGGTCTTGATGTATGTGATGATGCTAACCCGGATGGTGATATTGAAATAAAATACTCCGGTCTTAGGCCTGGTGAAAAACTCTATGAAGAACTACTTATTGGTGACAATGTAAGTGGAACTGAGCATCCTAAAATAATGCGTGCAGCTGAGGAGATGATTGCCTGGGATCAGTTGTTAATCTATAAAAAAGAGTTTGAGATCGCGCGCGACAGATTTAAAACTAAAAAGATTAAGCAATTATTGGAAATTGTTGTCAGCGGTTACGTTGCTGAAAAAGCAATTGTTGATCCGGTGTGGAATCAGTCTACATTGTCTGGTGTCGCAACGGAAAGTTTATTATCTAATAATGAAAAACACTTGCATTGAGCTAGGTAAGTAAGAGGTAGGTAGTTGTTAGTATGAAGAAAAACAAAACTTAGGTTTTGTTTTTTTTGTGACTGCTTTGGGTGAATCTGCTAAAGTAGTCGACATATTTATGGAATTTGACAGGATTATATATGACTCCCGTAATTATGTCTGGAGGCTCTGGCACTCGTCTTTGGCCAGTTTCACGAAAACTTTTTCCTAAGCAGTTTTTGCCATTGTCTGGTGAGCAGACGATGTTGCAGGAAACCTTATCTCGTCTTGATGGCTTGGATTTTCAGTCACCCCTTGTTATTTGTAATGAAGAGCATCGTTTTATTGTTGCTGAGCAATTACGCGAAACGGGTATCTCCGGTAGTGAAATCATTCTTGAGCCGATTGGTCGTAATACAGCGCCTGCAATTGCCGTTGCTGCTTTTCATGCATTGGCTAAAGATAAAAACGCGATGTTGTTAGTGCTGGCGGCGGATCATGTGATTGGTGATGTTAAGGCTTTTCATAGTGCGATTGCTCAAGCGGAAGTTTTAGCAAATAAAGGTAAGCTGGTAACCTTTGGTATTGTGCCTGATCAGCCGGAAACCGGATACGGTTACATCAAGCGTGGTGACGCGATTGGCTCGGAAGGTTATGAGGTTGATTGTTTTGTTGAAAAACCAGATTTGAAAACTGCTGAGTCATATTTGTTAAGTGGTGATTATCTTTGGAATAGTGGCATGTTTATGTTCAAGGCAAGCCGATACCTTGAAGAGTTAAAAATACATCATGCTGATATTTATTCATCGTGTAAAAAAGCAGTGAGTCATCTCGAGTCAGATGTAGATTTTATGCGACTTAATAAAGAAGAGTTTTCATTGTGTCCATCTGAGTCAGTAGATTATGCGGTGATGGAAAAAACGCAGGATGCGGCTGTTGTGCCATTAAATGCACAGTGGAATGATGTGGGCTCCTGGTCTGCATTGTGGGATATCCGTGAGAAAGATGCATCGGGTAATGTGGTTGTTGGTGATGTGGTGATTAGTGATGTTAATAACTCTTATTTTCATGGAACCAGTAAACTGGTAACGGCTGTCGGGGTTGATAACCTGGTGGTTGTTGAAACACCGGATGCCATTATGGTGTCTTCTAAAGACCGTGTGCAGGATGTCAAACTGATTGTTGAGCAGTTGAATAAAGAGGGTCGCCAGGAAACAGTGATTCATCGTCAGGCCAGTCGTCCCTGGGGTAGTTACGATTGTATTGATAAAGGTGAGCGTTTTCAGGTTAAGCGAATTGTTGTTAAACCAGGTGGTACCTTGTCATTGCAAATGCATCATCACCGTGCAGAGCACTGGATTGTGGTGAAGGGTACTGCAAAAGTCACAAAAGACGATGAGACTTTTATACTCTCTGAGAATCAGTCGAGTTACATTCCGATTGGTGCAACGCACCGCTTAGAGAACCCGGGAGTCGTACCTTTAGAAATGATTGAGGTTCAGTCAGGTAGTTATCTTGGTGAAGATGATATTGTTCGATTTGATGATACCTATGGACGAAGTTAGTTATTTCATAATGTACCATTAACCATCATTACGGTTTAAGCATCAGCCGGAATCATTTGCCCAAGACAAAGATTCCGGCTAAAACATTGCCGGAATGACGATGTTCTACACTGGTATGGTGATGCTTTTTGTGGGTTTTAGTTGTTCAGTGAATCTCTTTCTGCTTAATAAAAGTAAACAACCAATCAATAGTAACCAGAGTGATTTGGGTTCTGGCACAGGTGTCGTGTTAAATGCATATGAGCCTTGAGAGCCCGGGGTTCCGAAATCGCCATCTCCATAATTAAAATCTGATGTTGTGCCGTAGTTGGTCATTAGCATTTCATAAGAGAGTAATTCTGTACTTTTTCCTGCATTTACAAAGCCGTTGGTGTATTCAAGTGAAAGTATATTGCCGATTGAATCAGTCAGTATTATTTCATCATCCGAATTTCCTAAGGTGAAATTACTGTAAACGTAATCGGCTATATAGCCTCCGTTTTCTAATGTGTTACCGTTTTTTCCAAAAACGAAGTATTCACCGGGATTGATTATTAAGTTTGTCGGGCCAGTAATTAAGTGTGAGTTTGTGCCATTGTCGGACAGTGTTATGCCGTTAAAATCAAAAATATCATTGCTGGGGTTGTATATCTCGAACCATTCTCCTTTTGCATCAGTGACAGCATTTGGGTTAGCCATGACTTCAGTGATTAATAAATCTGAAATCATAACAGCATAGCTGTGTGAGCTAGAAAGGGATATAAGCGTGAAAACTATCGTTAAGAGAAGCTTTTTGAGCGGGCAGGGTTGAGTCTGAAATTTATTATTGTTCATTGTGGTATCTCCATATTGTTTATCACATTAATTGCTTCATGCAAATACGAACGCCTACTCATAAGGTCGTGATAGATACCTTATCAATAATAATTATTCTGACAATTAGGAATTTGCTGCAATCATTGTAAGAATTTTTCGTCAGGGTATGACCTATGTCTAAATGATTTAAGACTAAAGTCTTGCGTTATTTTCATGTAAAATACTATTTTTACAGTATTCACAGGTTTTCCTTATGAGCCTAGATGGTTCCGATACAACTGCTAAGCCTTCAAATTTCATTCGTCATATCATTGATGCTGATATAGAGGCCAATAAAAATGATGGACAGGTACATACTCGTTTTCCACCTGAGCCTAATGGTTTCTTGCACATTGGTCATGCAAAGTCGATTTGCTTGAATTTTGGGGTGGCGCGTGATTATCGGGGGCAGTGTAACCTTCGATTTGATGATACCAATCCTTCAAAAGAGAAGATCGACTACATTCATGCGATTCAGGAAGATGTTAAGTGGCTGGGTTTTGACTGGGATGATCGCTTGTTTTATGCATCCGATTATTTTGAAAAGCTAGAAGCTTATGCGATTGAGTTGATTGAGAAAGGCCTGGCTTATGTCTGTGACCTGTCTGCTGAAGAAACCCGAGAGTATCGCGGCACGCTGAAAGAAGCCGGTAAAAATAGCCCTAATCGTGATCGTACTGTTGAGGAGAATCTGGACTTATTTGCGCGCATGAAAGCCGGTGAATTTGAAGATGGAACTCGTGTGGTTCGTGCAAAAATCGATATGGCTTCACCCAATATGAATATGCGTGATCCGACGCTGTACCGCATTCGTCATGGTGTGATTCATCATCAGACCGGTGCTGAGTGGTGTATCTACCCGATGTATGATTTCACGCACCCAATTTCAGATGCGCTTGAAGGCATTACGCATTCACTCTGTACGCTTGAATTCGCTGATCATCGCCCTCTTTATGACTGGGTGCTGGATAATATTTCTATTGATTGTCATCCGCAGCAGATAGAGTTTTCTCGCTTGAACTTACAGTTTACAGTGATGAGTAAGCGCAAGTTAACTGAGCTGGTTGATGAAGGCAGGGTGGATGGTTGGGATGATCCACGCCTGCCAACCATTGCCGGTTTGCGTCGCCGTGGTTATACAGCTGCCTCGATTGTTGAGTTCTGTGATCGTATTGGGGTGACAAAATCGGATAACAGCGTTGAAATGGGTATGCTGGAAAGCACAATTCGTGATGATCTGAATACTAATGCTCCCAGGCGTATGGCTGTATTAAATCCACTCAAAGTGGTTATTGAGAATTATCCAGAAGGTAAGTTTGAGGAACTAACGGCTGCGAATCATCCACAAAATGAAGAGATGGGTACACGCATCGTGCCATTTGGTCGCGAAGTCTATATCGACCGTGATGATTTCAGAGAAGAAGCTAATAAGAAATTCAAGCGCTTGGTGTTAGGTAAAGAGGTTCGCTTGCGTTATGGCTATGTGATTCGCTGTGATGAGGTCATAAAGGATGAGCAGGGTGAAATCATCGAGTTACGTTGTCATTATGATGAAGAGACTCTGGGTAAGAATCCTGAGGGGCGTAAAGTAAAAGGTGTGATTCACTGGGTTTCTGCACAAC
>Ga0316206_1002917_pt1 | contig 10452 bp, 10 predicted proteins | sample 6monthpyrite_MG_FD_204942 | JGI IMG/M metagenome (GOLD analysis project Ga0316206, IMG submission 204942) | Microbial mat bacterial communities from mineral coupon in-situ incubated in ocean water Damariscotta River, Maine, United States -... | ecosystem: Environmental > Aquatic > Marine >...
TTTGAGTATGAATATCAGATGGTTGGAATGAACCGCGCGATGGATGATAGCATCGAGACGGTGTTCCTGATGGCGGAGGCAAAATACCAGTCGATCGCCTCGAAGCTGGTAAAAGAGATCGCGCGGCTGGACGGGGATGTTTCGAAATTTGTGACACCTGCGGTGTGCGAGGCGCTTTATCACAAGATCGGGCGCTGAGACGGGCCCGGTTTGACCGGACCCGTCAGGCGGTTATGTGGGTTTTCCCGTCGCCGTGAGGGCCTGTGTTTCGCATCTCTTAGTGGCCGTAAATCGCGTCATGGGCGATTTTGCGTGCGTCGGGACGGTGGATGTTGAGGTCGAGGGCGACATCTAGCGGCATGTCTTCGATTTCGGCGACGGTGCGCTGGTAGGCGATGCGTTTGCCGGCGATGTCGCGGATGGTTTCGATCAAGGTTTTCATCGGTCTCTCCTTTATTGGACGTTATTGGTTTGTGTCCGATGAGGAGTACTTGGGCGTTATGTTAGCGCTAAACAACGGTTCTTTCTGCAGTGCGGCATTGTCGGGGGTGCATGGCTGACGCTTTGCCTGATTGATTGGTGGAAAAGAAAAAGGCGCCGGAGAACCGGCGCCTTTTTGCAGTGAAATCCAAGGTGGATCAGATCAGTTTGCCCATGGCGACAGCGGTATCGGACATCCGGTTGGAGAAGCCCCATTCATTGTCGTACCAGGTCAGGATGCGCACCATCGTACCGTCCAGGACTTTGGTTTGATCCATGTGGAAAATCGACGAATGCGGGTTGTGGTTCAAATCGATGCTGACCAGCGGTTCATCCGTGTACCCCAGAACGCCCTTCAGCGGGCCATCGGCGGCGGCGCGGATGGCGGCGTTGATTTCTTCGACGGTGGTGGCGCGTGCGGCCTCGAATGTCAGGTCAACGACCGAAACATTCGGGGTCGGGACGCGGATTGCGACGCCGTCGAGTTTGCCATTCAGTTCCGGCAGCACCAGACCCACCGCCTTGGCGGCCCCGGTCGAGGTTGGGATCATCGAAACGGCAGCGGCACGGGCGCGGTAGAGGTCTTTGTGCATCGTATCCAGCGTCGGCTGGTCGCCGGTGTAGCTGTGGATCGTGGTCATGAAGCCTTTGACGATACCGATCTCGTCGTTGAGCACTTTAACGACCGGCGACAGGCAGTTGGTGGTGCAGGAGGCGTTTGACACGATGATGTCGTCAGCCGTCAGAACCGAGTCGTTTACGCCGTAGACGATGGTCGCATCGGCGTTTTTGCCGGGCGCCGAGATCAGCACGCGGCTGGCGCCATTGTCGAGATGCGCCTGGCAGGCCTCTTTGCTGGTGAAGATACCGGTGCATTCCAGCACCACGTCGACGTCAGCCCAGGGCAGGTCGGCGGGGTTGCGGATGGCGGTGACGCGGATCGGGCCACGGCCGGCGTCGATGCTGTCTTCGGTGGTAGTGACGGTGGCGGGGAACCGGCCATGAACGGAGTCATAGCGCAGCAGGTGGGCGTTGGTTTCCACGGGCCCGAGATCGTTGATGGCGATGACCTCGATATCGGTGCGGCCCGATTCGATGATTGCGCGCAGAACATTGCGCCCGATGCGCCCAAATCCGTTGATTGCGACTTTGACAGCCATGAAACCTTCTCCTTCGCTGTTGTTGCAGCGCCCGACCCGGCGCGGTTGCCCGCCAAGAACGGGATTACGCGCAAAAGGTCAACCGGATCAGACTGCGGCTTATCGCCAGAACGCGATATATTCCATGAACTGCAGGAACTTGCGGGCCAGAAAAATCGGTGCGTTCAAATCGAGGAGAAAATAGTCCAGCGCGAAGAAGCCCAGGATCAGGACGGCGAGCCAGATGGAGATGGTGTTTGTCATATGGGGCGGCCTGTCTGCACGGTATTTTGATTTGCGGGCAGTCTAGGGCAGGACGCGCCGGGATTGAAGCGCAGAGGAGGCGTTAGCAAACGGAGCCGCTGCGCGGCGCTTTATTGATTTTGCGCCCCCTGGCGGGGGCGCGGTGGGTCGCCGGCCCTGACGGGCCGGCGACCGGAGCCTGGCAGAGAGCTTAGCCCAGTAGGTCCCTGACCTTTTGGGCGGTTGCCTCGGCGGTGATGCCGAATTTCTCATAAAGTTCGGTGTAGGGGGCAGAGGCGCCAAAGCTGGACATGCCGACAAAGCCTGCCTTGGCGTCGCGCCCGCGTTCCCCCATCAACCAACGATCCCAGCCCTGACGCACGCCTGCCTCGATGGCGACGCGCACCGGGCCGCCGGGCAGCACACGGCGGCGATAGGTCTCGTCCTGAGCCGCAAACAGCTCCCAGCAGGGCATGGAGACGACACGGGTGCCGATACCCTCGGCCTGAAGCAGGTCACGGGCTTGCATGGCGATGGACACCTCAGACCCCGTTGCCATCAGGACCGCCTGACGTTTGCCGTCTGCATCGGCCAGAACATAGGCGCCCTGGGCGGTCATGTTCTTGGTCTTGTGTTCGGTGCGCAGGGTTGGCAGGCCCTGGCGGGTCAGTGACAGCACGCTGGGGGTCTTGGTGGACTCTAGCGCCAGTTCCCAGCATTCGGCGGTTTCCACCGCGTCTGCGGGGCGGAAAACGTTCATGTTGGGGGTGGCGCGCAGCATTGCCAGATGCTCGACTGGTTGGTGGGTCGGGCCGTCTTCGCCCAGACCGATGCTGTCGTGGGTGTAGACGTAAACCGGTGCGATCCCCATCAGGGCTGCCAGCCGCATCGACGGACGGGCGTAATCGGTGAACACCATGAACGTGCCGCCGTAGGGTTTGACCCCGCCATGCAGCGCCATGCCGTTCATCGCACCGGCCATACCGTGTTCGCGGATGCCGTAGTGGATATAGCGGCCCTTGCGATTGTCGGGGTCATGCACACCCATATCCGGCGTTTTGGTGTTGTTGGATCCGGTGAGATCGGCAGAGCCGCCCACGGTTTCCAGCATGATCGGGTTGATCACCCCCAGCGCCTTTTCCGAGGCCGAGCGGGTCGCCATTTTCGGTGCCGTTTCTGAAATTTCTTTTTTGAACCGCTTGATGGCGGCGGGCAGGCGTTTGGGGACTTCACCGGCGAGTTCGCGGTTGAACTGGGCCTGACGGCTTTCGCTGATTTCAGCAAAGCGTTCTTCCCAGGCGACACGGGCACCGGTGCCGCGCAGGCCGATGTCTTCCCACTGCGCCTTGATGTCGGCGGGGATGACAAAGGCGTCATGGTCCCAGCCATACAGCGCCTTGGCGGCGGCGTTCTGTTCGGCATTGGTCAGCGCGCCGTGCCCCTTGGAGGTGTCCTGCGCGGCGTGCCCAAGGGCGATATGCGTCTTGCAGGCAATCATCGAGGGTTTGTGGCTGGCCTTGGCGGCGGCGATTGCGGCGTCGATCGCCTGCGGGTCATGGCCGTCGATTTCCTGCACATGCCATCCGGCGGCGTCGAACCGTTTCGCCTGATTGGTGATGTCGGCCATATCGACCGTTCCGTCGATGGTGATGTTGTTGTTGTCCCAGAAGACGATCAGCTTTTCCAGCTTTTGCTTGCCGGCAAGGCCGATAGCCTCGTGGCTAATGCCTTCCATCAGGCACCCGTCACCAGCGATGACATAGGTGTAATGATCGACCACTTTCTTGGTGTAACGCGCGCGCAGCACCTCTTCGGCCAGCGCGAATCCGACGCCATTGGCGAGCCCCTGACCCAGCGGGCCGGTGGTGGTTTCGATCCCTTTGGCGTGGCCGTATTCCGGGTGCCCGGCGGTGATCGCACCCCATTGGCGGAAATTCCTGATCTGCTCGATCGTCATGTCTTCGTAGCCGGTCAGGTGCAGCAGGCTGTAGAGCAGCATAGAGCCGTGGCCCGCGCTGAGGATGAAACGGTCACGATCGGGCCAGTCCGGCGCGGTGGCGTCGAATTTCAGGTGCTTTTCATACAGAACCGTCGCCACATCGGCCATTCCGATTGGCATGCCTGTATGGCCGGAATTGGCAGCGGCGACTGCGTCGATGGCCAGCGTGCGGATCGCGGCGGCCTTCATCCAATGTTCCGGGTATTTGGTTTTCAGATCGGTGATCTCCACGGGCGCGGTCCTTGGCTGGTTCAGGGGCAATTGCGCGGGGTGATATCAGTGTGACCGCGAAGATCAAGCACGCAGCGTAAGCCTTTGGCCGTAAAGGGGGCGCAATTCGTGTTTGGGTTGGCTAATATCGGGTAAATGGCGTGTGACGACGTGATTCGGGGCAAAAGGGCGCGCAAAAGCACCCAATGAAAGCACCCAGGGATTGAGTGAGGAGCGGCAGATGACGGAAATTGCAGAGCTTGAGCGGCGGATCACCGCCGCGCTGGACCGGATTGGAACCGGGCTGGATGGCATGGGCGGCGATGGCGACGACGTGGCGTTGCAGGAATTGCGCGATGCGCTGGACGCGGAAAAGACCGTGAATGCGCAACTGGATGAGCGGGTGAAAACGCTGCATGAACAGCATGACACGCGGGTCAGGGAGCTGGAGGCAGACGTTGCCAAGCTGAAAACCTCGGCACTAGAGGCAAATGGTCAGGTTCAGTCGATGCGCCGGGCCAACCAGCATTTGCAGGCCACGCTGCAGAACCTGCGCGAGGCAGCCGCCACCGGGGTGGAGCCGCATCTGATCAATCAGGCGATGATGTCAGAGCTTGAGGGGCTACGCTCGGTGCGGGATGCGGATCGCTCTGAGCTGGACGATATTCTGGGCGCACTGCAGCCCCTGCTGAAGGAGGCACAGGATGCCTGAAGTAAAGATCAGCATTGGTGGCCGCGAGTTTTCGGTGGCCTGCCAAGAGGGCGAAGAGCATTATCTGCAATCCGCAGCGGTATTGCTGGACACCGAAGCCGCAGCGTTGTCGGCGCAGATTGGCCGGTTGCCAGAGCCGCGTATGCTGTTGATGGCAGGACTTATGCTGGCCGACAAGACGGCGGGTATGGAAGAGCAGGTAAAGCTGGCCCAGGACAAACTCGCGGCGCTGGAGACAGAGCTGAATGGCCTGCGTAACGCGCCGACGCCAGAGCCGGAACGGGTTGAAGTGCCGGTGATCCCCGAGATTGTCACCGAAAGTTTTGCCGAGATTGCGGCGCGGGTTGAATCGCTGGCGGCCAAAGTCGAGGAAAAGGTTGCGGCTGGGTAGCGGGAATGCCCGCTGGATCCGGTAATATCGGGTCAAGTCTGCATGGATTGCAAAACGGGCGCCCTGAGAGGCGCCCGTTTTGATTTTCGGTGAGATCGCGATTTGGCCCGAGGGACCTTAGTCGTTCGCCTCGCGAATTTTATCTGCGGCGGCTTTGTCATAGGTCACGCCCTGGTCGTCGAACATTGTGTCCAACTCGCCCGACAGGGTCATCTCTGTGATGATGTCGCAACCACCGACGAATTCGCCTTTCACATAAAGCTGCGGCACGGTGGGCCAGTCGGAGAAATCCTTGATGCCCTGACGGATGGCGTCATCGGCCAGCACGTTTACATCGGCAAATTCGACCCCCATGAAATTCAGCACGCCTGCGACGCGGCTGGAAAAGCCACATTGCGGCATCGATTTGGTGCCTTTCATGAAAAGCACCACGTCGTTTGAGGTTACGGTGTCTTTGATTTGAGTCTGTGCGTCAGTCATCTTCTTGTCCTTTGCAGGGGCCCGTTTGGACAGGGCAATTATTCCGGGGTTTTTGTAGTGAGCGCCAGGGCATGCAGATCGCCCGACGGGCCATCCATCGTACCTTTTAGCGCGGCATAGACCGCGCGCTGCTGCTGGACGCGGTTTTTGCCGCGAAAGCTTTCGTCCACGACCATCGCCGACATATGCACGCCATCGTCGCCCTGCACCACGATTTCGGCATTGGGAAAGCTTTCGCGCAAAAGGTCTTCGAGTTCCTGGGCGTGCATTGGCATCGGTGTTGGTTCCTTTGATCTTTGTTCAGAGATAGAGCGCCACCGGGGGGCTTGCAAGTCAAGCGGGCGTAATCAAACGGAGTGCGCCTGTCGGCGCACGCTTTATTGTTTATTTGGCGTCCGGTCTGGCGGTCAGGCGAAAACGCCGGCGAAGCTGCTGCGAAACAGGTCTGACAGGTCTTGCAGTGGGGCATCGATGCCGCCGAATTTCACCGAAGACCCGCCGAACCGCCCGACACTGTTGAGGGTAACGCCCGCCTGACCGGCGGCGGTCATCAAGGCCTCTGCCTGATCGAAATTGCAGGCCACAAGATAGCGCGCCTGGTCTTCGCCGAAGATTTCGGCGGTGTCGGCGCTGTCGATGATGACACCGACGCCTGCGGCCTCGGCCATCTCAAACGCTGCCAGCGCAAGACCGCCATCGCTGAGATCGGTGCAGGCCTTGATGAATTCGCAATTGGCGCGGATGAAGTCGCCGTTGCGCTTTTCCGCGTCAAGATCGACCGTTGGTGCGTCGCCGTCTTCGCGGTTGAACACCTCTGCCAGCAGGGCGGACTGGCCCAGATGGCCGGTGGTTTCGCCGATGACCAGCGCGACATGGCCGTCGCGGACCTCTCCGGCGATGAGGTGGCTTTCGTCGGTGATCAGGCCCACGGCACCGATGGTGGGGGTGGGCAGGATCGGGTCGCCGTCGGTTTCGTTGTAAAGTGAAACGTTGCCCGACACGATGGGCATATCAAGCGCGATGCAGGCGGCACCGATGCCCTGAATGGCGCCAACGAACTGGCCCATGATTTCAGGTTTCTCGGGGTTGCCGAAGTTGAGGTTGTCGGTGCTGGCCAGCGGTGTGGCGCCGACGGCGGTGAGGTTGCGATAAGCCTCTGCCACCGCTTGTTTGCCGCCCTCGGTCGGGTTGGCGCGCACATAGCGCGGCGTCACGTCAGAGGTGAAGGCCAGCATTTTCCCAGTCTTCATTTCTGGGTCATGCACCCGGATTACACCCGCGCCAAGGCCGGGGGTGCGTATGGTGTCGGCCATGACCTGACTGTCATATTGTTCGTAGACCCATTGTTTGGCGGCGTAGTTCGGGCTGCTGATCAGCGCCTTGAGGCCATCAATCGGGTCGATCTGTGGCACATCCGCCAGCGGCTCGGCAGCCTCGGTTGGCACCCAGGGGCGGTCATATTCCGGTGCGGTGCTGGCCAGTTTTGACAGCGGCAGGTCCGCCATGACCTCATTGTGGTGCAGGATCAGAAAGCGGTCCTCGGCCATGGTTTCGCCAACGATGGCAAAATCGAGGTCCCATTTTTCGAACACGGCGCGGGCGGCATCCTCTCGTTCTGGGTTGAGAACCATCAGCATGCGTTCCTGGGATTCCGACAGCATCATCTCATAGGCGGTCATATTGTCTTCGCGTTGCGGCACGTCTTCAAGACGCAGGGTCACGCCCAGCCCGCCCTTGTCGCCCATCTCAACTGCGGAACAGGTCAGACCGGCCGCACCCATGTCTTGAATGGAAATCACCGCGCCGGTCTGCATCAGTTCCAGCGTCGCCTCCATCAGGCGCTTTTCGGTGAACGGGTCGCCGACCTGAACGGTGGGGCGCTTTTCCTCAATCGTGTCGTCAAATTCTGCGCTGGCCATGGTGGCGCCGCCGACGCCATCACGCCCGGTTTTGGCACCAAGATAGACCACTGGCATGCCAACGCCCGAGGCGGCGGAATAGAAGATACTGTCAGTCTGGGCCAGACCGGCGGCAAAGGCATTGACCAGGCAGTTGCCGTTATAGGCGGGGTGAAAGCGCACCTCTCCGCCGACGGTGGGCACGCCGAATGCGTTGCCATAGCCGCCGACACCTTCGACCACGCCATGCACAAGCTGACGGGTCTTGTGATGCGCCGGTTCACCGAACGACAATGAGTTCATCGCCGCAATCGGGCGCGCGCCCATGGTGAAGACGTCGCGCAGAATACCGCCGACGCCGGTGGCGGCACCTTGGTAGGGCTCAATATAGCTGGGGTGGTTGTGGCTTTCCATCTTGAAGACCACGCATTGACCATCGCCAATATCGACGATGCCGGCGTTCTCTCCGGGGCCACAAATGACCTGAGGCCCCTCAGTCGGCAGGGTGCGCAGCCATTTCTTTGACGACTTATAGGAACAATGTTCGTTCCACATGGCGGAAAAGATGCCAAGTTCAGTGAAAGTTGGCGCGCGGTTCAGGATTTGCAGGATCGTGGCATACTCATCAGGGCTGAGCCCGTGGGCGGCAATCAGGTCTTCGGTGATCTCTGGCTGGTTCATCTTTATCCCCCGGGCTTCTTGCGCGGGTCATAAGGCATGCGTGACAGAGGGGAAAGAGCCAGCGACGGATTGCGGCGATCGGTGTCAGACGGCCCATGTGCCGGGCGCTACGAAAAAAAAGGGCCGGGTCAAGCCCGGCCCAGTCCAACAGGGAGGTAACACCAATGCGAGAGTTGCCTCATCGCGCGGCGTTGTGCATCAATTAGGTGCAGTTTTAGAACCGTTCAAGATTTAATCGGAATTTTGAGGCGCAATGCCGCTATGCGGTCAATGCATGGCTTGACGGGGCTGTCAACCGGCGGCTTCTTCCTTTTGCCGTTTGCGATAGGCGATGATCTCTTCCATCACAAAATCGCGGAAGGCCGAAATGCGTTTCGAACTGCGCAGCTCTTCGGGATAGGCGAGGAAAACCGGCACTTCGCCGGATTCCACATCGGGTAACACCCGCACGATTTCGGGGAAATCCTGCGTCAGGTAGTCGGGTAGCACACCGATCCCCAGGTTGTTTCGCACGCTTTGCAGTACACCGTAATAGTTGTTGACCGTCAGCAGCGATTGCGGGTCATGGGCCAGCAATTCCTGCACCAGCTTGGCACCTGCGGCGACCTGAAAGCTGGTGGTGTTCTGGCAGATCAGGCGGTGCTGTGAAATATCCGCCATTGTCTGCGGGGTGCCATGGGCATCGAGATATTCCGGGGTGGCGAACATGCGCATCCGCACCGACATCAATCGGCGACGGATCAGATCGGCCTGGCTGGGTTCCTTCATGCGGATGGCAACATCGGCCTCACGCATCGGCAGATCCAGCACACGTTCCTCCAGCATCAAATCGATCCGCAGATCAGGGAATTTTTCGTACAAGGCGGGCAGGCGGGGGGCCAGCCAAAGCGTGCCAAAGGCGGTGGTTGTGGTGACCCGCAACTCTCCGAACACTTCTTCCTTGCTGTCGCGCAGCCGCGCCTCGGCTGTGTCCAGCCGTTTGACCATGGCGTTGGTGGCCTCAAACAGCAACTCCCCTTGTTCGGTCAGAATCAGGCCGCGTGCGTGGCGGTGGAACAAGGTCGCATTCAGCGAATCCTCTAGCGCGCGAATCTGCCGAGACACGGCAGATTGCGACAGATGCAGCGTCTCACCCGCATGGGTCAGGCTGCCGGCATCCGCGACCGCGTGAAATATTCTTAGCTTGTCCCAATCCATATTGGACCTACCATTACCTGAAATCAGTCCTCTTGGTACAGGAATTACCGACGCGAGGGAAACGGCGATTTGATTTGATAGGTCAGAAATTTTGACCTATCATCCGGTCAACGAAGATTGCGTTGGGAGGCGCGCGCCATGCGGCAGGATATTTCGCTACACGATCGTTATGATCTGGAAAAGTCGTCGGTGTTGCTGAATGGCACCCAGGCGCTGGTGCGATTGATGCTGATGCAAAAGGCACGCGACCGTGCCGCCGGGCTGAACACGGGCGGGCTGGTAACGGGGTATCGCGGGTCGCCGTTGGGTGCGGTCGATATGACCATGGCGCGCGCTGGCGACGTGCTGACCGCGCAGGACATTCAGTTTCAGCCGGGGCTGAATGAGGATCTGGCGGCCACCGCGCTGTGGGGTGCGCAACAGGCAGAGCTGCGCGGCGAGGGCAAGTTCGACGGCGTATTCGGCCTGTGGTACGGCAAGGGGCCAGGGGTCGACCGCACCGGCGACGTGATGCGGCATGTCAATTTCGCCGGAACCTCGCCAAACGGTGGGGTGATCATGGCGATGGGGGATGACCACACCGGCGAATCCTCGACTACGTTGCATCAGTCGGACTGGGCGATGGTCGACGCCTATATGCCGGTTTTGTCGCCCGCCGGGGTGCAGGAAATCCTGGATTATGGGCTTTACGGTTATGCGCTAAGCCGGTTTTCCGGGCTGTGGGTCGGGCTGAAACTGATGAAAGACACGGTCGAGGCGACCTCGGTCGTCGATGGCGATCCGGCGCGGATGTCCTTTGTTGTTCCTGATTTCCCGATGCCCGAGGGGGGGCTGAGCATCCGCCTTGTGGATGATCGTGTGCCGCAAGAGGCGCGGATGATTGACCACAAGAGGTTCGCCGCCGAAGCCTTTGCACGTGCTAACAAAATTGACAAACGGGTCTGGGGAAAACCAGGTGCCAAGATCGGGTTTGTTGCGGCCGGTAAGAACTGGCTGGATCTGGTTCATGCGCTGTCGTTGCT
>Ga0316206_1002919_pt1 | contig 10449 bp, 11 predicted proteins | sample 6monthpyrite_MG_FD_204942 | JGI IMG/M metagenome (GOLD analysis project Ga0316206, IMG submission 204942) | Microbial mat bacterial communities from mineral coupon in-situ incubated in ocean water Damariscotta River, Maine, United States -... | ecosystem: Environmental > Aquatic > Marine >...
CGATCTACCCGATCTCGGCGATCACGGAATCGCCGCTGGGGCGCAACCACATCATGCTGGCGACCTGGACGCTCAGCTATTGGACCGTCATGGGCGTCATCGGCTACAATTATCGCCGCTTCCTGTTTGACGGGGCGCAGCGCTGGGCGACGTTTGTGCTGACCCTGATCGGCAGCATTGTGGTCACGATCACCGGAACGCTGGGCGGTTCGCTGACCGGTACGCCGTCGCTGGTGACCAAAAGCCTAAGCAAGGTCGGCTGGGACGTCTACATGACCTTCTACCTGCCGACCTGGATGATCGGTGTCTTCGTGCTTGGCTCGATCCTGTTGATCGTGCTTGGATGGATCGGACACCGCGCGCGGGCCTGATGCGGGCCTGATGCGGGGTGGTGCGGGGTGGTGCGGATTGCGACCGCCGGGAAACCGGCGGCCGCATCCAATGACCATGTGGGCCCTGTCAGACAAAACTATCTCGCGGCCCCAATGATCCACTACCTTTTGTACGCCGACCTCGACCGTTATATCGTCGGTCACTTTTGTCGCTAATCCGATCGCATGTCCCGGACCCATGCGGGTCAGGTCCGGGCCCGTCGTTTCGGCGGCGTCCAGCACCAGATCACCGGTTGCAAATCTCACGCCAGAGTGGGCAAGGCGCTTTGCGAATTCGGCGCCGATGCAGGGTTTTCCGTTCAGATTGGTGACAAGACTTTGCGTCTTTTTCGATTACGGGCAGACCACGCCCAAGCGCCCCAACTCACCTGAAATGCGGCATGTAGTCGTGCACCACCTTGCCGAGCCCCAGTGTCAGATCGGCAAGAATGTGGGTCGCTGACAGGACCTCCAGCACCGGAAGATCCGCAACAGGGGCCAGCGCGTGGCCGTGCAGCTCCAGCCCGGCTGGACCGCTCCAGGCGCCCTTTACGGTCACGTCCTCTAGGTAGTACTCGACCAGTTCGCAGATGCGCGGCGTGCAGTCGACATGCGGGATGATCTTCAAAAGATAGCTTGGTGCCAGCAGGCTTTGGCGCACGGCGCCAAGGTCAATTTCGCGGAGCTTGTAGCCCATCGTGCCGCTTGCCACCTGGATCGAGCCGACGTTGAGCGTGCCGACCAGCGTGTCCTTTTCGACGTGCATACAGGGCTCTGCCAGCTTTTTTGGAAAGCCCCAAATCTCACGCCCGCCGGCAATCGGACTGTCGTCGTTGAGATACATCGCATGGACATAGCCGCCCTTGCGGCCTTCGAAACTTACCGGGATGACCTGACCGGATTCGGTGTAATCGCCGAAACCCGTGCTGTCCGGCATTCGGATGAATTCGTATTTGACGATCGGGTCGGTCACTTCCAACGGTTCTGGCACCACGGCGCGCAGGGCATCCATATCGGTCCGATAGGTGATGATCAGGTATTCCCGGTTGACGAACTTATAAGGCCCCGGCGGGTAGGATGGATTGGTCAGTGGCATCGCAAAGGCAGACTTGCGGATCTCTTGCAGGTTCATGAAATGCCTCCTTCAGGCGGGTTATGGTTTTGCCCGCGATTGTGTCAGATCGAACACCCTGACATGACTGGCATCCTCGTGACGCGCCTGCCAGTCCGGGTGGTTCAGCGTGGTGGTCACATCCCGTTTGCCGGCCCGCCAGTGGTCCAGCATCGACGCGCGCGAAAACTCGTAATCCTTCGACTGGCTTTCGTGCAGGGTCTGCCGATAGATCAGATGCGCGATGGTGATAATGGGATCGCAGCCGTTGGACAGCAATGCACGGGCATCCGGGTCATCGCGCAGCTCGGGCGGGAGTTTGTCATAAAGCCGTCTGTCGGTGCTGCGTGTCAGATGCATGTTACACAGAAGATCGGTGTTCAGCCGGGTCCGGCTGGAAAAACGGATGTCCTTGGCGCGCGCCTCGATGTCCCAGGTCGACGTCGGCATCTTGCCGCGGGCGTTGAACAGATCGACCTGAAAGATGCACAGATCCTCGGCGGGGCGTTCATCATAAACATATTGCAGCGGCGTGTTCGACACCAATCCGCCGTCCCAATAGAACGCACCGTCGATCTCGACCGCCGGAAATCCCGGCGGCAAGGCACCGCTGGCCATGATATGTTCGGGCGTGATCGTCTGCTTTGTGCTGTCGAACCAGGTCATGTTGCCGGTTTCGACATTGACCGCACCGGTGCAAAGGCGGACTGGCCCGGCGTTGAGATAGTCGAAATCCACCAGCTCCAGAAGGGTTTCGCGCAGCGGCGCGGTGTCATAAAAACTGCTGGCGCCGGTGCTGCCAGAGGGCATCATCGCGGCAGGCGGAAAGCGCGGCGAAAAGAAACCGGGCACGCCCTGCGCCATCGTTACGCCCGCGCTTAGTTCGTTGTAAAACCCGCGCGGCATAAGGCCAGAAAGGAACGGCAAAGCGGCGCTGCCGGACGACACCCGTTCCCAAAAGGCCCGCAGCCTTTCGACGCGGCGTTCGGGCGGATTGCCCGCGATCAGCGCCGCATTGATTGCCCCGATGGACACCCCCGCCACCCACTCGGTCCGCCGACCGCTGGCGAACAGCGCCTCGAAGGCACCGGCCTGGTAAGCGCCAAGTGCGCCGCCGCCCTGCAATACCAGGACGTTCTGTTCGGATGTCGATTTCACGGTTCTCTCCTGGCAATTCGCCGGACTGGTCTATGGCACGTAATCAGATTGGGGCCGACTTCAAGCAGCGCAGTTTGAATGATTCGACTTTGCCCAGCCAAGCCTGCATTTTCGAAAATGGGCCTCCATCAAGTATTGGCAATCATGTACCTTCAGAAAGACGGTCGCCCGTGACCAGTACGTCTTCTTCATCCGAGATACCGGATATCCGCAATTCCATGATTGCGACCGCACTGGTTCGCAATCGTCAGGCGTTCATGGCCTATCTGGTGCGCCGCCTGAACAATCGCGCCGACGCCGAGGATATGCTGCAAGCCTTCAGCGTCAACGTGCTGACACAGTCCGATGGCCTGCGCGCCCAGACCGATGAGGGGCTGATCGCCTGGCTTTACGCAGTATTGCGTTCGACGCTGATTAACCATTTCAGAAACGAGAGTCGGCGGCACCGCGTGGCCAGTTCTTTTGAGAACGAAGTTCGGTCGGATCAGACCGCAGGGCCCCCGATACGCTACTCGAAGCACTTTGTGACTGTTTGAACGCTGACGCCGCTCTTGAAACCGGATCAGGCGACTTTGATCCGGCGCGTCGATCTGGAGGGCGGCGACCGCGCGAGCGTGGCTGCCGAGTTGGGTATCACACGCGGGGCGCTAGGCGTGCGACTGCACCGCGCGCGGATGGTGCGGATGGTGCTGAGAATCCTGCTGCTGGCCGCCTGCATAAGTTGCCCTGAACATAGGTTTGACGACTTTGCCTGCCACCCTGACAAAATGGAAATGCTGACCAGATCAGGTTTGGTCTGAATCCTGGAGCCAGGCCAGGCGCTTGGCTGGTCACTCAAGCCGCTGCAACCAGCCAGTGGTGTAATGGTTTCCCAAAAGCGGCGTCTACCTAACATCCGCAACAAATTCGAGTGGGGCCTGAGGCTCTTCGTTTAGAGCGGTGTTTCGAAAGGGTAGCGCGATGCCGTGGATTTCTGACAATTGGGTGCTGGTTGCACTGATCGGTGGGGTTCTTGTTTTTCTGGTGTTGCGTCGTCGCGGCGGAGGCCATGGCAGCGGTCACGGTGGTGGGTTGTTTGGTGGCTTCGGTGGCGGCCATGGTGGCGGACACGGCCATGGATCGCGCCGCAGCAAAGGTAGCAGCCACGGTCATGGGTCACATGATCAGGGACACCGTCACGACCGCGATGAAGATCAGGGCCAGGATCGGGCCAAGGATCAGGTTGCGCCTGAAGACGTTTCTGAAACCGCTGATCCGGACGTGGAAAACGCCCGCGACAAACGTAACGGAAGTGACAGATGACTGACGTTCTGGCGCGCAATGACATCACCGTGGTCGGGGCTGGGCCTTCAGGGCTGGCCTGCGCCATCGTGCTGGCACGCGCCGGGCGCCGGGTGACCGTGCGCGAATGGCATTCCGATGTTGGGCATCGGTTTCACGACGACTTTCAGGGGCTGGAGAACTGGTCTCGGCCCCAGGACGTGCTGGACGAACTGCGCGCCGTCGGTATCGCCACCGATTTCGAGTTCCATCCGTTTGACAGCGGGACGGTCTTTGATCCCGCCGGACGCCAGTTTCCGGTGCGGGGGAAGCGCCCGCTGTTCTATCTTGTGCGCCGCGGTCGGGAAGCGGGAACGCTGGACCGTGTGTTGCTGGATCAGGCCCGGGCCGTCGGCGTCGAGGTGCAATTCAATGATCGCGTCCGCAGTTTTGACGACGCTGGTGTGCTTGCCACCGGGCCCCGGCAGGCGGGGATCATCGCGGTCGGCCATGTGTTCGAAACCGACATGCCCGATGGTGCTTGGCTGGCGCTGGGGCATCGGCTGGCACCCGGTGGCTATGCCTATCTGCTGGTCCAGGGCGGGCGCGGGACGGTGGCAAGCTGCCTGTTCACCGGGTTTCGCGACCAGGCAAAGTATCTGGTGGCAACAGAGGCGTTTTTCACCCTTCACGCCGGATTGCAGATGCGCAACCCGCACCCCCTCGGCGGGTTCGGTAACATGCGCCTGGCGGAATCGGCCGTGCAGGGCGGCCACCCGGTGATTGGCGAGCAGGCCGGTTTTCAAGACGCCTTGGCGGGGTTCGGCATGCGCTATGCGATCCGCTCTGGCGATTTGGCGGCGCGCGCCATCATTGATGGCAGTGACTATGCCACGCTGTGGCAGCGGGAACTTGCGCCCTGGCTGCAAGCGGGCATCGTCAATCGGTTCGTGTTCAATCTGGCAGGCGAGATGGGCATGAAGCTGGCCGTGCGCCGACTGGCAAAACGTGATGCCGGGCAACTGCTGCAGCGGGCCTATCGGCTTTCGCTGCCCAAGCGCCTGCTGCTTCCGCTTGCGCGGCGCTGGTATCGCGCGCCGCTGGCCGACCCAAGCTGCGACCATGTCGATTGCGAGTGCGTCTGGTGCACGCACGGCGACCACGAAACCGCGATTGCCAATGCGCCGCGTTCTACAACCGAAACCTGAGACGAGAGGAGATTGCCATGTTGATCAAAGACGTCATGACGACAAAGGTCGTCACTGTGACACCAGAAACCCGGATTGATGAAATTGCCCGCCTGTTTCTTGATCACCACATCAGCGGCGTACCCGTGGTGGATGAGGCAGGCGGTCTACTCGGGCTGGTCGGCGAGGGCGATCTGATGCGCCGGGTCGCTGATTCCGACGCGCCGCGTCGGTCCTGGTGGCTTGAATTTTTCGCCGGAAGCGGACCCAGCGCTGCCGACTATGTGAAAACCCACGGTCGGCAGGCCCGTGATGTGATGACGCGCAAGGTGCTTACCGTGCCCGAGGACATGACCATCGCGAAAGCCGCAGCTTTACTCGAAAAACACCGGATCAAGCGGCTACCGGTTCTGCGCGACGGCAAGCTTGTCGGCATCGTCAGCCGAAGCAACCTGTTGCAGGGCCTGTCGCTGGCCCCGGCCAGTCCCGAGCCCAGCACCGACGACCGCGTGATCCGGGCCCGCATCCTTGAGGCTTTGGCCGATGTCCCGGGCATTCAGGTATCTTTGGTCAACGTGCTGGTCAGCGATGGTGTTGCCAGCATCTATGGCGTGGTCGACAGCGACTTCGAGGCAAATGCCATCCGCCTGGCCGCCGAAGAGGCGGTGGGCGAAGGTAAGGTCGACATCCAGTTGGGTCGCCTTTCTGCGTGGGGATACGGCTATGGCATCTGAACCTGAAAGCCCGGCGATCGACCGCAAAATGCGAGTTTGTGAGAGGAGAGATCAAGACATGACGTCGACCTCATCGAACCCGCCAAAGTCCGGCCAGCCCGGACGTCGCGCGCGGCTTTCCGAACTGGTGTTGAAAGCCGCGATGACGCGGATCATCCGGAACGGAACCTTGACCCTGCGGTTGCCCGATGGCCGTGCCCTTAGCTTTGGCCGCGGCGATCCGGCGGTTGCCGCCACTATCCAGGATTGGAAAACCGTGCGCCGACTTGCGCTCAACCCCGATCTGGCGTTGGGCGAGGCCTATATGGATGGCACGCTGATCGTGACGCAGGGTGATATCTATGACTTTCTTGCGCTCTGCCTTGCCAATATCGGGCTGGGCCGCGACCACTGGTTGCGCCGGATGCAACAGCGCCTGCGCTGGGTCGGGCGACGGTTTACGATGTACAATCCGGTCGGACGGGCGCAACGGAATGTGGCGCATCACTATGACCTGTCGGACGATATGTATGATCTGTTTCTGGATGCCGAGCGGCAGTATTCCTGTGCCTTGTACGAAACCCCGCAAGACAGCCTGGAAGACGCACAGGCCCGCAAGATGCGTCATATCGCGGCCAAGTTGCGGCTGGAGGAAGGGGTGAAAGTGCTGGACATCGGCTCTGGCTGGGGCGGGCTGGCGCTGGCGCTGGCCAAGGCAGCCGGTGCCGACGTCACCGGGTTGACGCTGTCGGTCGAACAACAACGCTATGCCCAGGCGCGTGCCGCGCGCGAAGGGCTGTCAAATGCGGTCCGGTTCCAGCTTAAGGATTATCGACTGGAAAGCGGGCGCTACGATCGCATCGTCTCGGTCGGCATGTTCGAGCATGTCGGCGCCGGGCACTACGGCGAATATTTCGCTAACCTGGCCGATCTTCTGGCGGACGACGGGGTCGCGCTGATTCATATGATCGGCAGCGTCGGCGAGCCTGCCGCGCCGCATCCCTGGATCCGCAAGTACATCTTTCCTGGCGGCTATATCCCCTCCTTGTCGGAAATCGCCCCTGAGATGGAGAAAAGCGGCCTGATCTTAACCGATCTTGAAGTCTTGCGCCTGCACTATGCCGAGACATTGAAAGCATGGCGCGAACGCTTTATAGCCAACCGTGACAAGGTGGTCGAGATATATGACGAACGTTTCTGCCGGATGTGGGAATTCTACCTGGCGGCCTGCGAAGCCGGATTTCGCCATAGCGGCCTTGTGGTGTTTCAGTTTCAGCTTACCAAAAAGATGACGACACTGCCGATGACACGGGACTACATCGCGACCGACGAAACCCGGCTGATGACACAGTCACGTGACGTCGTTGACAAAGCCCAGCGATGGGCCCGCTGATGCACAGAACATGTTTCCTGGGCAATCGGCCTGAAAGGCTGGCCCAGCGTGTTTGAGATTTCAAAGATCATTCTGGTGATGTTTCTGTGGGCGATCTGCTTTCCGTTGATCGTTGCCGGGTTCGCCTATGCGCCGCATCTGACGTTTGCAGCACTTCGCGCTTTCGTCGCGGGGGGCGCCTTGGTGGCTGTAGGATTGTTGCTTGGGCGCAGCTGGCCACGCGGATTGCGGGTCTGGATCACCCTGGTCTTCGTTGGCCTTGGCGCCACCAGTCTGGCCTTTTTGGGCATGTTTCACGCCTCTGAATTCGTGTCTCCTGGTATTGCCACCGTTATCGCCAACTCGCAGCCGCTGATGGCGGCGGTTCTGGCGGCGATGTTTTTGGGTGAATATATTGACCTGCGCGGCAAGATCGGGCTGGCGCTTGGGTTTTCGGGAATTGTGTTCATTGCCCTGCCGCAGCTTGCGACGTCAAATGCGCAATCCTATCTGGAGGGCATCGGATATATCCTGCTGGCGGCCCTTGGGATTTCCGTCAGCAACGTGCTGATCCGCCGGATAGCACCGCAGGTCGATGCCCTGATGGCGATGGGCGCGCAACTTGTGATCGGCGGCGTGCCTCTGGCGATCGGCGCGTTCATGCTGGAAGATCCGCGAACAATCGTGTGGTCCTACGAATTCATACTGATACTGCTTGGCATTAGCCTCTTTGGATCGTCGCTAGTCTATTGGCTGTGGAGCGAGATACTGAAAAAAACCGAACTCAGCCGCGCTAACGTCTTCAGCTTTCTGGTTCCGGTGTTCGGGCTATCGCTGGGCGCGCTGTTCTTCAACGAACGTATCGGGTGGTTCGAGATCATCGGCATTGGTCTGTCGTTGGCGGGAATAGCCTTGGCGCGGGGGTCCGGGACTGAAAAGAAACCGCCGCAGCGATTGCCGTTGGTCGTGCCGGAAAGGAATAAGGTGCCGCATGGCAATCAAAGCCACTGATTTCGTTGTTAAGGCGCTTGAAAAAAAGTGCGCCATGTCTTTGGCGTACCGGGCAAGGAAAACCTTGATTTTCGCGACTTTCTCAGCCGTTCGTCAGTCCGCTTTATCCTGACCCGATACGAACAGGCGGCCTGCCTTATTGTCGCGATCCAGCGCGGTTGATTGGCAAGCCCGATTTTGCCACCCATTCCGAAAGTTACAATATGACAGTCCCCCGGGTGAAGATGGCAAAGGAACTCGCACCTTTACCGGAGACGTGTTTTGAAGCGGGTAGAATTCATTTGGTTGAATAGCCCAAGCATGAAGCGCCGTGGAAACCGCTGGGACAATACTGTTGCGGAACGCTTCTTTACCCTGCTCAAACGCGAACATATCCGGCGCAAAAATATAAAATCCGCGAACAAGTGAGTGGATCGACCGAAGCAAATGAACCCCTTCCAACCGGCGCGCACACAAAGGCATAACCGGTTAAAATGCTTTGATAAGTTGATCCATGATCAACCACCAGGCGCGATGTGTTTGACCACATCGGGGTTATCTACAACCCGCAACGCGAACGCGGCCTGAATGGGATGCTGTCACCCATCATGTTCGAACAGCAGCAACAACTGAAGCTGCAAGGCGTCCAGAAGGCCGAGGCGCCCCTAGTTTCCTAGGCACCAGCCTTCTTTAGCTTGCGCTGCCTGTCTTTGAAGTCAACGGACGACAGCATGCCGTTGTTCGTGTGTTTGCGCTGGCGCAATGAATGGGTGTTTTGCCCTGGATATGACAGTTGTGGGCGACCATGAATGTGCAAGGCAGCCCCACCAACACGATTTCTACCATTTCTATCTCGATCCCTGAACGCTTGACAATTCGCTAGATTGCAATTTGATGATCATCACAAAACATTTGTTAAGGACGCTCCATGACCGCATATACAGTTACCGCAACATATGAATATGATAATTTCGCGGGTTTTTGGGTGACCTCACCTACCGGTTTGACCAATCCATTCGGCCCGATAGTTTACAATGATGCGGATAGCACCTTCAACCTGGGTGAAGACCTTTCAGGTGCAGGCAACAACTATATGGGCTTTATCACCATCGGCGGTGTGGATTATCCCGTTATTACCGGGCCCGCCGGAGACACCAACAACCCGACGATCATAATTCCGCAGGGGATTGACGCGTCGACAATTTCTTTCCCAAGCCCTGTTGACACCAACAATCCGGGCACTTCGCCATTCACCGCGGCCAGCGTGGGTCACTGCTTTGCTGCGGGGACCATGATCCGCACACCCAGCGGCGATGTCGCGGTAGAGGCGCTGAGCGATGACCATCAGGTCGTTACGCAGAACGGCACCGCCGTGAAGGTGAAATGGATCGGGCGGCAATCACTGCGGCGGATGTTTTCAGGATGCAATGCGCTGAACATGGTGCGGATACAGGCCGGGGCCTTTGGCAATGGCCTGCCAGAGACAGAGCTTACGGTGACCGGCGACCACGGAATGATCGTGGACAATTATGTGATCAATGCATCCGCATTGGTCAACGCAACCACCATCACCCAAATTCCTATTGCCGATTTGCCAGAGCGATTTACCGTCTATCATGTGGAAACCGAGAACCACGACGTCATTTTCGCCAACGGCGCCCCCACTGAAACCTTTGTCGATGTCGCTGGACGGGCCGCATTCGACAATTGCGCCGAGTACCTGGAACTTTTCGGTGCAGAACGTATTTTACCCGAGATGCCTATTGCGCGCATCTCTTCCCCGCGTCTGGTGCCAAGCGCCATCAAGGCCCGACTGGGGATCAGTGACGCAGTTATCGAGTTTGACCTGAAATCCGTCGCGTAGGGCTTTGGATAGCACAGGCACGCCGTATCCCAGATCCCGGGGCCTGAAAACGTGACCGCTGCAAAGGTTGCATTTTGAGCATCGCTCAATTCCATTGGCTGTATGGCTTCAGTCTTTCGGGTTCAAAGCGGATAAATGGTCGATAATCGGGCCTCTGTCGGTACGGCTACAACCAGGTCAGAGTGCACGCATCCCTTGCAACCAAAAGCCCTGCAGAAGCGCGTCAAGCGTTTGCGCCACTTGAGGGCGCCGCGCGGTTTGCGCAGCCTTAAATGGCTATGCGATATTCGTGGTTTTTACGTTCGTCACATGCTGGCTTGGAAACGGAACGGGTGTCTGGACAACGCGCCCGGAAACGACAAAGGTCCCGTCGTTTTGCAGCCGCTTGAACAGGCGCGACATTGTTTCAGGCTGAACGCCGAT
>Ga0316206_1002920_pt1 | contig 10442 bp, 7 predicted proteins | sample 6monthpyrite_MG_FD_204942 | JGI IMG/M metagenome (GOLD analysis project Ga0316206, IMG submission 204942) | Microbial mat bacterial communities from mineral coupon in-situ incubated in ocean water Damariscotta River, Maine, United States -... | ecosystem: Environmental > Aquatic > Marine >...
CACAAACTCGCCCCCGTCATCAATACAATCACCGCCGGACGCACCGTCCACCCCGCCGCCCCGTGCATCGTCCAGCGCAACACGCCCCCCAGCGCCCCGACCAACCGATTGCATGCCGCCGTCAGCCCAAACATGTCCCCGAGCAACCGCTTGACAATCCCATGATGATCTTTCTCAGGCTTCAACCACCGCGAGCACGCCGTCGGAATCACCATCACCGACACCACCAGCGAAAACCCGACCGACCCCACAATCGCGATCGCGATATCTGCAAACAACTGCCCCGCCTCCTCCTGGATCGTCAATATCGGCACAAACACCGCCACCGTTGTTAAGGTCGATGCCAACACCGCGCCCCACACCTCTTTCCCCCCGCGCCAAGCCGCCTCCATCGAAGATTCGCCGAGCTTCAATCTTCGATCAATATTCTCAAGCACCACAATCGAGTTATCAACCACCATCCCCACCGCGAACGCCAACCCCGCCAGCGACACCACATTGAGCGATCGACCCAGCCCGAGCAGAATCAAAAAAGTCCCCACCACCGAGATCGGAATCGCGATCGCAATAATCCCCGTCGCCCGCCAGTTCCGCAGAAACAACAACAGCACAATCACCGCGATCGACCCGCCGATCCAAAGATTCTGCGTCACCAGCCCGATCGCGCTGCGGATATATATCGTCTCGTCGTACACCTGACGCAGCCTCAAGTCCGGCCCGATCGCCCCCGCGCTCGACTCCCCACTGATATTGGGCAATATCTTCTCGCGCACATCCTCTAACCGAACCTTCAACTCATCCATAATCTCAAGCACATTCGAGTCATTCTGGCGAACCACATTGATCGCGATCGCCGGACGCGCAAGCGACCGCACAAACCCACTCCGCTTCTTGTACCCAATCTCAACGCTCGCCACATCACGCACAAACACGCTCCGCCCGCCCCGAAATGCCACGATCGTATCGAGAATCTTCTCAGGCGTATCAAACTGCCCGATCAACCGGACACGATAATCCCGCTTGCCCTCGGAGATACTCCCCGCCGACACATTCCGGTTCTCCCCCCGCAACGCATCAAGCACATCCACATGGTTGAGCCCCCGCTGCGCCAACGCAAACTCATCGACCAGCACCCGCGCCTCACGCTCGCGCCCGCCAAACACATTCACCGTCGCCACACCCTTGACCCGCTCCAAGTACGGCTTCACTTCCTTCTCAAGCTCATCAAAGATCGTCGTCAGATCAAAGTCGCGGTGCTTGGCCAGATCCTCATCATCAAAGTCGATGATGATCCAAGCAATCGCCCCACCATCGCTGTTCGCCCCATCGGCCGCCACAACCACCGGCTCATCAACCTCATCAGGGTACGCCGGCACCTGGCGGAGCGCGTCGCTCACCTCCTGCAACGCCCGCGACACATCAGACCCGATCCCAAACTCAAGCGTAATTTCGCTCTGCCCCGTCGAACTCGTCGAACTCATCCGATCAAGGTTCTCCACATTCTTGAGCATCTCCTCCTGCTCTTTGGTAATCTCATCGACAATCTCCTCCGGGCTCCGTCCGGTCCAAACAGTCGTCACCGTCACCGTCGCCTTGCTCACCGTGGGTGTCAACTGAACCGGGATCGCACGCGCCCCGATCACCCCAAACATCAAGACCAAAAACACACCCACCGCAACAGTCACCGGCCGCGAGATACACCAACGCACAATATCCATCAACGACTCCTGATCATTCGGTCACCGCCCGGGGATCTTCAAAGCCCTCGCACTCATCATCAATCCAATCTCGCAGCCGCTCCGCGAGCACACCCCCCACCAAACGCTCCTCATCGATCACCTCATCCGCACCGCCCAACTCCAGATCAGCGATATACCGATGAAACCGCGCACGCGCGATAATATACACATCCGGCGACAACGAACGGATCAACTCGATCACAGCCCGTGCCGCCCCCGGATCAGGAATCGCCACAACCACACCCCGGGCACGATCGACACGCAGATGCTCAAGCACATCCAACTGCGTCGCATCCCCGATATGCCCATCGAACCCCATCGCACGAGCATGTCCAATCATCGACGGACTCAAATCAACCACAACAATATGATCGACCAGAGAGACCACATCCCTCCCTACCGCCTGACCCGCGGGGCCAAAACCAACAATCACAAGCTGTCCATCGATCCCGCCGTCGACCGCGCCACCGACTTTTTCTTCCCGACCTATCAACCCAATACGACCCAAAAATCCAACAATTATCTGCGATGCCCGTGGCCCGCCGCCAACCAAATACGGCGTCAAAAAGAGCGTCACGATCGTCGCCGAAATCAGCAACGAAAACAACTCCTCGTCGATCACTGTACCCCGACCCACAGCAATCAACACAAACGAAAACTCACCAACCTGCGCCAAACAAATCCCAGATGCCATCGCGGTCGTGCTCGAAATCCGAAACACACGCAGCACGCACCAGATCACAACCGCCTTGCCCGCCACGATCGCCACGACCAATGCCACAACCGAAGGCAGGTGCTGCACAAACCACACCGGATCGCCGAACATCCCGATCGAACTAAAAAACACCGTCACCAAGAGCGTCCGAATCGAACCGATGTCCGCACGGATCTGCGTCGAGAACGGCGAGTCCGCCAGAATCATCCCCGCCGCAAACGCCCCGAGCGCCGGCGACAACCCAAGCCGATGCGATCCCCACGCCGAGCCAAGCCCGATCACAATCGCAAGCAGAATCGGCAGGTCCCGATTCCGCTGCAGCGACGCAAGCCCAAAAACCCGAGGCGCCGCCACATGAAGCAGCACATAAAGCACCCCGATGAGCACGCACGCACCGAGCACCGCGCTCACAACATCAACACCAACCTGTTCTACAGACCCCCCGCCCCCAAGCACCGTCACAAGCAAAACCAACGGCACAACCGCGATATCCTGCGTCAATAAAATGCCCAACGCATGCCGCCCATGCACGCTCTCGATCTCCGCCCGTGAGACCAACAGCCGCAACACACACGCCGTACTGCTCAGCGCCACGATTGCCCCCACCGAAACCGCCGTCGACACCTCAAGCCCAAACATCAGACCCACGGCGCTCCCAAGCCCCATCGTCAACAAAATCTGAAGCCCGCCGCCACCCAACGCCGCAACGCCAAAGCCTCGCAACCGCGACCAAGAGAACTCAAGCCCAATCGTAAACAACAACAACGCAACACCAAGCTCAGCCAGCGTTGACACCTCATCGGCGCTCGACACAAACCCGAACGCGTTGGGTCCAAGCACCGTTCCCGCCGCCAAGTATCCCAAAATCGGACTCTGGCGAAACCACTCGCACACAACACCGAGCACAAGCGAAGCCATCAACAAAACGAGAATATCAAAGAGCGTGCCCCACATATCCATCGCGTCAACTCCCACTCAATCGATCACAACCCCGCCCGCAGTATCCTGAACCCGCAGCGGCTGACCCGGAAACAACCGCTCATTCCCATCTACGACAACCATCGCCCCCTCTCGCAATGCAGGACTCCGCACCGCAACACGATCGCCAATGGCAAACAACCGCGTGATCGACGCCACCGCCGAACGCCCGTCGTTGTCCCAATAAACAACCTCACCGGTCGCGGTCCGCACAATCGCATCCTTGCTCACCGTCAAAAAATCGCCCCGCTCCCCGGTCGGAACCCAAGCCGACAGGCTCATCCCCGGACGCAGAAGATTTCTCCCCTCTCTATCCTTGGCCTTCACCGCAACCCGCACCGCAAACAATCTGCTCAACGAATCCGCCTTCGGCAAGATAGCAACAATCTTGCCGAACAGACGCCCCTCCACCGCCGTCAAAGAAATCTCAACCGTCTCGCCCCGCATCTTCGATGACAACACCGACGAATACACATCCTCTGGGATATCAACCCGCGCCTCAAGCTCATCGAGCGAAACAATCCGCACAATCTCATCGCCCCGCCCAACCCATTGCCCGACCTCGCTCTCCTTGCTCACAACCCGACCAGAAAATGGTGCCACAATCGTCATGTCCGCCAACTCCCGCTCGCGCAATCGCAGGTTGCCCTTCGCCGAGACGAGCCCCGCCTTCGCCTGCGACATCAGCGCCTCACGAGACGCGACCAGCGTCTTGGCCTCGTCGAGCTGCGAGACCCCGCTCGAACCCAACCGCGCCAGCTCCTCAAGCCGACCAAGATCACGCCGCGCAACCTCGACCTCCGCCTCGCGCTGCATCAAGACCGCCGCGGCAAAGTCAACATCCGCCATCGCCTGATCGAACGCGATCCGCGCCCGCTCGCCGTCAAGCTCAGCGATCACCTGCCCCTTGGCGACCACATCGCCCTCCTCGACCCGCATCGAAACCATCAACCCCTGCACCTGCGACGCCAAGGCACTGCTCAGACGCGACCGGATCTCACCCGTCACCATCCGACGCTGCTCGAGCTGCTCAAGCCGCACCGCATTGACCACCACATTCGCTGGCGGCGGCCCCCCGTGCTCCTGCCCCATCGCACCACCACAGACAACACACACAACCGCCCCAAACAATACCCGCTGCAACAACGCCATACAACACTCCAACACCTATCAAGAACACCGCCCGACCCAAGAACAAGACAATCGGAATCTCTGACCAATCAGAATCTCCTGCTAGATTCTACTCGAAATCGGGTATGGGTGCCAGGTTTCTCCTGAAATCGGTTATCTCAGGCCCAAATCCGCTCGATTCAGGCCCTTGGGCCTCGATCAGCGCGCAGCCACCGCGCACTTCATCACTATTTTGGCACTGGATCCAAACCTTTCGACCCAAGCCACACGCTCCGCTTCAAGTTGCACGCCATCAACATCAAGCAGATATCGAAGCTGTTTCTTTCCAAGCCGCGGTACCGCACCTCGCGATACCCAAGCTGATGTTTCATCATCGCAAACGGATGCTCCACCTTCGATCGAGCCTTGGAAACAAGCACATTCCACCGATCTTGCCAATCGTAGAGCTCGCTCTGCCCGCGTGTCCTTTTATAGACAATCGCGTCGATCACGCCGCGCTGGCGCAGCTGTGCTCGCCGATCCTTCGATGAGTACGCGCTGTCGGCGTACACGACGAGGTCTTCGTCTTCAACCAACTCATCGATGCACTTGCTGTCGTGCACCTTGGCCGTCGTCACCTTGAAGTCCGTAATCACACCCGACATATCGCAGGCGATGTGCGCCTTGTAGCCGTGATGCGCTTTGCCGTGCTTCTTGGTGAAACTCGCGTCTTCATCGCGTGTTGATTCGCCGTCATCATTCTTCGAGCCCGTCGATTGCTCGATGATTGTTGCATCAACCATCGTGCCTTGGCGCACGAGAAACCCCTGCAAATCAAGGTGTTTGACGACGGATTGGAAGAGATAGTCATCGAGTTTGGCTTCGCGTAATCGCTTGCGAAACTTAACGAAGGTCGTTTCATCAGGCGTCGCGTCGGCGAAAGAGAGGCCGACAAACTTGCGGAAGCTGATGCGATCGAGGAGCGCTTCTTCGAGCCCAGGGTCCGAGAGATTGAACCATTTGGCGAGCATGATGCACTTGAGCATCATGACTGGTTCCCATGGCGGTCGGCCCGCGCCGTGGTCTTTGTATTCGGGGAGTTGTTTGATTGGATGGGCGAGTTGATCCCAAGGCGTGGCGGCATCGAGCCTTGATAACAAGGCCGAAGTGCGTGTCGAGCCGAGGTCTTCAAGGACAACATCGGCGAACCCCATCGGTGCGTTTTTGCGGATCGGCATTGGTCAAACTCCTAAAAATGGACAAAGGAATAGCTTCAGGAGGGTATACGGATCAAATGTGGGTGGGTTGCGCGATTATTCAGAGATTTCAATCGTCACCCATTCTAACCCCCGGACGAGAATTCCCCCGACAATCACCGAATCAACACTCGATTCCCACCCGATTTTTTCGTACAATACCGCTATACAACCCCAACCTCACCCCGTTGCACGCCCCCAAAGACGGATCCAACAACACCAAGACGGATCAAACATGCAAAAACGCAAAAATCAACGCGTCACACTCGCCAAGGTCGCAGAGCAGGCCGGCGTCGCAGAATCAACCGCCTCACGCGTCATCAACGGCTACACCCACAACTTCCGCGTCCGCCCAGAGGTCCGCCAACGCGTACTCGACGCCGCCGAAAATCTCAACTACCGACCAAACCCAATGGTCCGCTCCATCAGCGCCAAAAAAACAAACCTCGTCGCCGTCGTCGGATGGGCATCCGACGGCGTAAACAGGACCGCACTCTCCGAGTCCGTCCGCATACTCCGTGACAACGAAAAGCATGTCTGCACCACCTTCCTCGACCCCGACTACTCCGGGCATGAACTCCCCTCCTGGCGCGTAGACGGCGCCATCGCCCTCCAAGTCCGCGACACCACCGACCTCACCGAACTCGAAGAACAAGACATTCCCTATGTCTCCATCAACGGGCTCGCCGGCCCCGGCGGCGACGCCGTCAACTTCAACGAACGACACGGCATGGACCAAGCCATCGATCACCTCCTTGAACTCGGTCACACCAAAATCGCCTACGCCTACCTCGACCACAAAAGACTCAACCCCCGTGGCATCCCACACACCTCCGTCAACCTCCGAAGAGAATCCTACGAATCAATCCTCAAACACCGCGGGCTCAACCCGATCCCCGGCTTCGAACGCTCCGACCACACCGCACTCTCCTACTGCCAACTCGTCCTCCAAAGAGGAGATGCCACCGCCGTCATCGCCTACGACGACATCACCGCCATGTACCTCATCCAAGCCATGAACACACTCGGCATGTCCATCCCGCGCGACATGTCCATTGTCGCTTTCAACGACGAACTCCCCGCCAAAATGTCAACCCCTCCGCTCACCACCATCGCCCTCCCCGCCGCCGTCGCAGGCAAAACCGCCGGCGAACTCCTCGCCGAACGACTCAACGCCACCGAACCAATCCCCTCGCGGACAGTCACCCTCGACGAAACCCTCATCATCCGCCAGTCCACAACCTCCCCAAGAATCACCTCATAACAATCTGGTCAACAAGAAAATCGCACTCTTCGGAATGTGCATCTGTCAAAAATAAAAGGAGCCCGTCCAACCCGGACGGGCTCCTTTGTAAATCCAATCACGACCCCGAGCGACTTACGGGCAGCCTTCGCCAAAGTCCACCAAGAACGCGCTCACATCAAAGAAGTTGAACACGCCATCACTGTTGTAATCCGGAAGCGTCTGCAAGAACTCACTGACACCAACGAGTTCCTCGCACTTTACACCGCAGGCGATCCGCGGGCTGACCTCGCCGCACACTACGGCACCTTCAACAACAACGACCTCGTCGAGTTTCTCTCCCAGATGAGCGCCGGATGCAACCTCAACGAATCGCTGATGAGTGACAACTCGATTCGATCTCGGCGTGCCCTTCAACTCGTGAAGGGCACGCCTTTTCTTCTCTGTTCATACTAGTATTACCCACCCCGCACACCCCATCCATCTACACCCCGTTATCGGGTCCCGCCCGTGCAATCTCCCGACCACACACCTATCCCCGCCCACCCCAACACCTGATCCGCCGATACATATTGACCTAGGCCCGTTGTCCACGCCTGGAACAACCCGGGGATCCATATGTTCGCAAAGCAACAGTTTCTGCTCATCGCCCTCATCTTCATCGTCACCGTGGTCGGCTCCGTCGCCATCCTCCTTGACCGATACCAGCGCAAGGCCTTCGAGACCGAGGCCCAAAACCGCGCCGCCCTCGTTCTCCAGTTTGGCAAAGCAAGCAGGGCCTACACAAAGCAAACACTCCGCCCCGCCGTCCAGGCGCACAGCGATGAAATGATCTTCGAGGCTATGTCCTCAACCTTCGTCACAAGAGGCATCTTCGAGAACTTCGCCAAGAGCATGCCCGAATACCGATACCGCCAGGCAACGCTCAACCCGCTCAACCTCGACAACAGAGCCGACGAATATGAACGCACACTCGTTGAAAACTTCCAGAACAACCCAAACCTCGACGAAGACTCCGGGTACCGCTCGATCGACGGGCAAGAGTTCTACTACACCGCCCGCCCCATCCGCGTCGAGCCCAAGTGCCTCGAGTGCCACGGCGATCCAGCCGAGGTCCTCCCCGCCATCGTCGATCGCTACGGCTCGACCCACGGCTATAACTGGGTCGTCGGCGAGACCGCCGCCGCCCAGATCATCGAGGTCCCGACCGACGACCTCAACGCCCAATACGCTTCGCTCCAAAGAATCGTCCTCTGCCTCTTCGCCGGGCTCACGCTCACCCTCATCGGAATCAGCTACTTCTTCTTCGCCGGCGCACTGAGAAAAGCCGCCGAAGCAAAGCAGGCCAAAGAGATCGCGGATCGCGCCAACAAATCGAAGACCGATTTCCTCGCCAACATGAGCCACGAGATCCGAACCCCGATGACCGCGATCCTCGGCTTCGCCGACACCATCCGCGATTCAAACTCACGCTCGAAGGCACCCAAGGATCAGATCGAAGCCATCGACACCATCAAACGCAACGGCGAGCACCTCATCCTCATCATCAACGACATCCTCGACCTCTCCAAAATCGAAGCCGGCAAACTCGAGGTCGAGAAGATCAAATGCTCGCCCATCCAGATCGTCGCCGATGTCCAGTCCCTGATGCAGGTCAAGGCCAATGAGAAAGATCTCCCCCTCGAGATCGAGTTCGCCGGCCCACTCCCCAAAACGATCAAAAGCGATCCCACCCGCCTCCGCCAGATACTCATCAATATCGTCGGCAACGCCATCAAGTTCACCGACTCCGGCTCAATCCGCATCGTGACCTCGTTCGTCATTGATCCCGAAGAGACCACCGAACAACCCATGATCCAGTTCGAGGTCATCGACACCGGCATCGGGATGAGCCAAAAACAAGCCGATAAACTCTTCGAGGCATTCTCGCAAGCAGAGACCTCCACCGCCCGCAAGTACGGCGGCACGGGGCTCGGGCTCAACATAAGCAAGCACCTCGCCCTGCTCCTTGGCGGCGACATCACCATCGAATCTACCCCAGACAAGGGCTCAATCTTCCGGATCCGTGTGGCGACCAACTCGCTCAATGGCATCACCATACTTGAGAACCCATCGACCGCGCTGCTCTCGAAGGCCCATGCCAAGCCGATCGCTGAACCCACGCATCTCTGCGCCCGGGTCTTGCTCGCTGAGGATGGGCTCGACAATCAGCGCCTGATCTCGTATGTGCTCAAGAAAGCCGGTGCTCAGATCACGGTGGTCGAGAACGGCAAGCTCGCTCTTGAGGCGGCGCTCGAGGCCGATGGGAACGGGATGCCCTTCGATGTGGTGCTGATGGATATGCAGATGCCGGTGATGGATGGGTATGAGGCGACACGCCAGCTCCGCCGGCGCGGCTACGAAGGGGCGGTCATTGCGCTGACGGCGCATGCGATGGATGGGGATCGAGTCAAGTGCCTCGATGCGGGGTGCGACGACTTTGCGACCAAGCCGATCGATCAGCCCAAGCTCATCGCGTTGATCGCGCAGTACTCAATGAGTCAATCAGAGGCCGCTTAGGGATCGGTTGAAGGTATGGCGATGAGTTCAACGACCTGCTCGGCTTTCGCGTTGGGGACGAGGAAGGTGAGCGAGTAGTGGGCGATCTTCCAGCTCCCATCGTCGTTGACGAGGACGCCGGTGCCGCGGAGGGTGCCGTACTTTTCGTTCTTGAGGATCTCGTCGATCCAGGCGGTTTGGCGATCGGCTGAGAAGGCGATGTGCTGGTCGCTCGGGGTGTAGGTCCACCCCTCGCCATCGGCGAAGGGCTCGCGGGCATACTCCATGAACTCGGCTTTGGTCCAGCGTTCGGTGGCGTCGGTGCCCATGAAGACGGCGTCGTCGCTCATCAGATCGAAGTAGAGATCATAAAGCCCATGCGCTGCTGCGAAGTGCCAGCGGGTGGTGACGGATCCGATTTTGAGCCTATCGATATCGCCGTGGAGTTTTTGCCGCATGGGGTGGGTTGTGGTACAGCCGGCGAGGAGGATGGTGAGCAGGAAAAGGGGGATCAGTTTCATGAGTCGGTTCCTTTGTCTTGGGCGTTGACCATCCAGGCGGAGAAATCGACGACGAAGGTCCAGACGGCATCGATGTGTTCGGCGGGCATGTCGAACTTTTCGGTGGCCTCGTCGAGGGTTTGACGATAGCAGCGGAGCCATTCTTGTCTCGCCGATTCGGTGATGACGAAGGGGAGGTGGCGAGCGCGCATCATGGGCTGGCCGTATTGTTTTTGGTAGAGGTGTGGGCCGCCAAAGAGGAAGGTGAACATGGCGGCGCTTTTGTCGGCGGCTCGCATGAGGTTCTTTTCGGACTTTGGGAAGAGGTCGGCGACGCCCGATTCGCCCAAGCGCCGATAGAAG
>Ga0316206_1002921_pt1 | contig 10435 bp, 11 predicted proteins | sample 6monthpyrite_MG_FD_204942 | JGI IMG/M metagenome (GOLD analysis project Ga0316206, IMG submission 204942) | Microbial mat bacterial communities from mineral coupon in-situ incubated in ocean water Damariscotta River, Maine, United States -... | ecosystem: Environmental > Aquatic > Marine >...
GGAATGTGATTTTTTTTTACTCAACAACTTTGAATTTCAAAGCACTTTTAACAAATAAAAACAGTATGAAAAAAGAATTTTATAGAAAACTATCAATTAGCACAGCATTAGCCTCTTTTGGTGTAGATACACAATTTTTTTTTAATCGCAAAATTATATGCCGGATTTTACTTCCTTTTTTCGCCAGCTATTTCATTTTTAATAACCGCCCTATTAATCAACTTAATTATTTTAATATTGGTTGTCATAGAAGGGATATTGGTCAAAAATAACCGGAAGTCAATGTTACTAAATTCAATTATTCTAATAAGCAATATACCGGTAGTTGTCCTCTATTTTTATTTACTTCTTTATTCTTAAATCAAATGATTAAAACAACAAATTATTCAAAATTAGCCATATATGTGGCTGTCACGTCATTTATGATTGGCACAATTTTATTTGTAAGTTATAAAACAACGCATAACTACAACCTAGCAAGTATTGGAATTCTTTATATTCTAACAGCTTTCATAATCAATAGTGTTATTCTTTTAGTTGTTATTATAGAAGCTTTAATAAATAAAACTGAAAGACGGAATCTACTACTGAGTAGTACTTTTATGCTTATCAATATTCCTATAACAATTTTATATTTAATTAACCTTTAAAAATCAACATAATGAAACTCGAAAAAAAATGGTATTTTGTATTAGTTTTGTGTATCACATTACTAATTTTCAAGCAATATTGGGGACTAAATGCGTTACTCATATCAATAATTAGTGTCATTTATATTCAATATTTTTCAAAATCTAAGCCAACCCTGAGTTGGTGGATAAGTTCAGTTTTATGGATAGGAAGTGGAAGCAGTATTTTTCTTTCTCATTCGTACACTGGAGGGATATTGTATTTTGTAACGGCTTTAAACTTTTTTGCGCAAAGCAATAATCCTAAATTTAGCTTTCCTTATGCAATAATACACAGTTTGTTTTCTTTATTTATTGGAATTGCAAAATTTTTGACACCCCAAATTAAGGAAAAACCGGTATTAACAGACGAGAATTTTAAAAACGAAACTACAGAATCTAAAGTTTTAAAGAAAATTTTACTTTTTGGAATTCCTACTATGTTAATTTTTATTTTTCTGAAGCTCTATCAATTTGCAAACCCAAAATTTGCTGAATACACAGCATTTATAAACTTAAAATTTTTGAATTGGCAATTCATTCTAATCTACGTTACGTTAATGATAATTTTATACGGACTTTATTTGTTTAATCACTTTGAAGTGAGTGAAGAATGGGATATAAACACATTAAATGATGTCAATGTAAATTATGAAGATAAAATTCAAAACAAAATTGGAATAGTAACCGAACAAAAAGTAGCCGTACTAACACTAACGACCTTAAACTTTTTATTAATCGCGTTTTTAATAGTTGATGCCATAACACTTTTCAACCCTTTAATACATTCAGAATTATCGCACTCAGAAAATGTTCACCAGGGCATAAATATTTTAATTACATCTATTGTTTTAGTTATTTTTATTGTTGGTTATATTTTTAGAGGTGGTTTAAACTTTATACAGTCAAAATCGGTTAGAATTTTAAGTACAATATGGCTATTATTAAATATAATTATCACCTTTTTTAATGTCATAAAAAACTATAATTACATTTTCGAATGGGGGTTAACACACAAAAGAGTTGGTGTTTATACTTATTTAGCTCTTTGTATTATTGGCCTTTTATTAACGTTATATAAAATTTGGAATCAAAAGTCGTTTGCTTTTTTAGTTAGAAATGTAGCACTTAGTTTCACATCTTTTTTGGTTATTTTAAGTGTATTTAATTGGAATTCGATAATTGCCAACTACAATCTAAATGACGCTCATTTTCCGAAATCTAAAATCGACTTTTATTATAATTTAGATTTAGGATATGAAGCCTACCCTGCTTTATTGTCTTATTTTGAAAAACATCCAAATTCAAATCAAAATGTTTATGAAATGTTGGATTACCGTATTTTAAATCACAAGTCAAGATTTATAAACAATTGGAAAAATTTTCCTTCTATAAAATGGAGTGAATTAATAGTTGAAAAGGAATTAAAAAACTACCAAGCTATTGAAAATAATGACTTTAAACAAAGTCGATTACGAAATTAAATTAATATGAGATGGAGAGCAATAGCATGGTTGACTATAAAAGCCACAAACTTGTCGAATTTATTATTGCATAAGCGCAATTGGAATTATAATTTAGACGATTTAAAAAACATGCCTTTATATTGGGCAATAAAAGTTATAATTTAATGGGTATTATTTACCTTTTTATTTGTGTAATGATTGTACCTGAAATTATTCCAGAATTAAGAAAAGAATACAAAAGCGGAAAAAAAGCACAGTGCTTAAAAAATATATTTCTTCAAGAATACGTTAAGATTGACACTAAACTCATTCGAAATTCATTAAGCATAGTTTAAATTATGCCATTTACTTTTTGCCATCCAGCCATTATTTTACCTTTAAGCAAATCACAAAAGCTATCAACATCAGCCTTAATTATTGGCATTACAGCTCCAGTTTTCGAATATTTTTTAAGAATGGATATGATTAGAACCCACAGTCATGATTTTTGGGCTATGTTTTATTTTAATTTGCCATTGACACTTGTTTTGTTTGTGATTTTTCAATCCATTGTAAAAGTTCCTCTCATTAATAGTATGCCTCAATTTTTATTTTCAAGGTTTAGTCGTTTCATTACTCTAAAACCAAATTACACATCTATACATTCATTATTATGGGTGTGCATATCGGCTATTATTGGAATTTTTTCTCATTTATTATGGGATTCTTTCACACATAAAGAAGTTTTTTTTGAAGGTCACTTTCTTTTTTATTACACGAATTTTATTTTATGGGTAAAAGTCGTGTCGTATTTCAATTTTTACAAATGCTAAGCAGTATTTTAGGTGGACTTTATATGGTTTATTTTGTTTTAAAAATGCCAAGTCATTATCACACAAGAAAAAAACCAACATATAAATATTGGTTTTTCGCTTTTTTATTTTCATTTTTTGTGATTTACATCCGAGATTGCAATACTATTCAAAAATTTATTGCAACATCAATTTCTGGTGGTTTACTTGGGCTAATTTTTAGCGCATCATTAACCCTGATAATCACAATGTTTCAGAAATATTAACTATAAATCTTGTCAATCAATTCTTTATATTTTGCTTTTACTACTTTTCTTTTTGGTTTCATTGTTGGAGTTAGTTCGCCTGTCTCTACAGTCCATTGATGATCAATGAGCTCAAACTTTTTAAGTTGCTCCCATTTCCCAAATCCTTGGTTAAAGTGATCAACTTCTTTCTCAATTCTGTCAATTACTTTTTGACAATTAATTAAGTCAGTATCAGTTTTACCGCAATCAATTTGTTTACGTTTACACCATTCTCTAATAAAATCAGTAGCTGGAACAATCAAAGCAGAAGCGTGTTTTTGATTTTCGCCAATAACCATTATTTGTTCAATAAATCGAGATTCTTTAAATTTGTTTTCCATCACTTGGGGAGCAATATATTTCCCTCCAGATGTTTTAAACATTTCTTTTTTACGATCCGTAATTTTTAAGAATCCATCAGCATCAATTTCTCCAATATCTCCAGTTTTAAACCAATCGTCTTCAGTAAATTCTTCAGCTGTTTTTTCTGGATTTTTATAATACCCTACCATTACATTAGGTCCTTTTGCTAAAATCTCACCATCTTCAGCAATTTTTAACTCAACATTATCCAATGCTTTACCAGTTGTACCAAACTTCAAATTCCCTTTTCCTAAGTAATTCACACTTAACACAGGAGATGTTTCAGTTAAACCATAGCCTTCCATTACCGGGATTCCAGCAGCTGTAAATATTTTAGCTAAACGGGGTTGTAAAGCTGCACTACCACAAGCTATTACTTTCACATTTCCGCCTAAAGCTTCTTGCCATTTACTAAATATTAATTTACGTGCAATTTTAAGTTTAAAATTATACGCTGCAGAATTACCTTCAGCTTTATAATTATTACCAACATCAACAGCCCAAAAGAACAACTTTTTTTTCACGCCAGAAAGAGCATCTCCTTTAGCAATTATTTTATCATACACTTTTTCTAATAATCTAGGAACTGCTGTAAAAACTTCAGGTTTAATTTCACGTAAATTATCGCCAACAGCCTCAATAGATTCGGCAAAATATACAGACACCCCTAAATATTGATATAAATACAATAACATACGTTCATAAACGTGACAAACAGGTAAAAAACTCAACGCTTTGTCTCCATCTACAACTGGTATTCTTGGTTTACTGCCCATCACATTTGACAAAATATTTTTATGTGTCAACATAACACCCTTTGGATTTCCTGTTGTTCCAGAAGTGTATATTAATGTTACTAAATCATCTTCTTTAATGTTATTTTTTCGCGTATCAATTTCTGCATCAAATTCATCTGAAGGTTTTTCTAAGAGTTCTAACCAACTTATAGCACCACCAACCTCTTCAAAAGTATAAATATCTTGTAAAGTTTTTACACGACTTTTAATATTAGACACTTTTTTAAATAAGTCTTGATCTGAAACGATACATAATTTAATTTCGGCATCATTAAAAATAAACGCATAATCATCTTCACTAATTGTGGGGTAAACAGGAACTCCTATTGCGCCTACTTGTTGAATTCCAATATCACAAATATTCCATTCAGATCTATTGTTAGAGATAAGTGCAATTTTATCACCTGGATTTACACCTAAATTTAACAGTCCTCTACTAATTGCATTGGCTTTATCTATATATTCTTTGGTAGAAATGGTAGTCCATTCTCCATTTATTTTATCACTAAATGCAACGTCCTGTGGGTACTTTTCTAATTGGTAATATGGTACCTCAAATAGTCTTGTAATATTTTCCATAATGTTTAATTGAGGTACAAAATACGAGAAAATTATTAAAATCAACCTCAATTTGAATAAAAAAATGTATCTTGTGTGATATTATCAATAGACAATTGATAAAAATATTTTTACACACCTGTAACTTTTTAGTAGGTAAGATTGTTTTAGCTTATGAGAGTTACTGAATAAAAAATTGAAATTTGAATAGAAAAGAGTATAATATCGCTGTAAAAGACCATTCTGGTAAGGTTTATGGGTATTGTTTAAAATACCTACGAAACTCAGAGGATGCGTCTGATATTGTACAAGATGTTTTTGAAAAACTATGGAAAAATCGAAAAAAGGTTGATTTCGTAAAATCAAAATCATGGCTTTTTACTTCAGCTCATAATGCATTATTAAATTTTATTGGTAAAAAAAATAGAATTACATATATGTTTGACTTGGAGTCTAATCAATGTGGCAGTAATCATGCTGATGATTTCGAAACAAGACAATTGGTCGAAAATTGTTTAGCTACATTGCCACCTGTTCAAAAATCAATTATTCTTTTAAGAGATTTAGAAGGATACAATTACAAAGAGATAAGTGAAATCCTAGATTTATCTGAATCTCAAGTAAAAGTTTATTTATTCAGAGCCCGTAATAAAGTAAAAAAACAAATTTTAGGTATTACAGTACCAAAAAAGGTGCAACATGCTTAAGTAAAAACAAAGGTGGTAAATGAAGATTCCAAGGAATTTTGATAGATGGATGTTTGACTATAAAGAGGGTAATCTTTCTGGTTCAGAAATGGATTATTTTGAAAACTTTATGGCTGAAAATCCTCAATTAAATGCAGACATAAATGCCTGGAATGATTCATATATCCCAAAACAAGAAATTGTTTACCAAGGAATGGCTAACCTACAAAAAAGTAATAAATTTGCTGGCTGGTATGGTTGGAGCGCATCTATTACCTTGCTGATTATGATTTCTATTGGAGGGTATTTTATAACAACCAACAATCATTCAAAATTATATAATTTAAGAGACTTTAATTATACAGGAGTAAGTTATCCTTCAGTTATTTCGTCTTTTAATCTCAATCTAAAGCAATCCAACACGGCTGTTGCAATTCAATATTCAACTTCAAACTCAAACCTAAATTCAAATAATTCTGACTTAAACCTAATAGGTAATAGTCAATTTACAAAAGAGATTACTAAAAATAATTCACAATACAATTTAAATGAAACAAATCACAAAGATTATAAATCATTTTTATTAGATGATGAAATTAATAAAATAGAATCGTATTCAACTAAAAATAAACATTCTTACTCTGCGAGTTATCAACTTAACCCTAATTTTAAAGTTGGAAAGCCCAGGTTTGATGTGAAATCTAAAAGCAAATACGGTACGCTTGGTTATAAAGTTAAAAAGGTCATCCGTAAAATTGAGAAAATGAGTGGTTATCCAGTTGGATTAACAAATTTAAAAGATCCTGACTTACTTATTCCAAATTCAAACTCATTAGATTTTAATGCAGGATTTGTAGGTGGATTTGGAGCGCCTAGACTTGAAATGAGATATAGAAATCAATGGATGGGGCACCAAAATAATTTACAATCTTCTATTATAAGTTTTGATACTTATTCAAAATCATTGCGTGGTGGATTTGGTGTTATGCTTAATTCTAATAATTTTAATAATGGTTCTTTTACAGATAATCGTGTAAGTTTGTTCTATTCTCCTAAATTTGCAGTAAATTCGAAAATCTATTTTGAACCATCAATTAAAATGACATTAGGATTAATGACAATGAATACGTCAAAAATAAATGCTAACAGCATGTTAGAAATTGAAAGAGGAAGAATAATTAACACTTTTCCTTCAAATGATTTACCTATTGCAAATAATTTATGGTATAAAGATTATGGTCTTGGTTTTATTATAAATGCTGATAAATTTTATATGGGATTTCAAGCTGATAATTTAGCAAAACATAAACAAAGTATATATGGTAAGAACGTTACTGCTTCAGTTGCTTACACTGCTATAATTGGAATGGATTATCAATCAAGAAATAAGAAAATGACCTTAAGTCCTTTTGTAAGTTACTTCAATAATTCTATTCAAAATGAGATTTGGGGAGGTATTAATATGAAGTACCAATCATTCACTTTTGGAGGTAGTTATTCAAGTCAAAATGAATTTTCTACATCTTTTGGTCTAAAATTTAAAACCTTTAAGCTCATTTATCAGTATGATAGAACAAAATCATATTTAGCTGATGAATTAATAAGTTCTCATACCATAGGTTTAAGAATGAATACAAAACGAAAAAAATTAAGATAAATATAACTTTATGAAGATTTTTAAAATTATAATATTGACATTAGTTTTAGGTGGTTCAACAAATGCTTTTAGCCAGGATCCTGAATTTACTCAGTTTTATGCTAACCCCATTTATTTGAATCCTGCAATGGCTGGTACTCATGGTTGCCCTAGACTTAATTTTAACTACAGAAATCAGTGGCCATCATTGTCTGGTGCATTTATAACCAATACTGTGTCTTACGACCAATATATTGAAGGAATACATGGTGGAATTGCAATCTCAATGATGAATGATATGGCTGGTAAAAATACCATTAATTGGAATTCAATTAATGTTGCTTATTCTTATCATTTAGCAGTTACTCGTAAGTTTTCATTTTTGTTTGGTGCGCAAGCAGGATGGAATCAAAAGTTTTTAGATTGGGCTAAACTTTCATTTGGAGATCAAATTGACCCACATAGTGGATTTGTTTATCAGACAGGAGATTTACCAAGAGGAAGACTAAATGGCACTTGGGGTACAAGAGGTTTTTTTGATGCTAGTGCTGGTATTGTTGGTTTTTCTGAAAAATTTTATTTTGGATTTGCTGCTAAACATTTAAATACACCAGAACAAACTTTAATCTTATCTGATAATTCTGATAAATTACCAATGCGTTTCACAGGTCACATGGGGGCTAATATTCCATTAGGTGGAAAATCAAAATACTCTACACCTACTTCATTGTCACCAAACATAATTTATTCGTACCAAGATGAGTTTATGCAACTTAATTTAGGAATGTTAATTAAATATGGTGCTTTTACTGCTGGTGCTTATTGGAGAGAAGGTGATGCTTTTATCTTATTAATAGGTATTGATGCAGGTACTTACAAATTTGGTTATAGTTATGATATAACCACTTCAAAATTAACAAATGCAAGTGGTGGATCACATGAATTGTCATTGAGTCTGAACTTTAATTGTAAAAAACCAATTAAAAAGTTTAGAACTATATCATGTCCGTCATTCTAACATAAAAACATTAAGGGGTGGTTCCCTTATAAATACCAAATCCTATCAAATGGATTTGGGTTTCTTTGTTTTGGTTGAAAAGAGAGTTGTTCTTCAAGAATTACTCTCTTTTCTTTTTCAATTTTTTTCTTATTCAGCATTAAAAACAACTTCTCCATCAATATAAGTTTTAAGTACAAAGGTTGTTAAAATTTCGATTTCGTCTATATTCATAATATCTTTTGACAAAAAAACAAAATCTGCATTTTTACCAGCTTCTAACGAACCTCTTTCATTATCTTCAAAATTTGAAAAAGCAGCCCAGTACGTAATTCCCATTAATGCATCTTGTCTGCTTAACGCATTTTCCATTTGAAATCCATTTTCTGGTTTCCCATTTTTATCTTTTCGACTCACAGCAGCATAAAAGGTTTCTAAAACTGATATATTTTCAATTGGAAAGTCAGTACCTAAGGCTATAATTCCGGCTTTTTTAAGAATATCGTTATAAGCATACGCATATTTTACGCGCTCAGCACCTAACCGCTTTTCGGCCCAACGCATATCAGACGTGCAATGTGTTGGTTGTACAGAAGGTATAATTCCAATAGATTCAAATAATTCAAAATCTTTTGGGCGTAAAACTTGTGCATGTTCAATTTTCCAACGGTGATCCATTTTATCTTGAATGACATCTGCATAAATATTTAACATTACGGAGTTTGCTGAATCTCCAATACAATGCGAATTTAATTGATAATCTAGTTCTTTAGCTAATTCTGCAATTGCTCTTAATTCTGATTTTTGTTGCAATAAATACCCAAATTGATGAGGATTGTCAGCATAAGCATCATGCAAACAAGCGCCCCACGATCCCAAAGCACCATCAGCAATTACTTTAAATGACCCAATGTGAAGCTTTCCTTTATTATACACACCCTCAGTTGACGCAAAATCAAGATTATCACCTACAGGAAACAGCATTAAGTAATTATGAATTGTTAATTCATTATTGTCATACATTTCCATAAATAATTTTCGATCGTCAGCATATACTCCGGCATCATTTATTGATGTTAGACCTTGTTCAAATAATTTGTATTCAGCTTTTTTTAAATATTCTTTTTTCAAATCATTAGACCATTTGGGTATTATTGATTGAATTGAATCAATTGCATTATCTAATAATATACCTGTTAACACTCCATTTTTTATCTCTACTACACCACCATCAATTTGAGTTTGCGGTGTAAAACCAACTAAATCTAAAGCATATTGATTTGCCAAAGCAGCATGACCATCTACACGTGTAATCAAAATGGGAACATTTTTAAATTTTGGATTGGAATTTAACAATGCATTATTAGGAAAAGTTGTGTCTGAGTCCCAAACCGTTTGATCCCAACCTCTTCCAACAAGCCAATTATTATTGTTAAAATCTCCCTCTTGATTTTCAAGTCGATTCATCACTTCATTAAATGATTGACTACCCTTTAAATCTACATTTTTTAATGTTTTAGCATAACTTAAAAAATGGCAATGTGCATCATAAAATCCCGGGTAAATTGGTTTTAATTCAGCATCTATAATATTGTCACAATCATAACCGTTTAAAATTTCACGTTCAGGTCCCATTTGTAATATTTTGCCGTCACGAATTGCCATGGCTTCATAAATATTAAAACCTTTGTCACAGCTATAAATTTTAGCATTATGAATAATTAAGTCAGCAGTGTCACCTTGGTAACAACTCGACATAATAGAAATACAGGCGATCAAATAACTAAGCTTTTTCATGTGTTTTAGATTTTAATAAAATGAATGATATGATTACAATAAATAAATCAACTGGTACTTTATACCTGACAGCTGCTCCAAAAATTGGTGTAGTCCAACCTATTAGAAGTGAAATAAATAGTGAAGATGAAATTAAAATAAAAAGTATCCACTTTTCTTTAGCTTTCAGTATTTTCCTATTAAATATAGTATAAAATAAGAGTAAAATTAATAATATATTTTGTGCAAATGCAAAGTATTTTAGTTTATTGCCATTGTCCCACGGATAAGGTCTTACTATAACATTCCACAATGCAGAAGGTATATTTTTGATTAATTGCAGTGACGAATTTTCAATATGAGTCGTTTCATAAAAACTATTTGAAGGAATTTGAGTTAAATAATGTGCA
>Ga0316206_1002922_pt1 | contig 10430 bp, 9 predicted proteins | sample 6monthpyrite_MG_FD_204942 | JGI IMG/M metagenome (GOLD analysis project Ga0316206, IMG submission 204942) | Microbial mat bacterial communities from mineral coupon in-situ incubated in ocean water Damariscotta River, Maine, United States -... | ecosystem: Environmental > Aquatic > Marine >...
GCATCAAGAATCTCCTCGTGAGGAGGCGGCACGAATCTCGCGTTGCCTGGTCGACTTCCTCCGATCCAGTTTTGAGACCGGCGAACTTCACCCGGCAGTTTGTCCTCGCCACGCGCACCGCTCATCAAGATGCGATGTGTCTCACACAGCAATCGAGTGCTCAGCGGCAGCCCTCGCGGATCGGCCAGCTGCTCGCGTGCGAATGCCAACCCATCGATGTAGTTGCACACCTCACGGACATCGTCGGGGCGATCGGTTTGTTGGGTGGCTTCAAAGGTCAGCACATCACGGAGGGTTGCTTGTGTTCCTTCGATCTCCGAAGAGACCACCGCTTCTTTGCGAACGAAACCATAGAGGAACCACTCGGTGCTCGGCACCATCGTGCCCGCAACAGCCAATCGAGCGAGCGATGTCCTCGCGTCGTTGAGCGATTGGGTGATGCCGTCATCAATGGTCAACGGCGGATTTGCCGGTGGCAAAGGGTGCGGAACGAACGCGCGGACCTCTTCGCCGTGGGTCTTGGTGATGCGGTATGTTCCTGTTTCTCGTGTCATGGCTGGGAACCGATCCTTTCTTACGCCTCTATACTACGATACGATCGTTTCTTTGTCAATAGCACAAAGAAACGGTCGTTTCTTTGTGCGAAATGGACTCAGAAGGCAAAAAACCGCCCTAGAGCGGTCTTGATCGGCGAATGAAGAGAATCAGACTCAGTTCTGACGATTGGCCGTGAAAAGCCCGCGATCTGTTTTGACGAATCGGGCGGCCTTGCCCTTCTTGGCGATCTCACGGATCATGGCGGCGTAGAGCGTGGCGTGCGGGGTCTTGCCTGTGGTTTGCCAACCGGCCGTGATCGCCCGTTCGGCGATAGCCTTGGCTTGCAGCGGCTCTTTTGCTTCGGCGAGAACCTTGGCGGCCAAGTCGAGTCCGGATACCCGTTTGGGCTTGGCCGCCTGTTTGGGCCGTATCGCGTTCTCGGCGGGTTTGGCCTTGGTGGTCGCCTTGGGCTTGGCTTTGGCGACAGTCGCGGCCGTGTTGGCCCGTGTTCAATTCTTTGCTGGGGTCTTCTTGTCGGCATGTTCGTTCTCCTTTAGAGGCCTTGATCGAGTTGGGTGACGATGTAGCTCGTGCCACAGGATTGGCACGCGACGCTTTCGCCGTCGTCGTCACAGACAAGGTAGTCCATCTCGCGATGGCCGCATTTGGGGCAGGCAAAGCATGGCGGGACAAGTTCTGCGTTCTCATTCTTCGGGGTGTGGTCGTTGGTCGTCATCGTTCAGTTCTCCATTTCTTTTACGGTCGTGCATTCGCCTCGCGTTGGTCACATGAAGCCATGAAAACGGATGGAATGGAAGGCCGTTGGACCTTTATTTGTAGATGTTTTCGAGATTCTGGCAGACTCGGGGCAACATGTGGGCAAGTCATGGCGGGAGGTGCCCCATGACTCCCGAACACGCGCCTAGTTCTGATGCAACGATCCGATTGGACCCCGCCGCGATGACGGTCGAAGACGCTGCCAAGCTACTCACCAAAGCGGGCGGTGTGCGCATTGCGATGCGTGTGGCTGGGGGCAAAAAAGGCGGGTCTAAGCATTTGCTCATTCTTGATCGATTCCCAGGCGTAAATACGATTGAGAGAACTCTCGGATATTTTTGACGAGCAGAGGGCATAAACTATAGAGAATCGCTCTGAGGCCAAAGCGTATATCATCAACGAGAATATTTATGAAACCAAAGAGGAACACTGAAATCGCCGGCTGGAGTGAGCGGGTCGATGTGCCGGATTGGGGGCTCAACCGGGTTCGGGCCAAGCTCGATACCGGTGCACGGACCAGTGCCATTGATGTGGCACAGTTTGAGATAATCGATGATGAGCATGTCCGATTCGAGGTCGTGTATCGGGTTACGCCAACTCGGCTCACGAAGTGGATCGAGGCCCGCTGCAGCCGGGTCACACGGGTCAAGCCCAGCCATGGACAACCCCAAGATCGGGTGGTGTGTTTGACGACGCTCCGGATCGGGGATAACGAGTTTGAAGCCGAACTTGGGCTGGTCTGCAGGAAGGGCATGCTGTGCAGAATGCTCATTGGCCGATCAGCACTTGCGGACCGGTTTCTTGTCGATTCTTCCCGGAAGTATGTGATCACAAAGAAAAAACGCAGCAACCCACCGAAGGATTCAACATGAAACTCGGCATTCTCTCTACCGCGCCAAAATGCTACAGCACCCAAAGATTAAGACAGGCCGCCGAGGAACGCGGTCATGTTGTCAAGGTGCTCAACACACTCCGGTTTACGCTTGAGCTCGAAGAGGGTGAGCCGGATTTGTACTACAGATCGAAGGCGCTCAGCAACTACGACGCTATCTTGCCTCGAATTGGTGCATCGATTTCCTACTTCGGGACAGCGGTCGTTCGTCAGTTCGAGCAAATGGATGTGTACACACCAAACACCTCCAATGGGATCACCAACTCGCGTGATAAACTCCGTTCGATGCAGATTCTCAGCCGTCATGCCATCGGCATCCCGCACACGACCTTTGTGCGAGACCGGGCGGATGTGCTCCCGGCAATCAAGCGGATCGGTGGGGCACCTGTGGTGATCAAGATCCTTGAGGGAACGCAGGGCGTTGGGGTGATCCTTGCAGAGACCACCATGGTGGCCGAAGGGATCATCGAGACACTCCAGAATGCGAAGCAGAATGTGCTCGTCCAAAAGTTTATCAAGGAGAGCAAGGGCAAGGATATCCGTGCGTTTGTCATCGGGGACACAGTTGTCGCCGCGATGCGTCGGGTCGCACAGGGCGACGAGTTCCGCAGTAATGTCCATAGAGGTGGAAACACTGAGCGGATTGAGCTCCCAATGGAGTACGAAGAGACTGCGGTCAGAGCGGCCCAGATCATGGGGCTCAAGGTCGCAGGTGTTGACATGCTTGAGGGCAACGATGGGCCACAGATCATGGAGGTCAACTCATCACCCGGATTTGAAGGTATCGAGGGTGCGACAGGTTTGGATATTGCCGGGGCCGTGGTCGATTACATCACTAACCAGGTGGACTTCCCTGAGATCGATGTCCGGCAACGACTTTCCGTTTCCAAGGGCACTGGGGTTGCTGAAATCTTGATACCTGAAGGTTCAGAACTCGTCGGTAAAACAATCTCCGAATCCGGTTTGCGTGAGCGGGACTTTACTGTACTCAATGTGCACCACGGGACGAAGGTGGTCTCAAATCCGAAGGGTTCGCGTGTTCTGGAAGCCGATGACCGTTTGTTGTGTTATGGAAAGCTCGATGCGATGCGTGATCTGATCCCACAGAAGAAGCGTAGAAAGCGGAAAGCGAAAGTAGAAAAACTGGATCCCCAGTTGATTGTAGATCTGGAGCCAACCTCATGAGCACGGAAACTGGTACTACCGAATGGCTTGGATCGAGTGTTGAACCGGGGACTTCGGCGTCGCTGTCGATCGTGATCTCTGAGGGGTATTCTGGAGCTGATATCACAATCCCAGTTTCCGTCTGGCGTGGAGCGGAGGACGGACCAATAGTTGCGATCACCGCCGCTGTTCATGGCGATGAGATCAACGGCACAGGAACAATCCGCCACATCATTCGAGAAAAACCATTTCATCTGTTGGCAGGAACACTCGTGCTTGTGCCGGTGATCAATATGCTCGGGTTCGAGCGGCATTCTCGCTACCTGCCCGATCGACGGGATCTGAACAGGAGCTTCCCAGGGTCGATGGAGGGAAGTCTTGCAAGCAGGCTGGCAAGGTCTTTCTTTGATCAGGTCACGAGGCATTGCGACTATGGAATCGATCTTCATACAGCCGCCGTCCGACGCACAAACTTCCCCAATGTTCGCGCTGATCTGTCAGACGAGAGGGTCGCTGGGCTGGCTAGGGCGTTCGGCGCGGAGGTTGTCATTGAGAATAAAGGCACCAAGGGTACACTGAGATCCAACGCCTGCAAGGTTGGATGTGCAACGATTCTTCTCGAAGCGGGTGAGGTTTGGAAGGTAGAGCCGGGCGTCGTCGAGTACTCAGAGCGCGGGATCCGCAACTGCCTTCGATACCTTGGAATGATTGAGGGAACACCGGTTGAGCCCGCGTACCGAATCGAGACGAAAACGACCAAATGGATCCGGGCAACCCAGGGCGGTTTCTTGGAGTTCCATGTTTCACCAGGGGATACAGTCGAGAAAGACCAGCCGCTCGCGACCAATACAGACTTGATGGGTGATCAACAGAATGTAATCTTTGCTCCGCGCAATGGGATCGTAATCGGAATGACCACCCTGCCATCGGTTGCTCCGGGTGATCCGATTTGTCATCTTGCGTTCACGAAGAAGGGCGTTCTCAAGACCGTCGAGCGGGCTATTGACAAGATGGATGATGATTCACTCCACGAACGGGTTCGTGAGAATCTTGCGACAAATATGCGGGTGACAGAGTCAGATTCTGATGTAATTGATGGGTAGGCTTCTCGCATTTCGAGTTGTCAATATGCAAGCCGACTGGGTATGGTGATTATGGCGACATATTCGAAATCGCCACCAAGGCAATGACAATGATGAGCAAACCGATCCAGACAACAATTGCGGTTCTGGTCGATCGTTTGGCTCGCTCGGCTTCCCACCAGGTGTTCGGCTTGATGCCTTTGAGATAAAAGGTCAGAATGCCTGCGAGGTTCAGGCAGACGACATTGATTGCTGCCAAAAGCAACGCACCCATCGCCTCGGTGGTTGAGCCTTGCACCAAGAGCATCGACGCGATGATGACCGGAGGCAGCAAAGCCACGGCAACCATCACCCCGACCAGCGAGCTCCCGACCCCGACTGAGAGGGCCAGTGCCCCGGCAATGCCTGTTGCGAGAGCAAGAACAATCTCTCCGAATGAGCTGCTTGTCCTTGAAACGATCTCTGTAGCCGACAGATCCAGTGGCCAAATAAGTCCTGAGATCAGCCCGACGCTTGCAGCGGTGGACACGCCGATGATATTGGTCTTGAGTGCCCGGATTGCAAGCCGCGTGTCACCGAGTGCAGTGGCCAAGGCGAGTGACATATTTGGGCCAAGCAGCGGAGCGATGACCATTGCCCCGATGATGACCGCGGGGCTGTTTCGAGAAAGTCCGATCGCAGCGACGATGCTTGAGAGAATCGTCATCGCAAGAAACATTGATGAGGTGTTGGCGAACTCGTTGAGGTCTTCGTACAGTTCGTCCCTGCTGATCCGGTTGCTCGTTTTTGGCTTCGTGTCCACGCTTGCTTGGCGATCCTCATCCAGCCGGGGTGCATACGCCTCGATGGGCAAGACCAATAGCATCGCGTCGTTCGAGAGTTTGAGAATCGGCTGGATTGCATCCACAATTATCTCAACCTCATCGGCCTGAGCGAGGAGCTTGAACACGGTGGTCAGTTCGCCGACTTCCGCCCAAGACCATGTGATGCCCTTGTCGTCAATCACTTTCCGGACTCGATCGGCGTCAACCGTGGGGAGGATTATTTCAATCAGGCGGCCCGGCATGTGTTGCTCCGTATGGGAGGGATAGGCGGGCAATGATTCCCGCCGATCCCATCCAGTCACTGTAGAGAGCCAAAGCCGATTTCGCAGCCATACCCCCATCAAGATTCAAATCTCATCCATACGAGCTACAATAGTCACATGAATGCAAAATGCCGTTTGGATTTGTCTTGGCTACCAATATGGTGCGCAATGATCGTGATGGTGCTGTCATCATCAGTTCTTGCGCAGGTACCCACGCCTGCCCCGACCATCGAGGAATGTGAAGCAAAGATCGTGGAGTTGCAGTCCACTCTAGGTCTCGATGAAGCCACCAAGGGGGCAGCGATAGGGATCTACCGGGGCGCAATTGATCAGCTCAGGAAAGCCGCCGATCACACGCAGCGCACGATCAAGTTTCAACAACTCTCCAGCCAAGCCCCACAGCTGCTGGCATCGATACGCAATGAACTCGCACTTCCCCCGGTTGAGCCAACGGCAACTGCACCCGAAGGGTCATCGCTCGCTCAGCTCGAACAGTCGCTCTCCCAAGCGACGGCTACCCTACAAGCTGCCCGTCAGAATCTCGCCGATCTTCAGGCAGAAACCACTCGGCGTAGTGAACAACGCACGGTACTCACCAAACGGCTCGTCAAAATTCGCCAAGAGCTCGCAGATTTAGTCAATCCTGCAAATTCGGATGCTCAAACAAAGAGCCCCCCTGAAATTCAATCTGCTCAACAGACCAATTATCAGGCAACAGCCATCGTGTATCAGGCAGAAATAGATGAGATTGAAGCCGAACTGGCGAGTTATGATGCTCGTCAAGAGCTCCTTCCTGCACGCCGTGACCAGGCGCAGCGACGAGTTGCCGAGGCAGAGAAACTGGCACAGACATGGCAGAACGCTGTTGCTATTCGGATACAAACCGACGCGGAAAAATCGGCTCAAGACGCGTTGCGACTCAAACGAGAAGCCGCACGCCAGCACCCAGTGCTGAAAGCATTTGCTGAAGACACGGTTGTGCTCGCCAATCAAAGAGTCAAGACGCAGAGTGTTCTTCAGGGGACAGAGAGTTCAGCCGAGAGGCTTATTCGAGCCAGGGCGGAACTCTCTGCCTTGAACTTGAAGGTTACATCGATCAAGAACCGGCTCAATGCCTCTAGGCTAAACCGCGCGACAGGGCTTTTACTGCGTCGTCAATATGAATCGCTGCCTGACATCAATAAGTTGCAAAGCGAGCTTCGAACATCGCAGACCGATTTGGAAAACTTTGATTATCAACTCATTGAGCTTCAGGAAGAACGGACCGACTTTGGTGATATCGATCTTGTTGCACAAAGACTACTCTCATCGATTCCGGAGAACGAGCTATCAACGAATCAGTCCGAACTGCTTGCAGTCGCCCGAGAGTTAGCGTCGGCAAGGCGTGATCTGATCGATCAACTCGTCGGGGATACATCCAAGGCATTCGACACGCTGGTTGAACTCAACACCACGCTCCAAGAAACCGTCGCGACAACCGAGGCCTATAAGGGCTTCATAGAGGAGCGGATCCTGTGGGTTCGGAGCATCGCGGGGGACCGCACGCCTCGCCTGAATGATCTCAGCAGTGATGCTTCATGGATATTCAACTCCAGCAGCTGGAGTCGTGCTTGGGACACGACAAATGCCTTTGTTCGATCACACATGCTCGGCGTGGGCGCGGGGTTCAGCACTTTATTGACCATTTTCCTCGTGAGTTTCCGCTGCCGTCATTGGCTCAATATCCTTGGCGATCGCGTCTCGCGGTATGTGACTGATTCGTTCCGCTACACCATCACGGCATTGCTACTCACCATCATCATGTCCGCGCCCGTCGCGGGAACGATGTTTGCGTTGGGCTGGCTCTTTAAGGCACCCCAAGACCAAGAACTTGTTGCAGTCGCAATGGGCGATGGCTTACAGGCAGCTGCCATCTTTATGTACCCACTCGTATTCTTGCGCCACATGCTCCAAACTCGTGGATTGGGCCTCGGGCATTTCCGGTGGTCGAAAGATGCCGCTCAACCTATGCGGAAGAACCTGCGTTGGTTTACGACGACGATTGTTCCAGTTATTCTTCTTGTGGTGTTCATCGATTCTGGGGGGGACGAGGCATCGAATGCATCACTGGGTAGAATGCTGTTCTCGCTTGAGCTTCTAGTTCTTGCGATCTTTCTCCATCGGATCTTGCGTCCTACAGGTCCGGTGCTCAAACGCTTCATCGACGCCAACAGCGGCGGATGGATTCACCGTCTTCGTCATGTATGGTACCTCCTCGCGATCACCCTCCCGCTTGTATTCGCAGTGCTGAGCTGGCTCGGATTCCACTACACAGCGCTCCAACTCGAGTCCCGGCTTGAGCAATCATTAATCCTCGCCCTTGTGCTCGTGGTAGCCAACGGTGTACTGCATCGCTGGCTTTATGTTGCCCGAAGGCGGGTTGCCGTAGAAGATGCCCGGCGGCGGCGGGTACAGACTGAGTTAGAAGCAGAAGCCCTGCCGGATTCGGTGGATGCGCCAACTCCATTGCCCGTTGTTGTGGATGAAGAAAAGGTTGATCTACCCGCCCTCAGCGAGCAGACGACACAGATATTTAAGAGCGCGGTGACGATCGCTACGGTCATTGGATTGTACATTATCTGGGCCCAGGCATTGCCTGCATTGCGGATGCTCGATCGTGTTCAGGTTTGGCCAACGATCCAAGTTGTAGAAACGATCGAATCAGTTTCAGAAGGCCAATCGGCAGTTCCAGTATCTGTGGCTTCGCCAAATCAAGGTGGCAACGGGAGCACACCCTCACTCCCGATGCCGGGCTCTGGAATGTCCCAAGTTGAGACTTCGGCTTCAGATACCGAGCAATCCGGATCCGTCTCGATTACCGTCGCAGATATTGGCTTGTCGCTGATCATTCTCATGGCGACCTGGATCGCATTCCGCAATGTGCCGGGTCTGATCGAAATTGTTGTTCTGCAACGCCTCCCACTCGACTCCGGGAGCCGATACGCATTGAGCACGGTGCTGCGGTACCTGATCGCAATAATCGGAATCGTGATTGCATTCCAAACGATTGGAATTTCTTGGTCGAATGTCCAATGGCTTGCCGCTGCGCTGACATTCGGTCTTGCGTTTGGTTTGCAAGAAATCTTTGCCAACTTTGTATCAGGATTGATCATCCTCGCAGAACGCCCAATCCGGCTCGGGGATACCGTCACAGTTGGCGGAGTCACCGGGACAGTGATGCGCATTCGTATGAGGGCAACAACCATCGCGGACTGGGATCGCAAGGAACTGATCATCCCGAACAAGACCTTTATCACCGCCGATGTCATCAACTGGACGCTCTCAGACTCGATTCTCAGGGTCAAGATTCCAGTAGGGGTGAGCTATTCTTCGGATGTTGACAAAGTTGAATCACTTATGCGAAAGGTCGCCAAGAAGAACAAGATCGTTCTTGATGATCCTGAACCACAAATCATGTTCAGAAAGTTTGGCGACAGTTCACTTGAGTTTGAGATGCGTGTGTACATCCCAAACATCGATTATTTCGTACCGATACAGCACGATCTGCATAACGCAATCTACAAGATATTCAAAAAGGAAGGGATTGAGATCGCATTCCCGCAGCGGGATTTGCATCTTCGGTCCATAGGCGACCTTGGGAAGCTCATTGATCGCGGGAACGAATCACCACTGGTACAGTAAGCACCAGAGCACTACAACCATTTGCACTTGCGGACGATCCAATAGCCCAGCAAGCCCATCAGCAGAAGCAAGACACACACAATCAGGAACCCGTACGGCGATTGGGCACCGGGGATGCCGCCGACATTAATACCGAGCAAGCCGGTAAAAATGGTCATCGGCAGGAGGATTGTGGCAACCATCGTGACGGCGTACATCCGATTGTTGAGCCGTTCGGCATACTGGTTTGACAACTCATCTTGTATGAGCACCATCCGGCTTTTCGAAGATTCAAGATCTTCAACATACCGAATGAGTTGATTGTTGATGTCGGTGAGCGCGTGTTGTTGAAGAGTATCGAGCATACTCGGTTGCATTCCGCGAAGCTTGGAGACGACTTCCGCTTGAGGCCTGAGGTACCGATGCATCTTGATGACCTGCTGCCTCATGGTCAACAACTCGGACCGGTCATCGAAGACATCTGGCCCGACGACCAAATCTTCAAGCTCATCAAGCCGATCACTGACACCGTCAATAATCGGCCCCATTCTCTCGGTAAGCCCATCAAGAACTTCAACCAAGAGTGCCCCGATCGATTGGGGGCCTTGGCCACTTTGAATGCGTTGGGCTATACGAACGATCGATCGCAGCGGTTCCCGCTCAAGAGTAATTATCCGGTGGGGCTCCACCCATATCCGCAGCGAGATCATGTCCGCCGGATTAGCCCCCTCGTTGAGGTTTACCCCGCGAAGAGTCAGGAACATTCCGTCGTTGACGACTTCCAGCCGAGGCCGGGTGGCATTATCCAAGAGCCCATCGACCACATGCGGATACAGCCCCGCCTGCTCGCTCAACCAAGTCTTGTTTTGTTTTGAAGTCCGATCCAGATGCACCCACAACTCGCCGTCGGCAGCCGACCACGCAGAGACCTCGTCGATCCCAAGAGACTTTGGGGTCTCAGGGCCAATTCGGAATGCTGTAAAGGTATCGAGTGCTTCTGGCATACGGTCATTCTACAATAGATGTGGCACAGATGCATGGCCTGTTCACTTTGATTTGGATAAAGCAGGAGCAAGCACTTACCATAGCAGTACAGAACGAGGAGGAATGTGATGAAACTTCAGTTTCTCGGAGCCAACAGGCAAGTCACCGGTTCGCGGCATCTCCTTCGGGCGGGCGGCAAAGACATACTCGTCGACTGCGGGCTCTTTCAAGAACGCAAGTTCCAATC
>Ga0316206_1002923_pt1 | contig 10430 bp, 9 predicted proteins | sample 6monthpyrite_MG_FD_204942 | JGI IMG/M metagenome (GOLD analysis project Ga0316206, IMG submission 204942) | Microbial mat bacterial communities from mineral coupon in-situ incubated in ocean water Damariscotta River, Maine, United States -... | ecosystem: Environmental > Aquatic > Marine >...
ATTCACCAAGCGGCTGCTTATGCTGTCAAATGCATTGCCATTATTAGCACAGAAAAAGTTTGATCACTTCCGGCAAATCAAATTAACCAGTAATCGACGTATTACCGACGAATTAGATATTTTGGTTGATTCGGCTAAAGAATTGAGCTTTGAACTAGAACGCCTGAATATTGAAGTTGAACATAAAACACAAGAGTTAGAAAATATTGCCATGTTCGATTTGCTAACCGGATTACCAAATCGCAATATGTTGAACTATCAACTACGTAAAGCATTGGAAAATATTAAATTAACTAAAAAACAAGTGGCTGTTTTATTTTTAGATCTGGATGATTTTAAGAAAGTTAATGATAGCCATGGTCATTCTGAAGGGGATGAATTATTAATTGAAGCTGCCTTAAGGCTTAAACGCTGTGTGCGTAAAATTGATTTGGTATCTCGTTTTGGCGGCGATGAATTTGTAATTATCTTACAACAAATCAATAATATAAATGAAGTTGTTGATGTTGCTAAAGATATTATCTATGCGTTCAAATTACCAATTTCGGTTAGTTCGAGCTTATTTTATGTTTCTACCAGTATTGGTATTGTCTGTACCGCCGATGCGAATGTGAACGCCAATGATTTAATACGCCAAGCCGATATTGCTATGTATGAAGCCAAAGACGCAGGCGGAGGACAATATTTTGTTTATCATACTGAAATGTTTCAACGAGTTGCGCAGCGGGTAATGATTGAAGCAGAAGTACGACAAGCATTACAAAAAAACCAATTTAGTATGAGTTTACAACCACAAATATCAACCTTGAATTATGAAGTGGTTGGTTTTGAGGCGTTATTACGCTGGCATCACCCTGAACGTGGAATGGTTTCGCCGGATGACTTTATTCCGGTGCTAGAAAGTTCTGCTTATATGGTTGAATTGGGTTATTGGGTGATCCGCCGTTGTTTCTCATTAACCAAAAAAATTACTCAGCATCTTGGTCTACACGATTGTCGTATTGCAATAAACTTATCTGCTATTCAATTTGTTGATCCTAAATTAGTGGCATTTTTGCAAGCATTATTGGTTGAATTTAACTTAACAGGAAAGCAATTCGAATTAGAGATCACCGAACAAACCTTAGTAAAAAATGTTGATAATGCGGTTGAGGTGATGTTGCAGTTAAAAGAATTAGGCTTTAGCTTTGCAATTGATGATTTTGGTACAGGCTATTCATCTCTTAGTTACTTGAAAAAGCTACCCATTGATGTCATTAAAATTGATAAAAGCTTTGTCTTTGGCATGCTCGAAAATCATGCGGATTATCAAATTATTATGTCTACCATTAGCATGGTGAAAAATTTAGGTTTAACGGTTGTTGCTGAAGGGGTAGAAAGCAGTGCTCAATTTCATAGCCTTAAACACAATCAATGTGATTCGATTCAAGGCTATTATTTTTCTAAACCGGTACCAGAAGCGGATATAGAGCAATTTATAGCAGCTAAAATAGTGCGCGGCCATTGGAAATGGGAAGCATTAAAGCCGGAAATAACAAGCTCTTGAGGTTGCAAAACTTAGCATAAACGTCCATGTTCGTTCAGCATTCTTCTTACTGCGTTGCTAATATACTTTTAATATGTTGGCTAAATTCATTAGCGTTCATAAAACCGGTAACACGTTGTTGACTTAGCTCCTGACCTTGGCGATTAAAAAACAGAATAGTGGGTAACCCTAAAATGTTGAATTTTTGCATTAATGCAATATTCTCAGGCGCTCCAGTATTGGTTAAATCAATTTGTACTGGCACTGTATTTGAAAGTGCATTAATAACATCTGGCTTATTAAAGGTATATTGTTCGAATTCTTTGCAGGCAACACACCAATCAGCGTAAAAATCTATCATCACGGATTTACCTTGTTGTGAAGCTTGCTGAATTTTTTGTGTTAATTCTGAGATGTTCTTTACTCTGGAAAACTGTAGCTTTTTACTTTCAATTTTATTGATTGGCGTCACGTGTTGATTGTTGTTTGTTGAAAAGGTTTGAATGAGTTGGACACAGCCCCATATCAAGATAAATAGAATAACTAATGAACGTAAACCAAACCAAAACCCCTGATGTTTCGCAAAACTTTGCTGATTAACGACATAAAAATAAGTAGCGCTGGCTAACAATAATATTAGCCATAATATGTTGGTAATATTATCGGGTATCATGCGTTGTAACAGGAAGATGGGTACGGCCAGCAATAACAAACCAAAACTATTTTTGATAATATTCATCCAGCCACCGGCTTTAGGTAGTAATTTTCCACCAGAGCTACCTAAAATTAACAACGGTAAACCCATACCCAAACTTAATACATATAGTGCTGCTGCGCCTAATGCAATATTACCCGTTTGAGAAATGTACAAAAGCGCGCCGGTTAATGGTGCTGTGGTGCAGGGTGAAGCAACTAAGCCAGAAATAATCCCCATTATTAACACACCATAATAAGATCCACCTTGTTGTTTGTTGCTCAGTTGATTAAGACGATTTTGCCAGCTTGCGGGTAACGCTAAATTAAATACGTTAAACATGGACAGCGCTAACACAACAAATAAAACACTGAGTGAAATGAGTACGATAGGGTTTTGAAACATCGCTTGAAATTGTGCACCAGCCAGCGCAACTACAACGCCAAGTAGCGTATAAGTAATTGCCATACCTTGAACATAAACAAATGACAATCGAAAAGCTCGCTGATTAGTCAGTTGCTTACCTTGGCCAACAATAATACTAGTTAAAATAGGATACATAGGAAATACACAAGGGGTAAATGCTAGCAATAAACCGCCAATAAAAAAGGCGATTAAAGTTAAGCCTAAATTACCTTGTTGTAGCTTTAAAGCTAAAATATTTTGTTCACTCACTGGTGCCGCTGCATGTGTAGTGTTATTCGTGGTGGATGTTTGAGCTGTTGAGTTTGACGATGCGCCTAACGCGGCTAAAATAGAATCAGTAATGGGGGGTTGGCTAGCATTAACTAGGTGTAATTGAGCAACTGGGATCACTTTAATTTGCGGTGGGTAGCAAAGCCCTTTGGCAGCACAACCTTGATAACGTACAGTTACCTCGGCATTTTTATCAACCTGCTCTAGGTTTATGGTGAAGTTTAACTGTTGCTTATAGATTTGCTGAACACCAAAGAATTCATCTTCATGGGGTAGGCCTTTGGGTAAATCAACGGGTTTAATAATAGTATTTTTAGACTTGATTTTAAACTGATGGCGATATAAGTAATAACCATCTTTAATGATAAAACTAATATTCAGTTTATCTTGTTGTTGATCAAAGTTGAATTGGAATACGTCATCGACAGCGGCAAATTGCGGTGTTGATTGAGTTAATGAACTAATCGCTGATTTATCAAAAATTGACTGTTGCGCCATTGCGAAAAAACCTAAACAGCAAAGTAGCAGACCAAATAAAGATTTTGTGACAAATAATTTCATGTGTTGATTCAACGTTTCCGTTATCCAGTTCAAATAATTGTTATCACCTTGCTGGATGTTCAAGGCAATAATATCTGGTGTTTTATCCGGGCGCCAAGCGTTACTTTTCGATAAAATATTAACACATATCACTCAATTTGTTCGACTAACACGTCGATAATCGCTTGTGCCATCTCAATAGTTGCCTAGTCATAAACTATGTCAGTATTTTATCTTACTTAGTTTAACCAGTACTTAAGCTTACTCGATGGAACTTATTCAGGTAAATGGTTTTATTACCTAGATCTCAATCAATTGTATAGCTTGGCTTGAAAAAGACCTGACGAACCCAATATAAGTTTCATTGTTGACTGAATTTGTGTGCACTATCTAAGGTGGTTGAATACAATTCATGTACTGGACACACTATGGTTCGAATTTTATTCATATTATTTATTGTTATCCCGATTATTGAAATTTCTGTTTTAATTCAAGTAGGTAGTTGGATTGGTTGGTGGCCTACCATTGCTATCATGTTCTTAACAGCATGGCTAGGCGCTAAACAGGTGCGCGAACAAGGTTTAGCCACACTAACTTCAGTGCAAACTAAATTAGCGCAGGGTCAAATTCCATCAGATGAAATTATTGCCGGCGTGCTGCTTGTGGTAGCTGGAGTGCTGTTAATAACACCGGGTTTGTTAACAGATCTATTTGGTTTAGCATTATTGTTTCCGCCGCTACGCCAACAATTTATTCGAATCGCGAAGCAGTTTGTAGCCCAACGCCAGCAAACGATACAGGTACACACTCATTTTACTAATATACCTCCTTCGCAAGCTGAAACGCAGCATGATCAGCAAGGCAAAACACTGGAAGGTGAATTCGAACGAAAAGAGTAAAAAATATTATTTTACCCTTGAGTTATAGCATTTAGCCCCTATCTATGAACCAACTAATTATTGTTAAACCCTAACCAACTCTCAGGAGAGAAAAATGAGCATTCGTCCATTACACGATCGCGTAATAGTAAAACGCAAAGAAGTAGAAGCAAAATCTGCTGGCGGTATTGTTTTGACCGGCAGTGCTGCTGAAAAATCAACTCGTGGCGAAGTTATCGCTGTGGGTCATGGCCGTATTTTAGAAAATGGTGATATTCGTCCATTAGATGTAAAAGTTGGCGATCAAGTGATCTTCAATGAAGGCTACGGTGTGAAGAAAGAAAAATTAGATGGTGAAGAGGTATTGATCTTAAGTGAAAGCGATATTTTAGCTATCGTTGAATAATTTCAAAAGTGGTCAGTGCAGCACGGCGAGTGCTGACTTGATAACTAAGCTGAGTTGCCTAAGTTGGCAATCATAACGAACTAAATTTAAGAGGATATATAACATGGCTTCAAAAGAAATATTATTTGGTAATGACGCCCGCGTAAAAATGCTTAAAGGCGTTAACTTATTAGCTGACGCAGTAAAAGTAACCTTAGGACCAAAAGGTCGTAACGTATTGTTAGATAAATCATTTGGTGGTCCAACTATCACTAAAGATGGCGTGTCAGTTGCTAAAGAAATCGAATTAGAAGATAAATTCGAAAACATGGGCGCACAAATGGTTAAAGAAGTGGCGTCTAAAGCAAATGATGAAGCTGGCGACGGTACAACTACGGCCACTGTTTTAGCACAAGCTATTGTTAATGAAGGTTTAAAATCTATCGCTGCGGGTATGAATCCAATGGATTTAAAACGTGGTATCGACCAAGCGGTAATTGCTGCCGTTGAAGCGTTGAAAGGTTTATCACAAAAATGTACTGACAATAAAGCGATTGAACAAGTGGGTACTATTTCTGCCAACTCTGACGCAACTGTGGGTAAAATCATTGCCACTGCAATGGAAAAAGTTGGTACTGAAGGTGTTATCACAGTGGAAGAAGGCCAAGCATTAACAGACGAATTAGACGTAGTAGAAGGTATGCAGTTTGACCGTGGTTATTTATCACCTTACTTCATCAACAATCAAGAAAATGGCAGCGTTGAATTAGAAAACCCATTCATCTTATTGGTTGATAAAAAAATCTCTAATATTCGCGAGATGTTATCAACTTTAGAAGGTGTTGCAAAAGCTGGTAAACCATTGTTAATTATTGCTGAAGATGTTGAAGGCGAAGCCTTAGCAACATTAGTCGTGAACAACATGCGTGGCATCGTAAAAGTTGCGGCGGTTAAAGCACCAGGCTTTGGTGATCGTCGTAAAGCCATGTTGCAAGATATTGCGGTACTCACTTCTGCAACCGTAATTTCTGAAGAAATTGGTATGGAGCTTGAAAAAGCAACATTAGAAGATTTAGGCCAAGCAAAACGTGTCGTTATTTCTAAAGATAACACCACTATTATTGATGGTACTGGTGCGCAAGCTGATATTGAAGCTCGTGTTGCACAAATTCGTGGTCAAATTGAAGAATCATCTTCTGATTACGACAAAGAAAAATTACAAGAACGTTTGGCTAAATTATCTGGCGGCGTAGCGGTAATTAAAGTTGGCGCGGCAACTGAATTTGAAATGAAAGAGAAAAAAGCGCGCGTTGAAGATGCATTGCACGCTACTCGTGCTGCAGTAGAAGAAGGCGTAGTTGCTGGTGGTGGTGTTGCGTTAGTACGTGTTGCCGCTCAAATCAAAGATTTGAAAGGTGATAACGAAGACCAAACACATGGTATCAATGTTGCTATTCGTGCCATGGAAGCACCACTTCGTCAAATCGCTAGCAACAGTGGCGATGAAGCATCAGTAGTATTAAATGAAGTACGTAATGGTACAGGTAACTACGGCTATAATGCTAGTAACAGCACGTTTGGCGACATGTTAGAAATGGGTATCTTAGATCCAACTAAAGTTACGCGTAGCGCATTACAATTTGCCGCATCGGTTGCAGGCTTAATGCTAACTACCGAAGCGATGATCACTGATGCTCCAACTAAAGACGCACCTGCAATGCCTGATATGGGCGGCATGGGCGGCATGGGTGGTATGGGCGGTATGATGTAATTTATGCTTGATTAAATCGTCTACTTCATCGTTGCTTTATTACTCGTTTAAGAAACACTAAACGTCGTAAGTAAAGCGCCTTGAATTAAACAATTTTCTCTACGCTTAAATAGCATCAGCTACTTAGGCTTTTATTTAAAACCTGCTTCGGCAGGTTTTTTATATTTATTTTCTAATTATCAAACTTAAATTGCCCGCATTTAGTGCGCATAATGTGACCATTAGATGGTTGGAGTGTTAATTATGAATATTACTTTAGGCAAAGAATTCGAAAGAAGAATCACAGAGAAAGTCTCTGATGGCTTATATACCTCAGAGAGTGAAGTGACCCGTGATGGCTTGAGATTGTTGTTTGAAAAAGACGCAGCTAAAAATCAACAGCTCGAAATATTACGTGAAGAAGTCGCTAAAGGTTTTGAACAGCTAGCTGCGGGCGAATCGTCAAATCTGAATGTCATGGATATATTTGAACAAGCCTCTCTTTCAGTAAATAAACAGTCTGAAAGTAAGGGCGATAATGCCAAGTTATAGATTATCTCTTAGTAAACTTAAACTTGTTGTATAGTTTGGCTATACAGAAGGAACCATTTATCTGTTCAGTTTGATTTAATTTAATACATCTGCAATGCTTGAGCGATGCATGTTTATTGTTAGCTTGTAAAATTTCTAATATATAAGCAGTGGCCATTAAGGATCATCGTGAAAACCCCAAAACTTTCGCTAAATGAAGCTAATCGTATTAACACATTACATAATTTAAAAATTCTTGATACTGCCTTTGAAGAGCGATTTGATCGCATCACCCGTTTAGCACAACGCTTGTTTGATGTGCCCATTGCATTAGTGAGTTTGATAGATGTTAATCGTCAATGGTTTAAGTCATGTATTGGTTTGTCGGTTCGTGAAACCTTACGAGACATTTCTTTTTGTGGGCATGCAATCTTAGGTGATGAAGTTTTTGTTATTCCAGATACCAGAGAAGATCCGCGCTTTTGGGATAATCCATTTGTGGTGAATAAACCCTATATTCGTTTTTATGCCGGTTGCCCATTACAAGCTCACAACGGCTATAAACTTGGTACCCTGTGCATTATTGATCATATTCCTCGACGTTTTAAAACAGACGATTTCATTGTGTTGAAAGATTTAGCAATTATAGTTGAGCGTGAATTAGCGGCTTTAGCTATGGCGACACAAGATGAATTAACCCAAATTAATAATCGTCGAGGCTTCAAATTACTTGCTGAGCATGAATTGCGATTAGCTGATAGGCATAATTCAACCGCAACGTTAGTTTTCTGTGATTTGAATAGATTAAAACACATTAATGATGTATTTGGTCATGCAGAAGGTGATAAAGCCATTATTACGTTTGTACGAAGTATGCGTAATTATTTACGTCATTCTGATATCTTTGCGCGTCTAGGCGGTGATGAGTTTGTTTTGTTATTAACTAATTCCGATATACAAGCAACCAATCAAGTCATTGAAAGAGTTACCACTAAGTTAAAGCAGCTTAGCGCTGTGTCACCCACAGGGTATAACATTACGTTTAGTTTTGGCGTGATAGAATATCATCCTAATAGTGATGAGACGCTAACAACATTATTAGCAGCGGGTGCTCAATTAATGGATCAATATAACGATCAAGCGAATAAAAATGGAGAAAATGGCTAGAAATGCAACCAATCTTGAAGATTGTGGTCTGATAATTAGTCAATTCATTACGATGAAGAAAGTAACATTTAGGAGGTTATAATGAAAAATTTAGCCATTTTGTTGATGTGCGGAACGCTAACGGTCGCTGCACATGCCGCAACTGTAAATATTCAATGGCAACATCCTGATAAATATACCGACGTGCAAGCAGGAGAAGGCAGTCAACAAGCGTTTCAAAAACGAGTGTTTTCTCAACTGGATAAGCATTTTGCTAAGCTAGCCAAAAAGCTACCTGCAGACCAACAGCTTAATATTAAAGTTACTAATCTTGATTTGGCCGGTGATGTAAATTTTGGAAATGCGCAGCGTATTCGTATCGTGCGTGATATATTCATTCCGCGTATGGTATTGAGTTATCAATTACTTGATAGCTCAGGTAAAACACTAAAAAAACAACAGGTTAAGTTGCAAGACTTAAGTTTTATGAATAATATTAGCCTGAAATATCAAAATGATAGCTTGGGTTATGAAAAAAATATGATTGATAATTGGTTTAAGAAAACCTTTTTAGCGAGTTAATGAGCGAACAATACTCAGCAATTTGTGATGTGGCTATCTGCTCTGATAGCCACAAGGTTTCGTGTTGTTGATTGCCAACAGAATATCGATTAAATGGAATGACTCAATTCAAATTGTTGTAACACTTTTAATAATAAATCAATTTTCTTTACCAATCTTACCAATATCTGCTTATCATTGTTTTTTTGCCATTCAAGTAAGTCATCAGCGACTTCTTGAACGTATGGCTGAAACGTATCAGCAACACAATCAAAACTAGTTTCTTGTTTAAAAATTTGGCTAAATTTTGCTTGGCCTTTAGCACGCAAATCGAATAATGTTGCATCGGCGGCTAATGATTTTTTTAAAATAATAGATATATTATTGATTAATTGAGTGTTAACTGCTTCGCTCATAGCTTTATAGTAGGTCATAGAGGGTTGTTTTAGTTATTATGTCAAAATAAGGCTTATTTTGTTAGCTTCTCTGAAAAAATAGCTAGTTTATTTGCGCATGGTTACAATAGGTCATTTACATCGATTTATTTAAGGACAACAAATGGATATGTTAAATCAACAACTTAATTTTATTTTAGAATTAGATCGACTAAAGGGTGTATATCGCCAAGCATTAGTGAAATCCGATCAAAACCGTCGTGAAAATAGTGCTGAACATAGTTGGCACATAGCACTTTTGGCGCAAGTATTACAACAATATGCAGACCGTCCCGTCAATATTCATCGTGTAGTCACCATGTTATTGCTGCATGATATTGTGGAAATTGATGCCGGCGACACTTTTGCCTTTGCAAATGCAGAGCAATTAGCTGCGCAACCTGAAAAAGAACTTCGTGCAGCGGAACGTTTATTTGGTTTGTTGCCTGCTAGTCAAGCACAACAAATGAAACAATTATGGCTTGAGTTTGAACAAGTTGAAACGGCTGATGCGCAGTTTGCTAAAGCCATGGATAGTGTGATGCCGCTGCTGCAAAATATGGCCAACGAAGGTGGAAGTTGGGTGCGGCATACGGTAACTAAAAACCAAGTTTTACAACGTAATAAACATCTTAAAACTGCAGCACCTAAATTGTGGGATTATGTATATCAACAGATCGAATTAGCAACTAATAATGGTTGGTTATCTGACAGCTGATCTTCGATTCGTTCTCTATAACTCACTATCAAAGCAGGTTAATCCATTAAATCAGTAAGTTAGCTTTTTTTGAGTTTGGACAGCTTTCGAGCTAATGCTATATTCAATGAGTTATCACAACAATACAGATTAGCAACTGTAGCAAAGCTAGTTAATGCTTGATTTTACTAGCTTTGCTGGTTGTGATATTAGTGGCCGGCTAAGTTTTTGATAAAAAAGTTTGCCATCATAGTTTTTAAATGTAACGTGGTGCCTTTACCTTCCTGCAGTGAATGTGTGCGATTGGGATACGACATAAAGCTAAATTGCTTGTTGTATTTCACTAATTCATTTATTAATCGCTCAGTGCCCTAGTAATGTACGTTATCGTCACCAGTACCGTGTACTAATAATAATTTACCAGTTAAGTTTTTAGCATAGGTAATTGGAGACCCAATCCGATAGCTTTCTGCATAGTCTGGCAGTAAGCCTGAGTAGCGTTCTTGATAAATAGTATCGTACAACCGCTGATCCGCAACTGGTGCAATAGCAATACCTACTTGATACTGATTTGGATAGCGAAATAGCATATT
>Ga0316206_1002924_pt1 | contig 10427 bp, 9 predicted proteins | sample 6monthpyrite_MG_FD_204942 | JGI IMG/M metagenome (GOLD analysis project Ga0316206, IMG submission 204942) | Microbial mat bacterial communities from mineral coupon in-situ incubated in ocean water Damariscotta River, Maine, United States -... | ecosystem: Environmental > Aquatic > Marine >...
AATCAGAATAAATTCTATTTACTACTTCATCTCTATCTACATCCCATGAGTCACGTTCAATAATATATTGAACCTCAAAGATTAAATCATCGTGTATATCCTCTTGACACTCTGCCTCTTCAAGTTGATCCTGAAATAAATGCACTGCCTTATCGTATACGTATTCAAATGCTTGGTCTTTCTTATCTTCCTCATTTAGATACTTATCTATAAGCGCTGAATTAACACAAGCTGTATGGGTTGTATGATAGTTTTTCATTTCACACCTCCATTAAATAAACCTGCTATAAAGCCTAGTAAGGCAGACCAATCTATCATGTAAACAAATAACGTTGTGATTGTTGCTAATATTTCTAACATTTTGAACCCTTTATTTTTTAAAGATAATGTATTGTAAGATATAATGGCTTAAGAAAAGATTAAACGTTTCATTGCTAATTCAAGTGAATAGATATGAGGGTTTTGACTTTGTGTCGGTCGCCTTTCATGTTGCAACCTACAAAGATGGTAAAGGAAATCATAAATATAAAGAGTACGGTTATTATAAAGAGTAAGTCTTTATACTCCTGGTGCATCTACTTGAACCCATTCGTTATTAGAGTCTAGGTAGTAGTATGTTACTGCTGAAGTGTGTTTGCATACATCCATTCTACAGGATCCATACTTATAGTATATCTTACTTGCTACGCTCACCACCTAGCCTTGTATGATCTAGTATCAATGTGACAGAAGCTAGGATAACCGCCTAACCCATATTGTGTAGGGTATCGGCTGTCAAAGTAAGCATAGATTTTATCAGGATGAACGCCATCTATAACAATGTCTGCTGCTCTTGCATATTTATGTTGAGATCTTTCGCCACCGCCTACTGATTTATTATGTGTTTCACATCTACAAGCTGAATTAATATGTACTGGCTTTCCAAAATGTTCTCTAACTTCTTCTAGTAGCCTAAGTAATTCAACATCTACTGCACTAAAACCACAACCACATTTACATGCAAATTCTTCTCTACTGAAGTGTGTACTAATATTACCCATTTAAACCCTTTATTTATTATTTTATTATGACTAGTATTGTATAGTTTTAATTATACAATAAAAGGAAAACAATGAACGAATCAAAAGATAGGCCATCACTTGGCGAAATGGCACTAGTAATTTTTGTGTCACTCATGGCAGCACTAGCTATGTATATGAGAAACAGTTAAGCCCAGTTCCCTGCGTTTGCATTTGTGATTGCATAAGTAACATTATTAATCTTCTCGTTTACAACTGTACCAGTACCTTCATCAAGTGGTAACCATGAAATACAATCAGCTATGTCAACCAATGGGTTATCCGTAGTAGGAATCCCACCATTTTCATACAATGCTGTATCTCTATTATTATAGTCATATAAGACTTGGGTAGGAGTAAACGTTGTGTTCCACTCTTGTATTTGACCTATTTTACCTTTATAGTAAAGGGAAGTAGTACCGTTATCATTTCTAGCACCAATAGTCATCCTCCATTTTGTACCAGTAGTAAAAGGTGTGCCTGTATGAGTATCACTTATAGCCTCAACCCCATTTACATATAGTTTAGTAGTAAATGTTACAGGGTCATAAGTTAACGCACATCTATAAAGTACATTCGGTATTACTGACCCATCACGAATTGTTCCTGTAATATTGTTGTTAAACACCATTCCATAGTTATACCCTGTATATACTGCTATCTCAGATAATTGTAGTGCAAGTAAATATGATGTTAGGTCTTCAGATGTATTTACCGTAAAGAAATAGGTATACCCATTCGCTATTTGATTAGCTGATGTAACTGTGTTGCCAAGCTCTATGAATTGATTAACACCATCAAGATATAGAATAGGCTCGTTAGGGTCTATTTGACTTACAAACCCTGACTGTAAAGAATAGTTAGAAACTTTTCTAATATTGTTAGCATCATAAGTATATAGGGTATTGTTATCAAGCACAAAGCGGTTGATCCCACTCCCGTAAGAAAATTGCTGTATTGGCTCAGCTTGTAGATTTACGGTGTCTATTCTTACTAGAGTTTTGTCTGCTGCTGTTTTAAATATTGCATATAAGTATCCATCTTCACCTATAGTTATATCACCGCCTAGGCTATCATCTGTGCCACCTATCTCTGTTTTAAATGAATAGGTATTAGAAGCTACTTGTGATCCATCTGACAGTAAGAACTTATACAGTCTTGTTTCTGTCTCTGCATCATTACTGGTAATCATATAAACATTATCTGCATCTAACACTATTCTACCTGCGAAAGATGTCAATAAAATGTCAGGTATAATTTCCCTAACTACGAGCTTAGTGTCAATATCTATAAGGCTTATTGTTACGCTTCCAGCATCTAGTAATGAAGTTACTGCGATATAGTCATTGTTTGCAGCAATACATCTTCCCTCATATGCCAACAAAGACGATACAGAGTTAATGGCTGCTCCATCCCAATAGATAACACCGCCACCCTCTCCACTTCTTATCTTCTCACCACAAGCCCACCAATTATTGTACTTGTCGATTACAGAAGAAAAAGCTTTAGATACATTTGTCGCGCTACCTACGTTCCCATTATATTTAGGGTTAAGATAAGCCCCTTGAGTGTTTGGATTGTAAGTAGATACAAGTCTATTATCCCACGCTTTTGATGTGTCTAGCTCATACATAGGTGACCCGTAATACCCACTAAAAACAACTCTATTACTTTTACTTGTAATGGTATAAGGGCTTATTACAGCTTCATCTGTAGCAGTAGCAATATAAGAATGTCTTATTGAATCATCTGATACATTTACTTCTGTAAACCCGTTATAGCCTGAGTGTGAAACAATAATATTTCCATCTCTTTTTATGCCAATTCTATTAAGTGTAGCAGGATGAGTGGTTATATTAGGAACATCAACACTTACATAGTTTGATGATTCATTATATCTATACCAAAGTCTACCAAATGTATTTCCGTCAACTGGTTTAAGAGCTGATTGGTCGAAAGAGCTAGGAGGCGTTATCTGATCTATAACATAAGAAGCTGAGTATAAATCTGTTGCATCTGCCCCCCAAGGAGGATTTGCATTAAGGTCTGCTACATCTGCACTCATAGTTCCGTTATATAGATATCTCCATGTTGTCACCGCCCCAGTAACAACTCTAAGCACTACGCCATTCTTTCTTTGATTGACTTCAAACTTCGCTGTTTCTGCACCTGTTATATCAGTGACTAGACCATCTGAAAGCCTGATAGAAAAGATTGAGCCATCACCATATCTATTTGTTGAAAAATAAACGTGAGTAAGGTCTGCCCCACCTCTACTTATAGAAAAATCTGTGACTATGTTTTTCCAAGCCTCAGAAGTTCCACCGATAACATCTAAGCCTATAACACTCGAAAGGGTTTGTGAGCCATCTTGTGAAGCAAAGGTGTAGCATCTGCCATCTAAACCTAGAGCCATGGTAAAAGCTGATGCAGGGTTAAGGTGTTGAGCATCTAAAGCTATTGTGTCGGCTGTCATAGTGTCTGTTGTTGTATCAAACTTAGAAAACCTAATTGCTCCACCAGTTGACGGGTGAGGGATATATGTTACCCCACTTCCTACGTACACATAAGGAGTTAAATGAAAGTTATCGTTTTCAAAAACTACTGATTCGTTGTAAACTTCAACCCCTGAAGAGTTAACAACTGACACCTGTGTGTTTTGTCCGTATGCTGTATAGTACACATTTAAGAAAGAGTTTAGCCCCCCTGTCTCGCCCAAAAATTTAGGTGTAGTATGCGTAATAGTTTTCCCTGCCTCGTTAATAAGCTCAGAAGAAGAAGATGGTAGTACGCTAGCCATAATATCAAACTTAGCATTACTTGGTGTAAGACTTATTCTAAGTCCATTGCTTATTGTAGAACTTCCATCTACGTTAGTCAACACTACATCGAAAAACTCTTGACCTAAAAGTGTACCATCACCTGTTGCAGTAATCACACCAGTTGAAGGGTTTAGAGTACACCATGAAGGAAGGTTTGTGACGGCATAAGTATCAGTATTGCTTGCATTAAGTGTGATACTGTTTGTTCCATCAAATTCAAGAGATAGATATGCTGGTTCTAATACTTTCAAAGGAGTTCCTACGCCCCCCCCACCAAACATTCTAATATTTGCTAATTCTTTTCCCCCTCTACTTTGCGCCATTACTCTTTTTTTTCTAGCTTGAAAATCAGCATCTGATTCACCAAGTCTTTGTTCTACCATCATTCCTCACCCCTTTTTTATTTTAATATTAACAATAGCGTGCACCCATACACAAACAGCATTAGTGCTATCGCTTTACTTGTATTAGACTCTTCATAACAATCTATGCTTTGAAGTTCTGCTCGTTCTTTATCCGTAAGATTTAACAAACAGGTAACCAACTACAGTTATAACAGTTAATACTACTATTTTTATAAGATCATTTTTAAGTGAACTATCACTAGATTTTCTATCTGATAAGTCTTTTTTCAACTCAGATATTTTTTGATCTTTGATTTCTGTAATTACCTCTTTTAGTCCATCTCTTAGAGTGTCTTTTAAACTTCTCAATTCGTCCTCTATTCCGTCCATACGTTCTGCGCCTTTATCTAGTCGCTTGTTCATTCCGAGTTGACCTTCTCTGAGCTGTTCTAACTCATTGAACAATATTGAGTCGTTTTCTTTCAGCTCTTTAATAACAGGCAATTCACAAACTTGGGCTTGTAGCTGTTCTTGTTGTGGTGTCATTGTATCCCTTTATAATATTCTTCTTTAGAAAGTTTGTGTTTTTGTTCTATCTCTAATTCTATCACTTTGTCGCTTAGATATTTCACTGACTCTTCAAGCCCGTAATGCGTTGAATCTGCTCTGTCTTTGTAGTCTACAGCTATATTTGCTAGGTGTTCTACTTGAATATACATAGTAAACCCACCTGCTATAATAACTACAACTAGCCAAGGCAACACTTTTTTAGCTATTTCTTCAAGCATTACTTACTCTTAAACACTGAAGCTATAGGTGCAGCTACTCCACCTGTGTAGTAGAGTGTAATTACTGCTAGGTATGAATAGGCCACATATTGTACTGCTTCGAGTGAGTTAAGCACAGATACCATTTCCCAACATATAGGATACTTAGACCCAAGTAACCCCAAGATTACTTCAATGATAAACAAAGGTATAAACATTCGCATTATATAGATTGCTAATTGTCTTTGTGCTTTTTTGAATGGCTCAAAAGATCTTAGCAACTCTTTCTTCATGTCGGCTTTTTCTTGATCCGTATAGAAAGCATTGTCTATTAAATCAATACTTTTACTTATCGTGTCACCTTTTCCTAGTATCTCGCTCCAAATTCCCATATTAAACCCTTTTTATCATTTTAGATGTGTACTTAAACCATAGCCCAATGGCTCCACCTGCTGTAATATATAAAGCGTGAAACCATCCGATTTTAGATTTAAGGCATTTGTAGAACTTTCTAGTGCTGAAGCTGTCATCATGTAGCTTGCAGCAATCGCTTATGTCTTGACCTCTCCACTCTTCAGGAAAGCAAGTGCAGTAATCAGTCTTAGACATACTTAGGCAAACCGTTTAGATATTCTTCATCTGTAGGTATAGATTGCGTTCCATTTTCAATAGCTGTTACTAGTTGATAGTTATAGGCTATTATAGATTTATACCATGCTAATATCTTAGTCGCTTCTGCACCAAATGTAGGGTCATTTTCCCATAGCTTGACTGTTGCTAGTGAATCATAATCTAACTCTGCAAGCTTATTATTTACTACTGACAGGTAGGCAGATTTTAAATGATCCTTTGTTTCCTCAGGAGTCTTATAATTCATTGCATCTATTAATTCTTGTGGTTCAAGACCTACTGTGTATTCTATAAATCCTTCAGGCACTATCTTGCCATCACATAGATGTGCTTTATTGTCTATTATCTTGTAACTTTTCATTATGATTTCCTTCCAAAAATAGCTATGTAAGATGCGTAATCACTAAGAGCAGGAGTTACTATAATATATGTATGAACCCTAAACCGATTAACTGCTGTGTTTGTACAGTTAGCTGATATTGCAGATGAAGTATTAGGTACAGCTAAGGCTATTGCATCATCAATATTATTAAATATGTCCTCTGTATAGACATCATATAGTCCAGCACCAGCTTTAATGACATGAGAAACTTTATCAGAACTTTCGATTGACCCGTCGCTATTAATTCTAGCCCATGCCTGAAGCGTGTAATTACTTAAAATATCTCCATCTACCACCATATCACCATGCAATACAGTATCGCCATGTACTTCCAACTCAGGTAAATCAACATGACCTACTTGGTACTCTACAAGTGTCTCAGGAATGATAACTCCTGAAGCATCTACAACTACCTCGCCTAGTGCTACCTTTGAAATCTGTGTGCCTGTTGATGCTTCGTGTAGTATGCCTTCTTCCACTTCATATATATCATAATTAACTACTGGTACTGTGTAATCAATTGTTTTTATTATAGGATAGATAGAAGCACTTGGGATATTTCCTTTGCTCATATAGATATAGTTCTTAGCACTTGGCACTAATGTTATATCATCATGTAAGATAGTAGCTTCAATGGAATCTAAATCTCCACTTACATGGTCAGTTCCCTCTGCATAAGAGATAACACTACCTGCTGGAATATCTAGTCCACCATTAGGTGCATCATAGTCTTCTACTGTTACTTCGATTAGGTATTGGCCACCTGAAGCGTTGTATGAGTTAAAGGATTGATTTAATATAATACCATTACTTGTGTATGATAAAATATCTGAACTTATCACTTCTGAAGATGAGTCGTCAGCATATAATCTACCATCCAAAGAGCCGTTGACTCTCTCGGTATCTGTTATTGACCACTCTGCAACAGAATCTAGTCTTTTAACCATAACCTTAATATTCTTACCTGCTGTATCTAAAGCTAGTAAGTCCATGCCTACATCAACTGGGTTACCTGCTGAACCTGTACCAACATAGCTACCTGTGTATGTGTGGTTCTTTCTGTTTGATGATGCGTACACTATGAAATTATCATTTAATGTATTAAACCCAGTGTCTGTTGTTGTCTGCAAAGAAACTGATGTTGCACTATTTAATGCACCTACAAAACCATTATCAGCACTATTAAGATTTAAATCACAGTTATATCTAGGTGACGCATCCCCGAAATACATTTGTGTAGGCCAGTTGGTAATAGCATCTCTGTTTTTAAAAGTCATAATATCTAATAGAGTTCCTAGGAAGTGAGGTATCTCATGTCCTGCTATACCACTACCAACATAAGTAGTTATAGACTTACCACTCTGAGCATTGAAAGCAGTTATATATCTCTTGCCATGATTAGTGACTCCTGATACCATCTTGTCGAAGTATTCACACCATGCTACAAGAGTGTTAGTGTTACCGTTAACGTGTCCTGAGCTACCTACTGAGAAGCCATCATCGTTGAAGCTTGTAAGTGTGGTTGCCGCTATTACCTCTGCTGCTGTTGTGTCTGTACTAAGAAATTTTCCAATACCAATTAAAGTACTACATCTAATATGCTCTAAAGCTGAACTTCTATTCTTAATCCACACATCAGCATTATCAGCATCTACTACAGCACCATCTGCAATAGCTACCCAGTTAGTTGCATCAGCATCAGGGGCTGTTGCTACACCTGTGTGGGTAGTTAATGCTTCATAGATAACATATTCGTGTGTCTTATAGTCACCTATTGTATAAGATGCTGAGGATACCCAAGGTCTTGATACTGAAGGCAGACCTGTGATAACGTCTTGACTTGTGCCATTACCTGTATAGATGACATCTTTATGACTAGGAGTAGGTGTAGATGATTCTGCAAGTACACCTGAAGCCGATGCTGAGATAGCTACGTTTCTTGCTGATGTTCTATCTGTACCACCTGCTATTGCTTTTTGTGCATAGTGTTTAGCTGAGTAAGCTGTAGGTACTATGTCTGTAGGTGTTCCGCTTGTGTGTTCTTTAACTGGTATGTTTTCATCTTCATTAGCCCATGACTCAGCATCCAAGTTGCTATCTTCTGAATTAACTGCTGATGTTTCAGAGTTGTTTGCAGATGTTAAAGAGTTTTGCTCAGATACTAAAGCTGCTGCTGCTGAAGCTGCTGCATTTACCGCTGATTGTGGGATAGTAGTATCATTACTGATTGATTTACCATCATTAGCCCATATTAAATAAGCATCGCCTATAGGAGAAGGTAGCTCTGTAGATACACCTTGTGAAGAGTCTGGTAAAGTAATATATCTACTGTTTTTTGTTGACTGATCTTGGATAAGGTATGTTTGATAATCTTGGTCAAGGTTTAGAGTGTTTGCAAGAAGATCACCGCTTGTTTGGTATTCTACAAATCTGTCAATAGATAATTCACGTATCTCTGTGATAGCATCGCCTACACCTGCCCCCGTAACTAATGTTACATCACCACCTAAGTCTCCATTTATAGTAACTGTATAGTGAGTGTTAAGTGTAAGAATATCTACGGCATCATCTGCATCTTGACCTGCTGGTGTCAAGTATACTTTAATATCCTCATCGTTGTATATTTTAAAGTTGAAAGGGAAAAGTGTTTGCCCTGCTGATGCTGTATATTCGCTTCGGCCTTCTGCGTTATTAAATGCCATATCTACTCCTTGTTGTGTTATTATATCTAATCTTGTAGAAAATCATATTTTTCCTGTCCGTATTCTTTTCTGCGCTTTCTTTCTCGTCTAGCTTTGTCTTTTTCGTAATTATCATCTAGGAATGATTTGATATTGTCATATACGTATCTATCCATTAACGCTTTAGTGTACCAAAGGTTAAGCGGATTAGCTTCACGATTAACAAAGTCTACTAACTCGGATCCTGCGTGTGTGTCTTTGCCTTGTATAGCTTGTTGCACGTTGCCAACCGTTAGCTTTCCAGCACTTTCTAGTGACCCACCAATAGGGCCTAGTAGTGTCACAGGTGCGCTACCTCCAAATCTGTTCTGATCTGAGAATAAATAATCCCCCAAAATACCAAGGCCACCACCTTGTGTTATTGATGCCGTCCAAAACTTAGCCTGATCTTCAAAATCCTGGTTATCAGATAATGGTGAACCATCTCTAGGCGTGTATCCTTTAGCAGCATCTTTAGCCATTACCGCAATACCTCCTAGAATAGTGGTAGCCGTTAGCAGGCTGGCCCCATAAGCTGCTCTAGTCTTAGTGCTTCTTTGAAAAAATGTGCGTGACATTTGCTGAATCATAAATGTAATAGGAAACGATTTAAACTGTGTAGCCATTCTTGAAACTTCACCCGTAACAGTACCTTTTTCTGCCCCCATAGTTGTAAAAGCTCTAGTTCTTGCTGTAGGCATCATTACTGCGTAATCGCTTTCTTGATTAATCATCTCTAGTATTCTAGTCTGTTGCTGCACATTTAGATTATCAAAGTCTAGCTTATTGTACTCTGCTTTCTTCCATCCATACTCTGCAAAGATTTCAGGCACACCTTTTTTAGTTGCTTTTAGGTTTGCAAGGTGACTATAAAATTCTGTCTGAAATGCTTTACGTGCTGCTTCAGTCCATATATTCATGCCCTGCGCTCTAATAACTGCCTCTGCTGTTTTATTAGTCCACCCTTTAGCTGTCTCTGCGTAACGCGAGGATAGAGTAGAATTAAATACATCTGCTGCCAACCCTATGGTTCTAGTAGCTTCAACTTGTTTAGAAACATCTAGTTTAGTTGCCATATTTTTTAGCATCTTGCCTAAACTCATGCCATGATATTTAGTATTAACCGCAAGTGTTCCAAGGTCTGTAACTGCTGATAGTTGTGCTGAACCTAATTTAGATGCTGTTTGCATACCTCTCATGGTTCCTATTATCTCTTCTGCACCTTTAGCCAGCATAGACTGAGCACCTGAGCTATCAACTTTACCGCTTACTACATTGTAGAGTTTCTGTGGATCGTTCTCTAAAATCTTAGATGAAATAGAACGCTTTTTGCCTGCGCCTAGTAAATCATCAGCTTCTACCTCTTTAAGAAGAGTTTTAAACATATTGTCGGGATTAGGACCCAGTATTTCAAGTAGAGCGATATCATTAGACATTTTCCTAACGTGGTCTAACATTACGCTTAATGGGTCGTTTTCACCAAATTCTTTTTGATACTTTAGCCATGATTCAGCATCTTTGAACTGTAGTACCCTTGGGTCATTGTGCTTATTAGCCATCATTTTACCACCGCCAAGTCTAGGCTTAGTGGGGTCTAATGTTTTCATGGCTTTGTTAAGGCCGCCAGTAGCTATAGTTTCGTAGACCTTGTCTAAATCTAAATCACTATCATTTTTAAGTAGTGGTATAATGAAGTTTTTCCAC
>Ga0316206_1002926_pt1 | contig 10421 bp, 9 predicted proteins | sample 6monthpyrite_MG_FD_204942 | JGI IMG/M metagenome (GOLD analysis project Ga0316206, IMG submission 204942) | Microbial mat bacterial communities from mineral coupon in-situ incubated in ocean water Damariscotta River, Maine, United States -... | ecosystem: Environmental > Aquatic > Marine >...
GCGAGATATTTGTTCGGTTTCTAAATTCGGATGGGTGAAATTGCATCAGGGGCGTACGTACTTTATTCTTGCGTTCATTGTTGAAAGTGATGTACAGGATATCTCATTGCATATTGCTGGCCAGAAAACACCATTGCGCTACAACATTGGTAGTGACCGTCCATATAGTGTTTATGTTTCAACCAGCCGTAGTAGTAGTATATTACCTGACGTGAGGGATACGATTACAGCTGGTGGCTATCAGGTTGTTCGTACTTCAACTGGCCTGAATAAAACTATCAAAGGTATTGTTATCAATTACACTAAAGGTGCAGAAGTGCAGGCGAGAGAAATTTCACAGCGTCTGATGACGCAGTTAGGTGAAGCACCCAAGCTCAAAAAGATGAATCTGGCTACAGACAAAGATGTTATTGTCTGGATAGGCACGAGTAATAGAGTAGATAGTGGTAGTGATGATGATGAGTTCTGATTAAGGCTTTTTGTCGATCACCCTCTCCGTAAAAGAGAGGGTGATCATTTTCACCTGGTTAACCGTGTATAGGCTTCGCGGTATTTCTCGGCAGTTTTCTCATTAACCTCGGCAGGCAAATGCGGCCCGGGTTCCTGTTTGTTCCAGTCCAGCGTTTCCAGATAATCCCGTACATATTGCTTGTCAAAACTGGGTGGGCTGATACCCGGCTGATATTGATCTGCTGGCCAGAAACGGGAGGAATCCGGTGTTAAGGCTTCATCGATCAGGGTCAATGTCCCTTCTTCATCTATGCCGAATTCGAACTTGGTATCGGCAATAATAATTCCCCGTTCCAGCGCATATTCAGCAGCCTCGGTGTACAGGCGTAAACTAATATCCTTGATTTGCTGAGCGAGATCATCCCCCAGCAGTTTCTGGGTATAGGCGAAATCAACATTTTCATCATGTTCACCTACATCGGCTTTTGTTGATGGGGTGTAAATAGCTTCAGGTAGCTTATCAGCCATTTGCAGGCCTTCTGGCAGACCGATGCCGCAAACACTGCCGGTTTTCTGGTAATCTTTCCAGCCAGAGCCGATCAGATAGCCACGCACAATGGCTTCAACCGGCAGGGCTTTTAGTCGTTTTACAACAATGGCACGACCGGTCACTTCAGCACGTTCGTCTTCATCAGGCAGTGCTTGTTCCAGTGTTAAATCAGCGACCTGGTTAGGAACAAGGTTCTTCATGCGTTCAAACCAGAAATTTGATGTGTCGGTGAGAATAACGCCTTTACCTGGAATAGGGTCGGGCAAAATAACATCAAATGCTGACAGCCTGTCTGTAGTGACAACCAGAAGATGATCGTCGCCAATGGCATAGATATCACGCACCTTGCCGCGATGGATCAAAGGAAGAGACTTGATTGTAGACTGATGTAATGTTTTGGGGATATTCATCAAATAGGTCCTGATATTTTCTGTAACGAGTCCTGCATTATAACTTTTTGCGGGATGTTGTATCAACGAATTCTATAAAGATCTGAACTTCCCAGAGTTTATTCGACGCTTGTTAGTCTCTAAAAATACTGTTTTTGAGCTAAATGCTCACTGGCAACCAGAGATGCTTGCTCTTGACCAAATATTCACCTAAACTCGATATCTATATCTATGATGAATTTTTTCCGCCAGACAAAAAAACGAACTTTATTCCTTTGGACACTATTGCTATCTATTGCGTTATTGTCTGCCCAAGGAATCAAGCTGCACGTACATAGTCTTGATCATAATCAGGAATATGATCATATTAGTATTGAGTCGCTGGTTGATCATTCGAAGATAAGTAAAGTCCATCTTTCTACTGACGTCACTCATGAGGATCACCATGACGGGATAACTTCAGAGCTTGATGTGAGCTACTATGGTTTTATGAAAAAAGTTTCAAACAGTGTACTTACGCTGGTCTTTTTCTTCATTCTGTTTACTTTATTTTTTATAAGCTCCTACCGACAGATATTCTATCGTCGTCGAAACAACATCGCTATGCTCCCCTGGCGATACATTAATTCCCCACCACTGCGCGCTCCACCACTCTAAATATTTTCATGTCTAATGGTTTTTTGTTAGCACAGATTGAGTCTTGATCTGTATTAATTAATGCCGCATGTTTTTTTAGTCTCAAGGACTTTAACGTGCGTGTCGTAAATACGGCATCACGTCAGGAGTGGGTAATGTTTAGTTTATTATACTTATGGTACCGAAAAAATAGCCGTAAAGCGGTTATTGGTCTTATACTGTCCTGTGTCACATCAGTACCGGTCATGGCACAATCGCAGAATAACTGGACGCTGAAAAATAGTATCCTGCGTGCAATAGAAGTTGCGCCGGAAACTCGTGGCGCACAGGCAGCAGTCAATGCTCGACAAGGGGCACTAAAACAAGCAGGTGCATGGCCTAACCCACAGATCGAACTACGTACCGATAATAAAATTGGTAAAGATGAAGGTGCAGGTGGTTTCGATTTTACTCAGTTCGCATTCAGTCAACCGTTGCCACTAAGTGGCCGTATTGGCCATCAGCAATCTATCGCAAGGTCTATGCTCAATGCTGCCCGTACAGATCATCAATATAAACAAGTACTTCTGGAAACAAAGGTTGCGCTGCACTATCACACCCTTCAACTGGCAGTAGAACGCTTGCATCTGGCCAAACTTCGTCTGCAACTTGCAGATAACTTGCAAAGTATCGGGCGTCGACGAGCAACGGCCGGAGAACTTTCCAAACTGGAACGTCTGAGACTGGATCTCATTCGAGAGTCTGCACAACAAATTATGGACAAAGCAGAAGGCGCTTACAATGAGGCACTGAGTCAGTTTCGTGCCTATCTGGGGTTGCCGTCAACGGTGATTATAAAATTGACACCACTCAGACCATTCGGTCCCATTCCCGACCTGAAACAATTAATAGCTGACCTGACAAAACATGCGAAATTACAGACTGCACAACATCAATTAAAATCAGCGCGATTAAAAGTCAACTTGGCACGAGCCGAGCGTTTTCCCGATCTGACTTTAAGTTTATTTAATGAACGGGATTTTCTGAACGGACGTCGTCAAAACGTCACCGGGATTGGATTGAGTATCAGCGTACCACTTTGGGATCGTAATAGTGGCCGTATTGATGAAGCCCTGGCTCAATCGATCCAGTCTCAATCGAAGCTACAGGTAATTGAAAGGGATTTAGGTACTCGCTTGCTACAGGGTTACTTGCATCTGAATCATTTGATTCAACAGGGAGAGCATTACCGGACTCGGGTACTCAAACCTGCCAAAAAGGTTTTTGAATTATCGCGTAAAGCTTATGCTGGCGGTGAGTTAGGAATTCTATCGTTGATAGATGCAAACAATACCTATTTTAATGCCCGCGAACGCTACCTGGAATTATTACAAGAAGCATGGCTGGAAGCTTCTGAAGTGAGGCTTGCTGCCGGACGTTCACTTGTAAAAAACAAACTGGATACTGACCATGAATAAACAATTAATCATACTCTTTTTTATATTAGTTCCTGCATTAACAGTCGCTGCAGAATTGAAACTCACTCCGGCCCAACTGGCCAATGTTAATCTGACTACAGCGACTGTAAGTGTCCGAAAAAGCCTCACCAATCTGAAACTGAATGCTGTACTCACTGCTGACCAACGTAAAACTCACCGTGTTGCACCAGTGATAGAAGGAATGATAATGACGTTACATGTGGTAGCACATGAACAGGTACGAAAAGGCCAGGTGTTAGCACGGTTACGCAGTCATAGCCTGGGTCAGGCACAAGCCAAGTATCTGGAGGCATCTGCTCGTTTTGAATTGGCCAGGTCTGAACGCACTCGCATTGAGAGCCTGTGGAAAGACGGCATAGTAGCGGAAAGTCGTTGGCTCAAAGTAGACAGTGAATACAAAAGTGCCCGTGCCACTCTGGAGGCACGCCGTAGACTACTATCCTTAACCGGGTTGTCAGACAAGCAGATCAAAAAGCTGTCCAGTCAACCTGACCAACTGGCGGAATTCAATCTGATTAGCCCTATTGATGGAATGGTCACAGGAGTAGAAATCGAATCTGGCCAACAACTCAGTGCCGGGCAGGCAGCTTTTCATATCGATGACCTCAGTACCTTGTGGGCCATGGTGAAGATTCCGGTTGCCAGCCTGTCACAAGTTAAAACTGGGGTTAAGGCTAAAATCCGAGTACAGGCCAGTCCGGGGGTATCGTACTATGGAAAACTTGAATCACTGGGGGGTGAGGTAGATTCGAAAAATCAGACACTGACAGGCCGCATCGTATTGGCTAATCCGAAGGGACTACTGCGCCCGGGCATGTATGCCAAGGTCAATCTGATGGGTGTAGCAAACCCGGGGCTCATGGTTCCAGCCGGGGCTGTGTTCAGAGTAGGGGACCAGAACTATGTCTTCAAGGTGTTAGGTGATAGCCGTTTTGAACCGGTCGCAGTTGAAATCGGTAGCGAGTCAAGTGGTTGGATTTCTATTGTCAGTGGTATTACAGCAAATGTTACTGTTGTCAGCAGCGGCGTAGCTGAACTCAAATCCCATTGGCAGTATCAAGGGGGCGAATAGACTATGATAGCCTCTCTGATCCGTTTTTCCCTGATCCAGCGGTTGATGGTTCTGTTGCTGGCGGCGGTACTGACTGCGGCTGGCCTGTGGGCTTTCAAAAGCCTTCCCATCGATGCTTTCCCTGATATTGCTGCGCCGCAGGTGCAGGTTATCATCAAGGCACCAGGACTGTCCCCCACTGAGGTAGAGAGTCGCATCACTTTCCTTATCGAGGTGGGAATGCAGGGCCTTCCTCGACAGACGGTGTTGCGCTCTACCACCAAATACGCATTGAGTATTATTACCATCGACTTTGAGGATGGGACCGACATCTACTGGGCTCGCCAACAGGTGACCGAACGTCTCAACCAGGTCTGGACCGAGCTGCCCGAGGGAGTAGAAGGCGGCCTGGGCCCCATAACAACTCCGCTGGGCGAAGGCTATATGTATCGAGTTAAAGGCGATGGATACAGCAATCAGGAACTCCGCCGAATTCAGGACTGGGTGATCCGTCCACGTCTTCGTACCGTAAATGGGGTAGCTGATGTCAATTCACTGGGTGGTGAAGTTAAGGTATATGAAGTCGTCGCCAATCCAGATACTTTGCTGGCACACGGACTGAATCTGGATGACCTCGAAAATGCGCTGAAGAAAAACAATCGCAATGCCGGCGGTGACCGCATTAACCGTAATAACGAAGTCTTACTGGTGCGCACGGCAGGACAGCTGAGAAACCTGGAGGATATCCGCGGTATTACCGTTGCCAGCCGCAACGGCACACCCGTGCATGTCAATGACGTAGCCAAGGTACGTATCAACTCTTTAACTCGCTATGGTGCAGTTACAGCCGACGGACAAGGCGAAGTAGTTACCGGCCTGGTATTATTGCGCAAGGGTGCTAATAGCCGTAGCACAGTTGATGGTGTCAAACGCGAATTAGAAGCGATCAAGACAGCTTTACCCAAAGGAGTAAGCATAGTGCCTTTTTATGATCGTACCGACCTGGTAAACAAGGCGGTATGGACGGTAGAAAAGGCGCTGGGCGAGGCCGTAGTTCTGGTATTGATAGTGTTGATTGTTATGCTCGGCAATCTGCGTGCAGCCCTGACCGTGGCGTTGATTGTGCCATTGTCGGTGCTGTTTACTTTCATCATGATGCGTATGTTTGGCGTGAGTGCTAATCTTATGTCTCTGGGTGGACTGGCCATAGCCATAGGTATTCTGGTGGACGCGGCCGTAGTCGTCGTGGAAAACATCCACACTCGACTGAGTCAGGCACCTTCCGGCATCAGCCGCTTGCACCTGGTTTATCGTGCGTCACTGGAAGTTGCAACACCCGTCATTTCCGGCGTCCTCATTATCATTGTTGTTTTTCTGCCGTTGTTTAGTCTTACCGGCCTGGAGGGCAAGATGTTTACGCCATTGGCCGTGACTATTTCCTTCGCTTTGCTGGGCTCATTGCTATTATCATTAACTGTGATTCCAGTGCTGGCCAGCTTGTTTATGCGGGGTGGACACGAGGGAGATGGCCGTGTGTTGTTAATACTGAAACGCGCCTATCTACCGGTAATGCATTGGGCATTGAGAAAACGAAAGACGGCTATAGGCGGTGCACTGGTAGCGCTGGTGATTGCTGCTTCCTTGTTTCCCTTGATTGGCAAAGAGTTCATGCCAGTGATGGATGAAGGTACTACTGTGGTGATTATCGAAAAATTACCCAGTATTTCCCTGGAGCGTTCGTTGAAACTGGATGCACCTTTTCAAAAAGCGATGATGGAACTGCCTGAGGTCACCGGTGTAGTATCACGCACCGGGGCCGACGAACTTCGTCTTGATCCTATGGGTTTGTACCAGACTGATAACTTCCTTATCACTAAACCCCGCGATCAGTGGACAGTAAGCCTGGAGGAACACCAGAACAACCTGCGCAAGATACTGGATCGCTTCATTGGCATTGACTATGCGTTCACTCAACCAATCGATATGCGTGTCTCGGAGATGCTCACCGGAGTTCGTGCTGCCATGGCCATTAAACTTTATGGTGATGATCTCAAGGTGCTGGAAGAAAAGTCCAGGCAAATAGAGGCTCTGATTAACAAAATACCCGGTGCGGTAGATGTTTTTCGTGGTCAGCTATCCGGTCAGGTCTATCTTCAAATAGAGATCCAACAACAGGCCATCTCCCGTTTTGGCATCAATGTCGAAAAAATCAACCGATTGATAGAGGTTGCCGTCGGTGGGCGAGTAGTGACTGAAGTCATTCAAGGAAATCAGCGCGTTGGAATCTTACTGCGTTATCCAGAAAAGGCACGCACTACACCAGCCGCTATAGGGGCTCTTTTGGTAGAAACCCCTGGAGGAGAAAAGATACCGCTTGGCAGCCTTGCTAATATCCGTGAGGTCGATGGCCCGATAGAGATCATTCATGAATCAACAAGGCGGCAGGTAGTTGTGCAAGCCAATGTCGAAGGTCGTGATGTAGTCGGTTTCGTTGATGAAGTTCGTGATACTATCGCGCGCGAGGTGAAACTGCCTCCGGGTTACTACGTTACCTTTGGTGGACAGTTCGAAAATCAACAGCGTGCGGCTGCTCGTCTCGGTCTGGTTGTGCCCATCTCCATCGCGCTGATCTTCGTGATGTTGTTTACCACATTCAGATCTCTACGACAGGCAGGTCTTATTATTCTCAACATCCCATTCGCAATGATTGGTGGTGTGGTCAGTTTATATCTGTCTGGTCTTTATCTGTCAGTGCCAGCCTCGGTGGGATTTATTACCTTGTTTGGTGTAGCCGTGCTCAATGGCGTCGTAATGGTGAGTTATTTTAATCAATTGCGTGAAACAGGTCGCAGTGTCATGCAAGCGGTACAGGAAGGTGCCGAACGGCGCCTGCGACCAGTGTTAATGACTGCATTGATTGCCAGCCTGGGTCTCATGCCTTTGTTGTTCGCAACCGGCCCCGGATCCGAGCTGCAACGACCATTAGCAGTTGTCGTTATTGGTGGCCTGTTTACGTCAACATTATTAACCTTGATCTTATTACCAACCTTGTATGCATGGCTGGAAGGACGGTCGGAACAACAAACGCAACTTACTGCGGAGGAACGCGCATGAAACATTTGACACTTATTATCCACACTAGTGCCCAACAGGATCTGGCTGACCAGCTGCGTAGTATGGAGCAGGTATCAGGTTTTACTTTTAGTAATGTGGAAGGACACGGAGTACAAGTTGAAAGTGATCCCTTTCTTTCTGCGCGAGACAAGGTCGTTGGTTACACGCCACGCGTACGGGTAGATATACTGCTTGATGATGCGAATGTAGACGTTGTACTGATAATGCTTCGTGAGTCAGAAAGCAATATCGCAGGTCAAAGTATCTATTGGATAACTCCGGTGGAAGAAGGAGGACACCTATGAGTGCTGCTAATGAACCGAGATGGAACAATCTCATACCCCTGGTGACAGGGGTAATCGTGTTGATGCTATTATCAAATTTAGCATACGCACACGGCATGTCAGAAGCCGAAAAACTTTCTATTATCGAAGGTGGTAATCTGCGTTATATGTGGCTCGGGGCCACGCATATGTTGTCAGGTTACGACCACCTTGCTTTTGTGTTCGGGATCATTTTTTTCCTGACCACTTTCAGAGATATCGCTAAATACGTTACCGCATTTACATTAGGGCATAGTGTGACGCTGATCTATGCAACATTTAATGGTATACAGCTTAACTATTTTGCTATCGATGCAATAATTGCTTTAAGTGTTTGTTATATTGCTTTTGCCAATATTGATGGCTTCCGAAAATACCTGAATATCAATCCACCCAATATGTTGTTAATGATTATTGGTCTCGGACTGATTCACGGATTTGGTTTGTCTACACGATTGCAGGAACTGCCATTGAGTGAAGATAGCTTGCTCCTCAATATTATCTCATTCAATGTTGGTATCGAACTCGGACAGGTTAGTGCATTGGCCTTGATGTTGATGGTCGTTGCCGTATGGCGTAAAAGTCATGCATTCAAAACTTTCAGTCTGATTGCAAACTATGGATTAATCCTGGCGGGAGGACTTCTTTTTCTCATGCAAATGCATGGTTATGAGCATACCATTAATGCAGAAGAATTTACTGCTAGTGCCAGGACATCTCAGAACGATGCAAGCAATAAAAAAGTGACTGTGATTAAGAACCCCGGGGTATTTAGTCAATCTGCCTGGACAGATACAATAAACATCTCTATCCCTGGTAGAGGTGATAAGGAATACAAGCTTTACCTTGCCAAAGATTCAACATTTGAATACGCATGGAAAACAAATAGCAATAAACTATTTTATGACTTTCATGGTGAGCCTGATGGAGATACTACCGGGTACTTTAAAAGCTTTAAAAAGAAGACTGCCAGCAATTCAAACGGTTCTTTAACTGCAGAATTTGATGGTACGCATGGCTGGTACTGGAAAAATAATACAGCACTTCCAGTTATCGTTACATTGAAAATAAAGGGTACATATAAGCGCCTGGATATTAATAAGGAACCAGTTCAGGTGAAACCTGTATTAAAACAAAATACTATAACTCACGATACTATTGATTAACCTCAGGAGATTACATTATGCAGTTTATGAAAATATCTATTGGCGCTATTCTTTTGATTCTTATAGGTGTAGCTATGGTGGGATGCAGCAATGATGAAGAAGCTAAGAATGAAAATACGAGTTCGCATGGGCATTCTCATTAATCTGTGATTTAAACAGCAGCAAGAATAAACGCTATATAAATAAATCGGATGAAAACTGAATGTTAACTCAGGGTTTAGTTAATTAACTTTAGGAAATATATTATGAATTTAAGAACGTTATCACTTGGCATTATCATTAGCTTGTTTTCAATCACCGCGCTAGCGGGAGGCGGGCATAATCATGGACACGGGCATTCTCATTCCCCTGCAAATCAGGAAACTGCTATAGCAAATGCTACAAAGGTTGTTGCTGCACTTGTGAGCAAGAATAAACTTGATAAGAGTTGGACATCTATCACTGCAAGCTCTGCCGATAAAAAAGAATTTAAAGGTGAGAAGGAATGGGTAATTGTTTTTGTTAACGATAAAATTACCGATTCTGCGAAGAAAAAATTGTATGTTTTTCTTACGCTGGGTGGTGATTATATAGCAGCTAATCATAGTGGTAATTAAAAAAACAGCTCACATAGCTTATTACAGGATGTCATGATCGAGATAGGCTGGCTCATTGCGCAATGTAAAAATTCAGCAGAAAGTAAAAGCTGATCAGAAAGGTCATCGATGGTTATATGATTACAGATAACTAATGCTGCAGTCTGTATGATCTTGCCACCTTCATTGTATTTAGTATGGCACACATGCTTGTTATGAGGTCATGAAAAAGTGATTTGGCGACAGGGTAAAATTTAAATGACTGCAACCTAAATGCAACCTGATGTTGGTTGGTGATGTATCCAGGCTTATTCCATTTATTTCATTTGATAAGAAATAGATTGCTCGATAGTTCAGGAGCATTATTTGATAAAACCCAAAAAATATTAGGCGTACGGTTTAATTATATGTTTTAGTGGTTTTATGTTTGAGTATTGTTGAATAGAAAATTTTAATTGGCCTCTCGTTCTGCCATAGCAACTGTATATTGTTTTCCTTGTTTTAATTTTTTATAGTTTCCAAATACTTCTTTAAAATTGCGTTCTATATAACGTCGTAACCCGGTAATCGTCACAACATAAATACGCCCCCCTGGACAAAGTTGTTCGTAAGCATCGGTTAGCATAATGGTCATCATTTCACTGCCTACCTTGGCAGGTACATTCGATACGATACAGTCAAATTGTTTG
>Ga0316206_1002927_pt1 | contig 10421 bp, 12 predicted proteins | sample 6monthpyrite_MG_FD_204942 | JGI IMG/M metagenome (GOLD analysis project Ga0316206, IMG submission 204942) | Microbial mat bacterial communities from mineral coupon in-situ incubated in ocean water Damariscotta River, Maine, United States -... | ecosystem: Environmental > Aquatic > Marine >...
GTTTTCCGCGATTGACACTTCTCAAGATTTAGCGTCCTAGACCCGGGCGAGCGCAATCGGTGTTCGCCTCGCCCGTCGTCGCACTCTCGCAGCCTGTTGGTTCTTGTGCAATATCGTTTATCGCCGGATTGTGGATATGAGCTTCATTTTTGTTATTGACAGTGATTCGCTTTCCGCAGATAGCCCGCACGTATTAGAAGTCGTTCCAAGTGGGGAGCGACACATGCCGATCAAGAGACAGTACCAGCTGATCACCATCAGGGGCGTAAAGGCCTTGATGGCCGAGGGTGCACGTTTCCAATGCCGGTATGACCTGGTCGAGCTGAACGATGGAAAGCCGCGTTATCAGTGCATCTACCTTGTCGGCGACAAGGAAAGCATCCTCATCTCCGACCGGGTGTCGGAGCAGGGGGTCGAGCCGCGGCTCTTCAACTTCTGGCCGGGTCTCTTCAAACATCACTTCGAGTTTGGTGACGGCACTGATCTCACTATCGGTGGGGATTTCATCATCACCACGGGCGAGCTTCGCGGACGTGATGATGTTCCATCGCGACGGAAGCGCTAGCACCGTCGGCTGGACATTTCACGGCCAACCTCCTGAGAATGTGACACTTGTTGGCATTCCCCCTGATGGGGTGAATGAAGCGGCTCGATCCAATCTTTCGGGTGCATCAACTGACCGGGGCCGTGCCGATATCCTAGAGGCCGTGCGCGAAACCGCGACACGCCACGCGGACAACCGCGCTCTCGCGGCTGCCGGTCTTTCCCCATCGGATTGGCACCTGCTCTTCCGCGCACTGATCCAGGCAGAAAGCGCGTTCGATCCTCAGGCCCTTAGTCCGAAGGGCGCGATCGGTCTCGGTCAGCTCATGCCCGGCACCGCCCGGCAGCTTGGCGTCGATCCGCATGACCTGCACCAGAATCTCGACGGCGCCGCGCGGTATTTTCTGGCGCAGCTCTCCCGCTTCGGCTCCGTCGAACTGGCCCTCGCCGCTTATAACGCCGGTCCGCACCGTGTCGCGGAGTACCGCGGCGTTCCACCCTACGCCGAGACCCGCACTTACATCGCGCGGATCAGCCATCTCACCGGTGGCTGGGATGCGCTTCCTGCCGCGACCCGCTCAGACGCGATCGCGACTACAATTGGCACCCGCTCCGCGGTCGTGCTGGACTAACGGACAGAAGGAACACCCGACATGACGATGAAGATTTCGCGGCGGGCCGCTGTGATGGCGGCTGTCGCCCTGATATTGGCAGCGCCTGCAACGGCGCAGGACCTGTCCCCGATCCAGACCATGCTGGAATCGGTGGAAGCGTCGCTGACCGGACCGATCGGCATCGCCGTCGCGACCCTCGCCATCATCGGCACCGGTTTCATGTGCATGATGGGCCGACTGAATTGGGGCTGGTTCGCCTCGGTGATCATTGGCATCGTGCTGATCTTCTCCGCCGGCACCATCGTCGCCGGGTTCGCCTAGTGCGTTTCCCGCACTCAAGAATCCTCCGGACATCCCGAACGCGTTTTGCTTTGCAAACGCTGCCTCGGGACGCCCTACGGATCAGCAACTCAAACTGAGCAGGAAACGCACGACATGGTAGAGCGCGCTCCCCTCTTTCTCGGTCTGACCAGGCCGCCGAAGTATCTCGGCCTCCCGGTCGGATACCTGACGGTGCTCTGCATGGGCGTGGTCCTGCCGTTCATCTGGACCAAGTCGCTGGTGATGCTGCTGATCGGGGCACCGGCCTACGTCGTCATGTGGATCATCGCCGACCGGGAGCCGAAGTTCTTCGAGGTCCTGCGCGTCTCCCACGGCAAGGTCCGCGGCACCAGGAATGCGCATCTCTGGGGAGGCGACTCCTTTGGCGCTTGATGGATATGGCTACGCGAAGCTGGGCCCGGCACTCGAAGCAACCGGTGCGGCGGATTTCGCCCGGGAGAACGCGCTCTCGGAGCACATGCCCTATCTCAGTTACGTCGACGATCAGATCATGATGTTGAAGCAGGGCGACTTGATGGCAACCCTGCGTCTCGACGGGATCAACCCAATGACCTCGGAGGATGGCGATCTCGATGCGCTCAAACGCGCCGCCTCCGCGATCGTCTCCCTGACCGGCAATGCCTTCGGCTTCTACGTGCACCGGATCGCCGTGCCGCAACGCTTCGATCTCCGCCCGGTGGCGGGCAACGGTTTTGCGGCCGAGATCGACCACCTCTGGCAGGACCATATACGCGGTCTGCAACCGAAGAAGCTGCGGCTCTATCTCAGCGTCATCCGGCGGCCCAATATCGGGTCCCGTCTGCCGATCCTGCGCCGGTTCGCGACGCGCAACTACCTCAGGGACCGGCTCAAACGCGCGCAGCAGCTGAACGAGGTTGTGAGCTTCTTCGCAGAAGCTTTGGCAGCGGCCAGGCCGGTGCGTCTCACCCGGCAGGGTGGCGAGTGGCTGGGCTTTCTCGGCGCGCTCAACTCCGGCACCTTTGCACCCATCGCAGAGGGCGTGGATTTCACCACGTTGGCGGCGCAGGCCAGCCATTGCCGCGCCATATTCGACGGCGACAATCTCACCCTTCGCGACGAGGTAACGGGCGACCTTCGCTTCGGCGCGATGTTCGCAGTCAAGACCTATCCGGCGATCACCGATGTTACCATGTTCGACGCACTCGATCTGCCGATCGACGTGGTGCTCACCAATAGCTTTTCACCGATTCCCAACAACATCATGCTGGAGAACATCCAGCGGACGGTGCGCCAGATGCGCGCCGCCGACGATGCGGCGGTCTCGTTGCGCGACCAGTTGACCGACGCGGCGGACGACATGGAATCCGGACGCATCGCCTTCGGCAATCATCATCTCTCGATCGCGATCTATGCCGGGAGCAAGGACCTGCTCGAACAAGGCGTGGCCCAGGTCAAGCGCATCGGCCAGGAGGCCGCCCTGGTGCTGATCCGCGAGAACATGGCGCTGAAGGCAACGTACTTCGCGCAGCATCCCGGCAATTTCTCCTACCGGGCGCGCAAGACGCCGATCTCCTCGGTCAACTTCGCAGATTTCGCCGCCCTGCACGGCACTGTGGAAGGGCGCTTGCCCGACCAGAGTCCCTGGGCGGAGAACGTGACGGTGTTTCCGAGCGTCGGCTCATCCGGCTATCGGTTCAACTTCCACGAGGCCGGCGATGCTTCCAGCGAACCCACCGCAGGTCACGCCATCGTTCTGGGAACGATGGGCACCGGCAAGACCGTGACCACGGCGTTTATCGCCGCGCAGGCACAGCGCGTCGGCGCGCGGCTGTTCTTTTTTGACAAGGATCAGGGTCTGGAAATGGCGGTGCGCGCGCTTGGCGGCACCTACAACCAGATCCGCGCCGGTGTGCCCACGGGCCTCAACCCGCTGGCGACGGAGGTCGACGGGCGGGGCAGGGCATGGCTCGCCGACTGGCTTTCGACGCTTCTCATGCGCACCGGACCCTTGAATGGCGAACAGGCGCGGCATCTGCAGACCGCCATTCGCCAGAATGCGGAGGCGCATCCCTCGTTGCGAAACTTTTCCGGTTTCGAGCAGCTCTTCCGGTCGCTCGACGACGGTGACGAGCTGCAGTCCCGCGTCGCAGAATGGACGCCCTCCGGCCGCTTCGGCTGGGTCTTCGGGGAATCGGACGCTGGCCGCGATCTCAATGTCAAAGGAGAGATCGTCGGCTTCGACATGACCGAGATTCTCGACATGGAGACCGAGCGCACCGCGACGCTCGCCTATATCTTCCGCCAGATCGAACGCGTGGTCGCGGACCGCAGGCCGACCATCATCGTGCTCGACGAGGCCTGGAAGCTGCTCAATGACGCGTATTTCGGGGCGCGGCTGGAGAACTGGCTGGTAACCTTGCGCAAGATGAACTGCGTGGTGGTCATGATGACCCAGCTGCCCTCGCAACTTGAACATTCCCAGGTCGGCAAGACCATCGTCGAGACGGTCACGACGCAGATCCTGTTTCCGAACCCGAAGGCGCGTGCGGCGGATTACGGCTTCCTGCGTCTCAACGACAAGGAAGCCGAGCTCTTGGTGCAGCCAACCATCGGCACCCGCGCAGCACTCGTGCGCTCGGGCGGAGAGAGTGTGTTCATCAATGCCGATCTCGGCGCCCTCGGCACGCTGCTGCCGATCCTCGGCGGCGGCGCCACCGGCGAGGCCCTGGCCGGTCCCGACTGGCGATCCCGCAAAGACTTCTGGAGACCCTGATGCGCAAACTCATCCTCCTCGGCCTCCTGGCCGCACTCGCCGGCTGTTCGACCTATACCGACCGGACATCGCCCTGTGTCGGCCGGAGCGGCAAACCTGTGGTGAGCCGTGGCACCGCATCGCCTGTTTTTTCCTTCGCGCCTGATGCCAGCCGAGATGCCACTGATCCCGATTGCCTCTTCCGCCCCATCGGCGCGGGCGCATGAAGCCTGCGCTCCTCTCCATGTCGATCGCCGCTGCCCTCTTCCCCTTCCCGGGAATGGCGCAAGGCGTGCCCACCGTCGATCACACGGCGATCCGGCAGCAGATCGCGAAAGTGAACGCGCTGTTCGAAGACCTGGGCGTCCAGCGCGACAGCCTCGCCGTGCGGGCTTCGCTTGCGAGCGTGCAGGCGGACCAGCTCGCAACGCTCCAGGGCATGACCGCCGCTACGACCGGCCCCGGCTATAACGTGAGCGCCCTGGAAAGCCATAGCATGATTGGTGCGAGCACCGTCTATCCCCCGACTGCCAGCGGCCCAGTCGACAGCCGCCTCTTCGGCGAGACACGCGAAACCGTGGAAATGATGATCGTGCGGGTGGCCCAGGAATATGCGGACGATGCGGCCGCCGCCGGTCTCTCGCCGACGCAGTTCCGCTGTCTCTTCCAGGCGCTGATCAAGCAGGAGAGCCGGTTCAACATGACCATCTCGAGCCCGGTCGGGGCCTACGGTCTGACCCAACTGATGCCGGGCACGGCCAGCGATATGGGCGTGGATCGCAATATCCCGATCGAGAACCTGCGCGGTGGCGCCAAGTACATCACCATCCAGCTGCGCCGCTTCGGCAACATCCCGCATGCGCTCGCGGCCTATAATGCCGGTCCCGGCCGGGTCATAGAATACGGCGGCGTGCCGCCCTTCGTCGAAACCCAAGGCTACGTGCGCAACATCACCCGGTTCTACAACGAATACCTCGCCGTGGTCGGCGGCGCGGAGGCGCTCGGCACGCTCTCGCCCGCCGACATGACCCTTGCGGAGTACAGCAACACCGCCGATGCCAGCCTCTACTATGGCGCGGACAGCCATGCCACGACCGATCAGGTGATCGCGCGGCTCGCCAGCATCATCCGCCAGATCGACACACAGCCGAACGCCAAGGCGGCGATCGAGCTCAACACCTATGCCCGTGCTGAGGTCGCCCGCATCCTCACGATGCGCACGCGGCTCATGGCGGCCAACCAGGTGCGCGAGGGAGCCTACGCCCAGCACCTCGTGGCCGATCGTCTGGCCGAGCAGGAATTCAAACAGATGGGAGTCTCCGAATGATCAAACGCCTTCTTCTGAAAGGGGCGGTGTCCGCGCTTGTCCTGACATCAGGTGTCGAGGCGCAGGGCGTGCCGACCATCGACGGCACCCAGCTCGGGCAATTGCTCGCCCAGCTCGAACACATGGCGACCGACCTCAACGTGCAGCTCCAGCAGGTCGCCACCATGCGCCAGGAGCTCGAGACGCAGATCGCGCAGCTGACCAATCTCGACGCGCAGCTTGCATCGCTGATTGACGGAAACGGATTGGGCCAATTGTTGGCGACGGTGGAGGAATTCGAGCGCCTGAAAGGCGTGATCGAGGAGCCGATCGCCTCGCTCGATCAGATCAGGGCCGGAAATTTCACCGGCGCCTTCCGGGAAGGCTCGGCGGCGGCCAGCCGCATCCGGAGCGTGTTGGGGGATGCCGGGTTCTCGCAGGAACGACTGGCGTCGCTTTCCGGCTCGACCAAGCCCAATGAGAACAACCTCGCGACGCAGGCGAGTGCCAGTGCAATGCTCTCGGTAGCGGCAGAAGAATCCCACGCCGAGGCCGGCCAGAGCCTCGAGCGCATCCAGACCATGGTCGGCCATATCGACGATCAGGACGGGCTCAAGTCCGCGGTCGATCTCAACACTAGGGTGACGGCCGAGCTCGGCATCATCCTCACACAGATTTGGCGGCTGGAAGCGGCCGCCGGCGTCAGCGCCGGGCAGCTCGGCGTGGTCGATGCCGCGACGTTGGCGGAAGAAAGAAGGTTCAGGACAATGGCGGTGGAAGAATGATGACAAACAAAAGCGTGATCCTGGGTGTCGCGGCGATCCTCGTTGGCGGTGCCGGTCTTGCGGCCGTTATGCTCGGATCGGGTGACGATGGCAAAAAAGGCAAGCCCGCCGCGGCCGCCCAGGCGAATGAGGGTCAGGCGACGATCCCACCGGCGCCGGCACAGGCCAAGCAGGCGTTTGAGACAATGGCGGTGGAACCAGATGAAGTGCCCGAATGCAGCCCACCGCGTCCTCCGAATGATCTGTCACCAAAAGCCTACATCAGGAACAGCTACGCGGCGATCATGGAGATCATGGCCGTAGAACGTTGGCAGGAATCCGGCTCTTGCGAGTGCTTTCTCAACGAAATCACTTGGGACCAAGTTGTGAGCGCCGCACCGGCTTTTGAAAGATCCGATGGTGTGGCTCTGCGGTTTGATTTTCCGAAACTGCGAGCGGAGGCGGATGCGCTGGTTGCGCAACAGACTCAGGCTTGTTCCGAGTAATGGGCGTAATCACTGACATACTGACGGTCGTTGATGACGCCGTCTCTGGCGTGGCTGCAGATGGCTTTATGCAACTTGCTGGGACCGTTGGCGGCGTGATCACTGCCGGGTCCGCACTTCTTGTCGTCTTGCTTGGCATCAACGTCGTAGCCCAGTTTCGCCCGATGACCTTTGCGAGCTTCTTCGCGTTCGGAATCAAGATCGGACTTGTCGGCATTTTTGCTCAGTCATGGACTAGCTTTCAAGTGATCTATGTCATCATCACGCAGGTTCCCGACAGCATTGGGTCCGCCATCATCGGACTGACTGGTGTGACGACAACCGGTGGTCTCTACGCCGCGCTCGATTCCATGGTGGCGCAGGTCACGGAATACGGCGACACCATTGGCGACAGCGCGGGATGGGTCTTTGGCGCCGTTCTCGGCGTGGTGGTACTGGTGATTGCGGCGGCTTTTGCCGCCATTGCAGCGGGCATTATTGCTTTTGCCAAGATCATCCTCACCCTGATGGTGGTGTTTGCGCCGATTGCCATCCTCTGCTCGCTATTCAAACCGACCATGCCGCTCTTCGAGGCTTGGTCACGTTCCATCATTGGCTATGCCCTGATGCCGATCGCCGCGGCCGGTGCGGCAGGCATCGTAATCGCCGTTGCGGGTGAGATTGCTGGCAGTGCGCCTGATCCGGACAACGTCGAAACACTGAGCCTGATTTTCCCCTTCATCGTCGTGCTGTTTCTGGCCGCGGGCATCATGCTGGCCGTGCCGTCGATCGCCATGGGTCTGAGCGGAGCGATCGGTCTGGCCTCGAACGCCGTCGGTCTCAGCGGACTTGCCAAACGTGGCCTCGTCAACACCGGCAGGGTAGGGCGTCGAGGCATCGGGGAGACCGGGTATCGCGGCGCGCAACTTGTCGAGGCCACCAAATCCCGGATGAACGGTCCCGCAGAGGCGACAATCTCGCCCCGAACCAACCCCGCGGCACGGCTGGTGCAGACCCAGGCTCTTCGACCCAACAAGTAACGAACGCAAAGGGCTCAACGAGCCCTGACAGAAGGATCCTGCCATGAGCAGCACCAGAGACATGTTCGAAGCCGATCTGATCCTCGGCCCGCGCCGACGGGAACGCATCGCCTATGTGGTCGGTGGCGTCGGCGTCGTCATCGGCCTCGCGGGGTTCCTGGGTGCGGTGTCGATCTTGCCGCTCAAATCCATCGAGACCCATGTCGTCGTCGTCGACAAGACCAGTGGCCAGCTCGACCGGGTCGCGGCGGTCCAGGATCTAACGCTGGATGAAAGTGATGCCGTTATCCAGGCGCATCTCGTGGCCTACGTCGATCAGCGCGAGACCTACGATCTCGCCGACAGCGAGGAACGGATAAATTCGGTGTTGGAGCGCTCGGACGGCGATGCCGCGCGAACCCTGCGCGCGCTCTGGAACTCGGCGAACGAGGACTACCCGATCACCGTCTATGGACCCGACGCCAGGATCGATGTGGTGATCAAATCCGTGAACCAGCTGGCCGGGAATGTGGCCCAGGTGCGCTTCACCAGGACCCTGCGCCTGCCGCGCGACGACCGCCGGGTGACACGCGGATATGTCGCAACCGTGGCCTACGAATTCCGCGCAGAGACCAAACAGCTGCTGCAGGACGTCTGGGCCAATCCGCTCGGCTTTACCGTGACCTCCTATCGGGTCGACGCGGAAACCCTGGAGAACTGAAATGACCACTCGGCCCAACACTCAAAGGATCCGGACAGTCCTGCTTTCCGCCCTGATCGCCGCCGCCCTGGCGTCGCCCGTCTTCGCCGCCGGAACCCCGACGGGCGGCGCGCGGGATATTCGGATCCGCAATGCCGTCTATGACCCGAACCAGGTCTTCGTCATCGAGACGGATCTTCGCTTCTCCACCACAATCCATTTCGGCCGTGGCGAGCGCTTTGAGGCGGTGATTGCCGGGGATACCGAAAGCTTTGAAATCACGCCGATCACCGATCTTGGCAATGTGATCTCGATCAAGCCGCACGTCTCTCGCGCCGTCACCAACATGACGGTCATCACCAACCGCCACACCTATTCGTTCGAGCTACGCGAAGGCCATCTCAACGGTCCGACGGGTCGGTTTTATGAGGTGCGTTTCTCCTACCCGGAAGAGGCGCGGCGCAGAGCCGCCGGCGACACCTCCAAGGGTTACCTGGCGCCACGGAACTACGGCTACAAGATCGCCGGGGAGGGGGATTTCCAGCCCTCCTCGGTCTATGACGATGGCAGGTATACATATTTCGTGTTTCGCGAGGGCGTGCGCCAACCGGCGATCTTCAAGGCAGACGATCAGGGCCGCGAGCGGACGGTCAACTGGACGCAAATGGGCGATGTCGTGCGCGTCCTGGGCGTGAACGACTATTGGACCCTGCGCATTGACGACGACGCCCTCTGCGTCGCTCGCGACGGCTCTGCCTTGACTGTGGGGAACTAGGCCATGGCGAACAAAACAATCGAAGAGCGCATGGCGGCCATGGAAGAGCAGACGAAAGGCAAGCCGCGTCGTGGCGTCGGACTGCAGATGGTCGGGGGCGGTCTTGCCCTGATCGGCGCGCTCGGTGCCTATCTTCTGGCCGCGACGATGCAGGGCGAGGCCGCAAATCCGCTGAACACGTCGGATGTGGAGGACTTCCAGCGGGGTCCATCCAACGGCGGGCGACTTGTCCTCAAAACACCGGAGCCGGAGCAGCGCGTGGAAGAGGCGATCATTCGCATCGAGGAAGCCCTTGAGGCACCCGCCCCGCCACCGGCCGTTCCCGCGCATGACGACGCCTTGGCAAGCGAGCTCGCCGCAATGCGTCTGGCGCTGACCGAGGCCACGGCCGGGCGCGACCGGGCGATCGCCGAGGCCGTGGCCGGCCTGAAATCCGCCTTCGAAGATCGCGCGAGTGAGCTGGAAAAGGCGGCGCGGAAGGCGGAAAGCGAACTGGCAGCCCTCCGCTCCAGCGCCGATGTGCGGGCAAATTCGCTGCAGGCCTTGCTCGATGCCGAACGGGCACAGCGCCAGGCCATGGAGGTGGCCATGCAGCGAAACGAACACATGGCTCTCGAGGCCGCGCGCGCGGAACAGGCGGCGCGGGACGCGGCAGCGTTGGAAAAATTGCAGATCGAATCGCCCGCAGTGATCTACGCCAACAGCCAGTCCGTGGCCGCAACTGGCGGTCCCGCCGCACCGAGCGGTGATGCCGGACGCAGGCTGTCGGCGGACGAGGCCTTCCTGCAATCGGCTCCGGCTCTTGTCGTTGAGCAGGCGGAACAGATGCAGGACCCGGATCGCACTCTGGCACAGGGCTCCGTGGTACAGGCGGTGTTGCAGGTCGCGATCAACAGCGATCTTCCGGGCAATGTCGTGGCCGTCGTCTCCGAGCCCGTTCCGTCCTTCGCGGGCGACAATATCCTGATCCCGCGCGGCTCGAAACTCTTCGGCTCCTACAGCGCCGGTGTTCAGGGCGGCCAAAAGCGCATTCTGATCGCCTGGAGCCGGATATTGACGCCGGACGGCATATCGATGCAAATCGCCTCCGTCGGGGGCGACCGGCTTGGGCGCTCCGGCGTGACGGGCTTTGTCGACAGCAAGTTCGGTGCGCGCTTCGG
>Ga0316206_1002928_pt1 | contig 10417 bp, 7 predicted proteins | sample 6monthpyrite_MG_FD_204942 | JGI IMG/M metagenome (GOLD analysis project Ga0316206, IMG submission 204942) | Microbial mat bacterial communities from mineral coupon in-situ incubated in ocean water Damariscotta River, Maine, United States -... | ecosystem: Environmental > Aquatic > Marine >...
TTAATTTGTTGTAGTTCATGCCCCAAAATATTCAGTAATACTTCAGAATCTGAGGTGGTATTAACATGACGGCGCGCAGTTTTAAATAACCATTGTTTTAATTCGTCAGTATTCGTTAAATTACCATTATGTGCCAATGCAATCCCAAACGGCGCATTTGCATAAAATGGTTGAGCTTCAGAGCCACTAGAACTTCCTGCCGTTGGATAGCGAACATGACCAATGCCGGTATTGCCTTGTAATCTCAGCATATGTCGAGTATGAAATACATCACGTACTAAGCCATTATCTTTGCGTAATCGAAACGTATGATCATAAATTGTCACAATACCTGCCGCATCTTGACCTCGATGCTGCAACACAGTGAGTCCATCATACAATGCTTGACCAACGGGTGATTTACCAACGATGCCAACAATACCACACATGAATTTTATCTCCGCCGATACTTACACTAAAAAACTGGATGATTGTTTGAGGTATTCAAAAAACCATTTCACTATAACTGAAAATTCTGGAATTAACCTAGACTCGGTCCACCAATGACTTTTGGCCAATGGAGTAAAGGAATCAAGAAAAAATAATATGGCACTCACCACTAGCACGCCTCGTAATGCTCCAAATGCTATACCTAGCACGCGATCAGTACCTGACAGTCCTGTTTTGCTAACCAGTTGACCAATCACATAATTTACTAAAGCGCCCACAATTAACGTTGCCACAAATAAAATGGTAATTGCCGCCGCATTGCGTAGTAACGGTTCAGAAATATTGGTGAGGTATTGGGCGAGGCTGATATAGAATTGGCTAGCAACAAAAAACGCACTGATCCAGATCACTAATGAAATAGCTTCTTTAACAAATCCACGAACTAAGCTGATTAGTGTTGATATGCCAATAAGAACAATAATGGCATAATCTATCCAATTCATCATAAAATTTTCTCAATTATCAGAGGCGCGCATTTTAACAGAATAGCCTAGTTAATGCCCAGCTTTTTATCGTTAATATAATGATTTGATAACACTAAATAATTAAACTAATCAAATAAAAAACACTAGTTTTACGATGAAAAATGCGATGAATTTAATGCGAGTAAAACTAATAGTATCAGCACTTTTCACGTGATTGTAGAGTTCATAAATAAACCATAAAAGTTTACATTATTTTGCAGGATTGAATGCTGATAGTTTACCTTGCATACCCGTTAACGTTTTTAAAGCAGTTATTTTGCTAGTTAATACTGTTTTACTTAACTCAGGACCAATAAATACTTTTGTTAAATAGCCATTGTGGGTTTTTATCGGGCGAGTAAATGCCACATATCCATGCTCTTTTAACGTTTTAATTAATGCATCAACATTTTTCTGATGCTTAAAGCTACCTAACTGCAACACCCAAGCTAAGCTATTATCTGACGTAGCAAGATTGGCATCTGTTGAAGAAGATTCAGCGGTTACAGATTTATCAGTTGCAAGTTTAGTATTGCTCACTGTTTGAGCCGCACTGTTACTTTTAACTACATTCGTATTAGGGTTAGTTACTATGATTTGCGGAGTAGCATCTTTGAATGTTTCAGTTGGTTTAACCGTATTAACAACTACATTAGCATTACTCGTGGTTGTTTGCGTTACCGCTTTAACCGCAGATGAAGCAGTGGATTTGTGAGCCGGTTCATCTACTGGCTGTTCATCAACTTCAGCAACTTTTGGTAAGTGCGCTAATTGTGCCGTGGGAAACGTTTTAACTTGTTTATCACCTTGATAAACCGGTGGTTTAGGAATTGGTTCAAACGAGGTTTGTTGACCATTCTTTTCTCCATCTAGAATATCAGGCAAAAAGATAATAGCCACTGCTGATATAATAATAGTTCCCACTAATCTATTTTGAAAAGGCGTAGACAAAAAACACTCCTAACTTAATTATTAGATAAATCGTTGTGCAACAATTGCCTAATGTCAGCCACCGTATAAAAAGAGCCAAACACCAATAGCAGATCTTGCTCACTCGCATTGTTATAAGCCATTTTAAAGGCCGAACTTGTATTGTCAAAACAATTCATTCTGCTCTGCTGAACATCAAGACTAACTAACACTTGTTGTAACTGTTCTGCTTTAGCAGCTCGAGCAACCGTTAAACTGGTAACAAACCACTGTTGAACTAAAGGCACTAGCGGCTGTAAACTATGATAAATATCTTTATCGGCTAACATACCAACCAGTGCAATAATGCGTTGCTGTGGATAGTGCTGTTGCCGTATTGCCAACTGTTGAGCAAGGTATTTAGCCGCTTGTGGATTATGTGCTACATCTAATAATATGCTGCATTGGCGCTGAACATACTCCATACGTCCCGCAACATGGGTGTCAGCTAACCATTGATTAATATGCTCAACAGTTAATGGAATAGACAATAATTGTAAAATCATCAGTGCCGTTGCAACATTATCCATAGGAACATGACCAGTATGCAAACCAGTAAAAGCATATTCAGCACTTTGCCACTGCCAATGACTGCCGACTTTCGTTAAGGTAAAGTCAGTCCCGCGCGCATAAATAGTTGCATTAAGCTGCATTGCCACCTTAAATACCGAACGCGGTGCAGCACTATCGCCAATAATAGCGGGTGTATGTGCCCGAAAAATACCTGCTTTCTCAATCCCTATAGTTTCTTTATCATTACCTAAAAAAGCTTGGTGATCTAAATCTACGGTGGTAACTACAGCAATATTAGCATCAATAATATTGGTGGCATCTAAACGACCGCCTAAACCAACTTCTAGAATGATCACTTGTGGTCGCACTTGCATCAACACTACAAACGCAGCTAAAGTAGTAAATTCATAATAAGTTAATGAAATATCGCCACGCACTTGTTCTACAACCCGAAATGCTTCAATTAACTGTTGATCACTCACTTCTCTTTGATTTAACCGTAAACGTTCGTTGAATCGATGAATATGAGGAGAACTATAAACGGCAACATTTCGCTGCTCAGTAAATAATGCCTGTTCTAAAAACGCACAGGTTGTGCCTTTACCATTGGTACCCGCTACAGTAACAACCTGAGCAAATGAAAAATCAATCGATAAACGTCGCGCGACAACAGCAATGCGCGCTAAGCCTAAATCAATTTCAGTGGTGTGTATAGTTTCTAAATAGCTAAGCCATTCATCAAGGCTAGTTAATGAATGGCTCGGTTCACAATTTGTCATAAATCACGTTGCTCGCGTTAAGACAATCAGTTGAGGCTATGATGCTTGACTGGGTATAGCCATGAATTTATTCAATAGCCGCGCTAACGTATTACGCATTTCCCGACGGTCAACAATCATATCGATAGCACCTTTGGTCAACAGGAACTCACTACGCTGAAAACCTTCCGGTAATGTTTCGCGCACTGTTTGTTCAATAACTCGCGGCCCAGCAAAACCAATTAATGCTTTGGGTTCAGCAATATTCAAATCACCCAGCATCGCCAAACTAGCCGACACCCCCCCCATAGTTGGGTCAGTTAATACTGAAATATAAGGTAAACCTTGCTCGCTCATTTTTGCCAACGCAGCACTAGTTTTAGCCATTTGCATTAATGAAAATAACGCTTCTTGCATGCGTGCGCCACCACTAGCGGAAAAGCACACAAATGGTACGCGGTGTTCTAACGCATATTCCACTGCTTTTACAAAACGAGCGCCAACAACAGACGCCATAGAGCCACCTAAAAATGCAAATTCAAATGCGGCTACTACTATCGGCATGCCTTGTAGCGTCCCGGTCATGACGACTAATGCGTCTTTTTCATTCGTACTTTTTTGTGCTGCTGCAATTCGGTCTTTATAGCGTTTTGAATCTTTAAATTTTAAGATATCTTGTGGTTCTAAATTTTTGCCTAATTCTTCACGCCCTTCCGCATCTAAAAACGAGTCAATACGCTTCCTAGCGCTAATCCGCATGTGATGATCACACTTTGGACACACCGACATTTGTCGCTCTAACTCAACGGTATATAACGTGGCATTACATGAACTACATTTAGTCCACACCCCTTCAGGAATATTACGCTTTTGAGTATTTTTAGCTTTTGGGAGAATCTTTTCTATCCAGCTCATATTTTTAAATTGCCTACTACAACGTTACTTACGATACTTTAGAGTAAATTTAACACCAAAGTTCACAATATTTTACTAATACAATTAACCGCTTATTAGACCACAAAACACCTAAACATAGACAGTAAAAACTGGTCTGTGTTGTTAAATTACTTAATAGTTGTAGAACAACTAACCACTAAGCAAGAAATAACGGTCCTTCAATTGAATATGGTATATCAAATTTTTTAGGGTATTCTACAGCTACAAAATACAAGCCGCCAGCAGGAGCTGTCATGCCAGCAAGGCGTCTATCTTGAGCTGCTAATACCATTTCAAGCCATTGTTTGGTTTGCGCACCTCGGCCAATCATCATCAAACTACCGGCAATGTTTCTTACCATGTGATGTAAGAACGCATTTGCTTTGATATCAATAATCACATAATTGTGTTGACGACTAACCTGACAATGATAAACCGTTCTTATTGGAGAATTTGCTTGGCAATGTACTGTTCTAAATGCGTTAAAATTATGCTCGCCAACTAAGATTTGAGCCGCATCATGCATTTTTTGTTCATCTAATGGATAATAACAGGTACTTAATCCATGTTGTAATATAGCAGGTCGAGTAGCACTATTATAAATGATGTACCGATATTGCCTAGCGAGTGCACTGAACCTAGCATGAAAATCATCACTAATAGGCGTTGCCCACTTCACGGCAATATCAGCCGGTAATTTAGAATTAACCCCTAATGTCCACGCGACATTTTGGCGTACTTGCTGAGTATCAAAATGAATCACTTGCTGAGTAGCATTTACCCCTGTATCGGTTCTACCAGCACAAACCACTGTAATCGGCTCATTTGCAATAATTGATAATGCCTGTTCTACTTGTTGTTGTACACTCGCAACATCATTTTGTCGCTGCCAGCCAAAGTAATGTTGACCATCGTATTCAATACCTAATGCGTAACGCATTCATGCCTCGGTTGTATGAACAAAAAACTAGGCAATTATCCACGAATTACGCTGTCGATCCAGTAAAATAATTTCCGTTGCGCCAAGCACTGTTGATCTTATTAGGCTGAATTAAGAGTTAAAAATGAAAGAAGCGCTAAACGCGCTTCTTAAAATGGACAGTGGATATATGAATTGACTATTCTAACTTATCAATCAGTTGTTGAGCCGCTTGTTGTTGTTCAGGCGTGCCATGTTCAAGTACATCTTGCAATACAACTTCTGCATTATCAAAGTCGCCCATATCCAAATATACTTGCGCCAGATCTAATTTCGCCGATAACCCCTTTTTATCCTGCTCATCAACATCCATAGGATTCACATCTGAGGTCATTTCTGGAAATTCATCTAAACCAACATCAATATTGGTTTGTTCATAAGGCTCTTTGGTTTCATCTAGCTGTTCTTGACTATCGGTTAATAAGCTATCAATTGATACAAATAAGCGGTTATCTTCTACCACATCAGTTTCATCATCAGGCTCTACAGCTAAGATGTCATCCCCAATATCTAATAATGAACCATCGTCTTCGTCTGTTAATGCTGACTCTTGTTCAATACTCGTTAATAATTCATCAAAATCAGCATTTTCTAGATCTGTTAATGACGATTGCACATCATCTGTTGAGTCTTCATTAGCAACCGGTTCATCAGACAATAAGTCAGCCAGTACGTTACTATCATTAAAATCAGGTGCGTTATCTTCAACATCAGCCTCTGGTTGCTCATTTAGCAATTGCGTTAAGCTGTTTTCATCAAATTGTTCATCAAGATCAAGTAATGTATCGTCAAATTCATCAGTAGCTTGATGTTCTGTTGAGGTTAACTCATCACCAATATCAATTGATTCATCTTGCTCATCAATCATATTGTCAATAGCTATTTCATCAGATATATCATCTGCAGTAGGATCGATTGACGCTTGTTCTGTTTCTGACTCTGCCGACTTAGCTAAAATATCAGAAAAATCCATTGCAAGTAGCGGGGCAACATATTGTTCGGTTAAATTATCAATTAGTTGATTATGCTCATTGTTAGACATTGAGCTCACATCGTCAGTATCTAAACTATCATCTTGCGCTACATCGTCAGCAGATTCGACATCTGCCGTGTCTGTTAGCCGCTCATCACTGCTAATGCTATCGTCGATATTATCATTTGTAGCCACTGGAGCCGAGACGCTAGCCATCAAAGCATCAATGTCATCGGGATCAGTTAGCTCACCAGTTAAATCAGCTTCGGCTGGTTGTTCTTCAATTTGTTGGTCTTTATCATGTGGCTCGGCAACCGCATCCATTAAGGCATCAATATCATCGGGATCAGTTAGCTCGCCAGTTAAATCAACTTCGGCAGACTTTTCTTCAATTTGTTGGTCTTTATCATGCGGCTCGGCAACCGCATCCATCAAAGCATCAATGTCATCGGGATCGGTTAGCTCGCCAGTTAAATCAGCTTCGGCAGGTTGTTCTTCAATTTGTTGACCTTTATCATGCGGCTCGGCAACCGCATCCATTAAGGCATCAATGTCATCGGGATCGGTTAGCTCACCAGTTAAATCAGCTTCGGCAGACTTTTCTTCAATTTGTTGGTCTTTATCATGTGGCTCGGCAACCGCATCCATTAAGGCATCAATGTCATCGGGATCAGTTAGCTCGCCAGTTAAATCAGCTTCGGCTGGTTGTTCTTCAATTTGTTGGTCTTTATCATGCGGCTCGGCAACCGCATCCATTAAGGCATCAATGTCATCGGGATCAGTTAGCTCACCAGTTAAATCAGCTTCGGCAGGTTGTTCTTCAATTTGTTGACCTTTATCATGCGGCTCGGCAACCGCATCCATTAAGGCATCAATATCATCGGGTTCAGTTAGTTCACCAGTTAAATCAGCTTGGATTGGGGATTTTTCAACATTTTGACCATTATCATAAGGCTCAGCAACTTCATCAATTAAAGCATCGACATCGTCCGGATCGGCTAGCTCGATATCAACATTACTTTGAGTTTCTTGATCCGTTGTGGCAGCATTTGCCACATCATCTAGATCATCATCTAGATCATCATCTAAACCAGATAATAACGAATCTAAATCGCCTTGGTCAAGCTGTCCACCTTCCAGTGGTTCTGATACTTCCGCTTGTTCATCATTTAAATCAGATAAGATTGAATCCAAATCATCTTGTGCTAATTCACCATCAGGTAACGGTTGTTCAGTTATATCGTCTAGTTCATCTAAGTCTTCTAAATCATCATCTAAATGAATCACGTCGTCATCTAATAACTGTTCATCGTCACTCTCTAACGATAATTCATCGTCAAGCGACAATTCATCATCAAGGGATAGCTCATCATCTAGTGATAATTCATCGTCTAATGATAACTCATCATCAAGGGATAGCTCATCATCTAACGACAATTCGTCTTCAAGGGATAAATCGTCATCTGAATTGCTAGGTAAATCGTCCACAGCCATTTTAGCTACTGGCTCTTCAACCATTTTTTTAGTTGTTGTTTTACCCGATTTAGTTATTTCTGCAGTTGAAGGTTTAGCTTTTTTACGCACTAACAGCATAATTAAGGTAATAATTAATAGTGCCGGAATGCTGCCTAATAGCGCCATAAACCACACGCTATTAGTAAAACCTTGCTGTTCCAAGGCTGCTTTTTGTTTATCTAATAATAACTGTTTTTCACGCGCTTGAGCTTTAGCAAGCAACTCCTGCTGAATGGTTAACATATTATCCATTTGCAGTTTCAAGCCTTTGCCTTTTGCGACTTCACCTTTTAATTCAGTTAATTCGGTATTTAATGAATTTAATCGGTCATGTAATTGTTGATTTTCTTTTAAAATAGCTTGCAAGCCATTAATAGAATCTAAAACATCATGTTGAATATTTGACAGTTTTTTCTGTTGATCATCGCCATATACTTGTAATTTTTGATTTATCTCAGTTTTCGCTGCATTTAAATCTTTTCTTTTTACGGTTAGATCAAGCGGATTTTGTTGTTTAACAACTTTCTTACGAGTAGCCGCTACTTTCTTTTGCCATTGCTTATCATCTTGTTCAGACTTAGTTTCCGCTTGTTTTGCATTTATAGCATACATTTGCTCAACGTCAGGGATTTTTAAAAACTGCCCATCAATTAAATGATTAAAATTATTATCTAGAAATGCCTGCGGGTTATTTTTGTATAAGGCTTGCATCACTTGATAAACAGTTAAACGTGGGTCAGAACGCACTTTAAGGGCGATATTCCAGAGGGTATCTTTACTGGTGATAGGTCCATATTTATCATATGGAAAGGCGTCAGATTGTTTAGGACCACGAATACTAATTCCAGTATCTTGCGCAGCAAAACTGAAAGAAACCGCTGAACTAAAATTCAGCAGCAATAACGCGATAAACATAACCTGCGATGAAAACAGGCGAGAACATCGTAGCATCGACACTTCCTAATTATTTATTGCCAAATCATTGACGTATAGAACACCGAAAAACAAAGCAAAAAATACGCCAACGTATAAAATTTATTGGCTATTATCATAAAATATTTTGAACATTAACAATAACAACTTAAATAGGCCATTGGTTTTTAAACATTAACGGTGATTCATGTAAAACAAAGATAATGTGTTTATTAAAATCTAATAATACTCATTTAAGTACAACTAACAAAGCACATTATCTGTTTAATTAAATCAATGACAGAGGTGAATTAACTGAGAAATTCAAATGCCTTCATATATCAAAGCTGTATAACAAGTGATAAACGATGAAAGCAAGGCCAAATATAAGTGACAATGGCCTTGCAATAATACAACAAAAAACGATAAAACTGAGTCTTACTGGCAAAATAAACTAACGTCAATACTAGAGCGTGTTGATCTTTGCGGTGTGTTTTGGCAGCCGTTTGTTTGGTTTTTATACATAGACCAAGGATCAACAAGCTCTAGATTTAGTACTAATAGCAGATATCAGCTCATTTCAATTATGAAAGATAATCTTTAATCAATAATTCAGCGATTTGAATACTGTTAGTTGCTGCCCCTTTGCGCACATTATCAGCCACAATCCACATATTAATACCGTTGTTGTTGGTAATATCATCACGAATACGACCGACAAAAGTACTATCTACGCCACTAGCATTACCAATTTGAGTCGGAAAATCTTCATCATTCTCACAAACCACAACGCCCGGCGCGTTAGATAATAATTCTTTTACTTCGTCTGCTGAAATGGGTGAATTAGTTTCAATGTGTAATGCCTCACCATGCCCAAAAAATACTGGTACGCGTACAGCAGTGGGATTAACCAATACTCTGTCATCACCCAAAATTTTATGCGTTTCCCATACCATTTTCATTTCTTCTTTGGTGTAACCATTATCCATAAACACATCAATTTGTGGAATCACATTAAACGCGATTTGTCTTGGAAATACTTTAGACTCAACCGGTTTACCAGACAGCAAATCAGCTGTTTGCTTGGCTAACTCATCAATAGCTGATTTACCACCACCCGATACCGACTGATAAGTGCACACATTAATACGTTGAATACCTACAGCATCATAGATGGGTTTTAGTGCTACCATCATTTGAATAGTTGAACAATTAGGGTTGGCAATAATATTGTGATTACGATAATCAGCTAAGGCACTTGGGTTAACTTCTGGTACAACCAAAGGGATATCGGCTTGATAACGAAATTCAGAGGTATTATCAATAACAATACAACCCGATTTGGCCGCCATTGGTGCATATTTTCTTGACGTAGCACCACCGGCTGAAAAGAAACCAATTTGCGCTAAACTCCAATCAAAATTTTCCGCATCGAGTACTTCAACCGATTCACCATTAAAATCAATGAACTCTCCGGCTGAGCGCTCACTTGCTAACGGATACAATTTATTAACGGGAAAATCTCGTTGTTCTAAAATTTCAATAATCGTTTTACCAACTAAACCGGTTGCGCCCAAAACGCACACGTCAAACTTTTGGGTCATGCTATCCTCTCTTAAATTCAAACATAATAATTAATTACAGCTTTGTTTTAGCAAAATCCTAATTGATGTAGTACATTTAGTGTTTCTTCATGTACTGAAGTAATTGCTAACGAAGAAAACTCACGTCGAGCAGGGTAAGTTTTTCTTATATAATCAAAACCTTGGTTCTGTATCTGTTGTCGAAATATCGCGTCATCACGTCTTACGTCGCACACCAACGTAATTAATTTATCTCGAATAACGCGATTATAGTGTTCATTTAACATTACTTGCGCTATGCCAGCTTTAGGTAAAAACTGCGCTAA
>Ga0316206_1002929_pt1 | contig 10414 bp, 20 predicted proteins | sample 6monthpyrite_MG_FD_204942 | JGI IMG/M metagenome (GOLD analysis project Ga0316206, IMG submission 204942) | Microbial mat bacterial communities from mineral coupon in-situ incubated in ocean water Damariscotta River, Maine, United States -... | ecosystem: Environmental > Aquatic > Marine >...
AATACGCCTGCAGGAATTCGTGAAACTCGCTGTCTGGTCCAGTGAGATAATGCGGGAAATAGGTATGGGCAAAAAAGCCGAAATCATGTTCGCCGCGCGCCACCCGCTCTTTAGATGCCTTCGGGTCCGGATCAAAGCCCTCGACACTGTCAACGATCCAGCCCTTCAGCTCGTCGGACAGGATCGCCATTTGATCAAGAAAATCCAGCTCGTCATTTTTCTTGTAACTGGGGCGACGGGCCATGGGTCAGCTCCCGTATTTTTCAGAGACGCGGGCTGCGAACGGCTGAAGGATTTCAGCAAAGGCTTCGGCGTGCCCCGGAAACTCCGTTTTAATAAACAGCGCCATGTCCTGAAGCAATTCAGTTGCCACCGCGTAATGCCCCAGATCAGGGGCCGCTTTTGCCACAGCTGCCATGGTTTTTGAAAACGCATCCGCCAAACGCGACAGGGCATCTGCTTTTTTCAAGGGGGCGATATCCGCGTCCTCCATAATGGCTTCTGTTGTTTCCTGATACATGGTCAGGAAATCAGAGAGCACCATTTGGGCTACCGTGGCAGCACCGCCTTTGGTCATGCTCGATGCCGCGCGGGCCTTATCCCAGTTATCCCCGTTATCACGATCTGCCGTTTTCCATTTACGGGCGGTTGACAACGGCACATCATGAGCCGCTGCGGCCTGCGCCATAGAGGATTTTTCAAAGACATAGGCGGCCCGTAGAGCCGCCTTTGCTTCAGGAGTATGTGCCATCTATTACCCTCCCAGAATATTTTGAGCTGATCTGGCAGCTGCACGCATGATTGCATCGGGACTGGGGCGCTTGACGCCGGGAACTGATGCTTTACCGCCCGCGACATCAAGGCCGCGACTGGACAGAATAACAACAGCAGGGCCGCTCCCCTGAACCAAAGAAACCAGACCTTGATCTTGCAACCAGGAGAGTTCGCTCTTTACTTGATCTCGCGAGGGCGAAACACCAACCAGCGGCAAGGCATCTGCCAGAATGCTTTCATTGGCGCTATAACCTTCTGCCTGATCAGCCAGAAGCCGTAAAATAGCTATTCGCCAATGCTCGCGCTGAATATTTCCAAGGCTCATAATCAACGCCTCCCTTTTGATTTTTGCTGACGGCCTTCCGCCAGTTCGTTTTCAACCAGCTGGCCCATCGTATTGCTGATATTTGACAGCATTCGCTCGACCCCGGTAATTCTGTTATCAACAGCATCAATGGTGCCTTCGGTACGGGCGACGGCGGTGCGCAGATCAGAAAACTGTTCTGCTGTCGGTAAATGCTGGATCGCCCCTTCGAGCTTTGCCAGCCGTTCAGAGGTGCGCGAGTTGCTCAAAACATGACGGCTATCAACTTCTGACAGCGCCGCATTTGTTGATTTGATTTCTTCGGCTGTGGCTTTGTTCCTGTTTGATAGCCAAACGTAAAGTCCAACCAATATGGTCAGGACAATTTGAAACAGGGCAAGCCAGAACATAGGCGGATACAAAGGCGTTTCAGTCATATTTTTCTTGGTCCAGTTGGCAATCTACACAATAACGAGCACCCGGCATTGCCAGACGGCGGGTGGCCGGGATATCCATGCCGCAATCTTCACAAAATTCATTGGCTGGGGCGGTACTTAAAACAGGCAAGTTATGGCTGACGGCTTTGCGATTTACCGCGTCAACACGCTCCTGAACGGCATCCATAAAATCGGGCATCATCCACCACCTTTACGAATGGCCCCAAGGGTCAGACCGAATATATAATTGGCAATTTTATGGCGCCGGAACGGGCGAACAGGCACAAAGAACTTAAAACCCTCTGACAGTCCGAACGCAAAATCCACGATCATATCCACAACCTGCGTAATGACAGAAGGGCTTCGCATCTCTTCACCAGAGCGCGCCAAATAAATCAAGATACCTGTGTGCCGGTATTTAAGTGTAACAAACGGAAGGTTCGGAACGATGTCACAGCCGTTTGCCAGCCGGTAGTGGATCAATGATTTATCAGCATAGTCTGCAAATTTGGCGTCCCCCGGCCGGGCGGCCCCAAAACTGTAAACTGTTTGTTTCTCTGCCAAGGTGTCGGCAAAGGCTGTCGCCAGAAGAATTGCAATATCCCCACCCAAGCTATGGCCACAGAAAAAAAGAGTGTCTGCATATGACAGCGTTTTCGCCAGTCTCGGGTAAAGATCATTGGCACCCTCTAGAAAACCACGATGGCACGACCCCTGATCAGGGTCCTCGCTCCAAGGCACCAATCTGAATTTGAGGTCTGTCAGAATATCGCCGTAATTTTTTTCTGTACCGCGCACAACCACAACCGTGACGGCCCCGAACTCCACAACAAACGCCTGATGGCTATCGACAGTAATAAACTGGACGCCATCCGCCCCTAAGTCTAAAAAATCACGGGTAGCCAAACGCTCTGGCGAGTAACTTATTTCAGAGCATTCGGCCAGAAACTTTGCAGTATCTGGCCGGTACTCTGCCTGATTACCGGTAAGGGCTTTGGGTAACATAGATGCCCCTCCTATTTGCCCGGAATGACCGCAAGCGGTTTATTGACAATATCGAGCACGCCTTTGGTGATCGTATCAATAACTTCGGGGGCAACTTCAGTGGCATCTTTTGAGACAGCTTGCTCAACCGCGCCCCGGATCTCTTGTCCGGTAAAGGCTTTGACGCCACTGGCTGAATAGGTGACCTTCAATCCATCTGGCGTTTCAACATTCAGGTTTACAGTTTCCTGTTCTTTCCCACCAATGATCAACGCATATTTCGGCTTACCGTTCTTGTCGAACTCGATTTCAGCCTTGTTAATGCCTGAATATCCCTGATCATTCCAGGGCACAGCACCAGCACAAGCGGTCACCAAACTCAACAATAGAAACAGCACGCCCATTTTAAAAAACTTAACCATCTTGTTTCTCCATAAAAGGCAATTCATAAGCACGGTTCAACCAACCGTCCTCGTACTTCTGTGATTTTTGTAGTCTGAAAATTCCGGCGATTTCGGACATATACGCCGTTAGAAACGGCGCGGGCCGATCCTGAAAGCGGCTCAGCACCAGCAATGTTTTTGTGCCTGCAATACCATCTTCCACAACAGGATAACCGTTAGCCCGCAGCGCCCGCTGCAGGGCAAGCGCTGACCGGCGATAACCCAGTGGAAAACACAGATCAAAAAACTTGATGGCAATGGTAGGGTCTGGCAACTCATTGCAGCGCCACTTGTCCCAAAGATAACGGCGGGCCTGTAAAGCCTGCTCTGGTGTCATATCGCGAATATCATCCGCATCCACATCACCGTCCTGGTCAAAATCGAAATCGTCAAATCCATCGCCGTCACTATCACCGACAGCCTTGGCATAACGGATACTGAAACCGTAGTTGGTGATGCCACCCGGATCATCCGGATCATCGACAAGCCCGCCTTCTTTTTGAGCATTGAAGCGGGCAGCAAGTTTAAATATTGACGTTGGATTTTTCATAGCCGCCAGACTAGGTGGCGCGCTGTTCGTTCGTAAGGTAAAGCCCTTTAGGGGGCAACCGATTTGCCGCTAGAAAATATCGAGCTGGCGGGGGTCTTTTTTGTCTTCTGCAAGAATTTGGTATATGCGCACCTCGGTTAAGTCAACCGCTAACGCAATATGCTGCACGGTCAGACCCTGCTCTCGAAGAGCAATAATCTGGCTACGATTGCGCACTGATTTCATGTTCGGAATATAAAGCGGCTCCCCCTTGTATGCGTTCGACACACGCTTTGCCATGGGCAGCGAAAGGGCCACAGCAATCGGGTGTTCTGTGTGCATTCTGGCGGGGATAAAAAGGGTCGTTCCTCCAAAATGTTTGATCAGTTCATTGGCGATTTCAGCGCCCAGATGATCAACCAGCTCGTAATAGGAAAGAGGTGTTTCACGCATGGCCCAACCTCCGGTTCTGATTAGCCTGACGCGGTGTCAAAATGGTAACAAGGCATTCTTTGCTATGGGAATACACCACATAAAATTGCAAGCCCTTGTATCGTAATTTATAGATGGCTGCCCCTTGTTCGGCATCTCCAATATAAGAGGCATTGCCATCCACGATCCGGGCCTCAAGGCGCTTGACCCCGTTATAGCTCAAGATGATCCCCAGCCGCCTGCGGGCGCGCTTCTGGACATGGCGGCGGCAGGCAACGATATGCGGAATTGTTTTACGCATTTTTCCGCTTTCTGATCATTGCGCCCAGAGCTTTCTGAAGGGTATTGAAATCGGCGCTCTCATAAAAGTGAAAGGCTGATTTTCCAGTGACGCGATATCCGAACATCTCCACTGTCAAATGGTCAGGATGGCGGATCGCACCAAGCTGCAGCAGAATGCGCCATTGCGCTTCAATGACACGTTGCCAGGGCCGCAACTCAACAGGCTCTCCAGCTCCGATAACTCGCGAAGGGTAACTCTCCCAATTAACACGAGCCTCTCGATGAGCCCAAGACTTAAGACTTTCAATCACCTTGTCAGCGGCTCCGCCTTTAATCCATTGCAAGGCTTCTATGCCGTCTTTTTTGCCGCCGGTCAGCCGCTTGGCATAAGAGGCCAGAGCCGCCTCGCTGTTATCATTGACAACACCCAAATCATAAAGGGCTATCCACAATGCCCGCATTTTTTTAGCAACGGCACTGGAAGCTTGCGGACGCTTCTTCGGAGCTGATTTGGCGGGGCTTTTTTTGTGAACTGGTCGCCAGCCCATTTCATGAAACTTATCCATGACTTGTGTCATTTGTGATACTGACATTTTTTTGGAACTACTCACACCAGTCACCCCGACAAGCAGATCCTGATAATTGTCATCATCAAGACCCATATCTTTCTTTGCGATGTGGATTTTTGCGGTAAGGCTTTTTCTAGCTGTCATTGGATACCTCCAATGCTACGTCCAGAATATCTCTGTATTTTGCCTTCCAGCTGTCCCAAAGCCTCATATCTTTATGTGAGTTGAATTCTAATTCAACTGTGGGCATATTCTTGAATGCCTCCCACAACCTTTTGTTCTCTGCTTTGAGGCGAGCGTCCTCGCCATCAAGGCTATTGTCAGGACGGTTCATATGCATCGTAAGCGGTGTTACCTCAATCGGTTGACATTGGATAATCGCTTCAATAGCTGCGCGTGCTTTTACATGCCGCGCAACATGAAATAGTGCGTCAGTGGCTTCTTTAAAAGTTTCATAAAACTCATGATGTTCGGCTTCTAAATCCCAATCGACAAGACGGAACAAACCCGTATCGATATTGAATTCAACCTCATAATCAGGAGCCTCTTCAATCGCGGTAGCTACTCTATTAATCTGTTCTGTCATTGGATGTTCCTTTTCTGCAAAACTGATTTTTCGAATTCGGCCATTGCCACAGAAAGCGGAGCTGGAGCTTTCTCGTTTTCCTCATTAAAAATAATCCGCATATCCTGCCATGACAGGCCCGCCGATCGCCCACAGGCCAGCGCCGCGCGCACCGCATCGGCCATGTCAGATTTATCCAGCACGCGACCTGAAAACGGTACCTTTGCAAGTAAGGCATGAACGGCAGAAAATAGATGCTGTCGGGTGTGTGTTCCTCTGGACCGGGCATAGGCGGTTGCCGCCATCGCCAGCTCCATGCAAACCTCTGCGGTATAATCATGATGGGCCATCAGTCACCCATCATTTCTATGTGCAAAAAATCGCCATCATCCAGCCAATACCTACCCATTATATGAGCCGATAAAATCTCATCCATTTCTTCTGGTGAGATAGTTCCGGCTCTTATCTTTTCTGCTTCTTTTTCAGTTACTTTAACTAGGTAAATATATTCAATTTTCTGTTCAACTCTGATATCTAGTTCAATAAGTTTTTTGGCATTCCCTTCCATCGTATCAACTCCACTTCACGCAATGATCTGTCAGGCACTGACCAACTGACTGGTTATCCATTCTGGAGATATTGAAATTCAGTTTTCCATGACAGGCAGGGCACTGAATTGTTCCTTTTCTACCCCCGTGACTGTCGATTTTTCCCTTGGCTATCAGTATGTAGATGTCCATCTGATCTGCTGTGATTTCGCCGCTGCTCAATATTGGCTGTAACATTCTCTTTTCCTTTCAATTTTATCCAGGCCGCCGCGACCAGAGCGCGCGTTATTGAGGCGTTCAATAAAGGCGTAAAAAACATGGGATCAATCGGCCTGATTATGTCTTCAAACGAGTGCCCGGCTGACAGAGCCCACCGCACATGTTCATCGGCAACCCGAAGGGCCTCTATGTGGGTTTCGTCCCGGCACATATCTCAACTCGCCAAACGGCTTTCAGGGGCAGGCTCTCTGTCTGTCAGAACATCGCTGCCCGTTAGTTTTTGCACAGTCTTCTCGCGCTCCGTCTCAACATCTAACGGCTTGGCAAAAAAGCTTTCATTCTGCACAACCTTGACGCCCTCAATGCCGTCAACCTTGGTTGGAGCTTTAAGAATTGCCGCCTTGTCAATATCGATACTGGTGCGCAGCAATTCTGTAAGATCAAATTTCCGGAAGGTGGCGATAACACCTTGCAGAGCAGCCTTGCTCACACTCACCTTCGGGTTGCCCCACCGCCAGCCAATAAGCCCCTGCGGCATCCGCAGCTGGCGTTTGCCGCCCTTCAGCAACTCATCCTTGTTGGCTTCTGCCCAGGAACACAGATCAGCAAACTTTTGTTTGATCTCGCTCTCGAAAGAACTGCGCTCGTTTTGGAATTCTGCCTTGAGGTCCGCTATCCGCTCAACCTCTGCCAAATTGATCAAATCAATCTGTCGCTGGAGATTACCGATCTCTCCCAAAAGGGTGTTAGCTTCGGTCATTGATTGCGGCACATTCGCCGCCTGTTTTTTAAGTTTCTGTTTTGCCATTCTGATCACCTGATAAGCTGGCTGATGATTTCAAAAATCACAGCGAATAAATATAAAATGGGGAAGACAAGAGGCCCGCAGGCTGCTCCTATGAAAAACTCCCTTTTATGCTCTCTTAAAACTTGACGAAGTGTCATGATGCACCCTCCATTTTGTTGGAACGGCGCATCCGGGGCGAAACAGATTTTCAAGCTGTCCTGTGTCGCGATTTAGATTGCGAATGATGCCTGCCACGTCATGCAAGAACAGAGCATTATCGGCCTCGTTCAATTTGATCAAATCCAGCGGGCAGCCGTTCGCGTGGGTGATTTCCAGATCGCGGGTCAGGCCCACAATGCTGACTTCTTTAAAGATATTATTGAACCTGCCCACGATCTTCTGGATCAGAATGCGGTCAGCCAAAGGTATTTCAAAACTAACAGTCATTTTGCAATCTCCATATTTAGAGGGTTTTGAGGGCAATTCCTGCAGGCACTCCAGTGCCGCAAACGGCGCGCGTTCCTGCTTGGCATGGGAGCCGATGCAAAGGATCGGCAGTCATCACGGGCCAGATCATGGCCCATATGCGGGCACATAACCCTGTCAGCCAGTTTGTTTAAAACCTTGGCTTGTAGTCGATCCGTTTTGCCCCGGTATTTTCCGGCAAGTGCCAGAGAAATACCGGTGCGCGAGACCCCTACTTTTTCTGCGGCTTGGGTGATGTTTGATTTACCCACTTCATCGCGCAAGAGTTCTAGCCAGCACATGGGAAAAACTCCTTTGTATTTTGGTCATGAAACCGTTTTTTGTCCGCCTGATAAATTGGTGCCAGATGCCCTGTATCGCGAACAAGAAGATATCGTTTGAAGCCGTTACTGGTCAGGCTTGCACCTGCCGCCCTGCGCGGCAGTTCCGCCAGATATCCTGCCCGGACAAGGGCCCGAATATATCGCTGGATATAATTGCGATAGTTTGTGTCATCGGTTGCAATCAGCCGTTCAATATCCGGAACGGCGACCTTCTTTTTATTGACAATCACCCGCCAGATTTTCTGGCGAACAGTGATCTTCCTGACCCGCCGCACTGAATTGTCAGGCCGTTTCCCCGAAGGCCCGCACTTGATTTTGATGCCTTCTTTCTTGGCGGCTTTACCTTCATCGGTCAGCCGAAAACAGCCGATTTCAACACGCTCGACAAGCCCACGGGACACCAGTTTACAGGTTGCTTGCGGAATGGCCTTCCGGCCTTCACAGGTTGCAGCCACCAGCTGGTCTGTGGTCAGGCATAAATCGCCGTCAAGAACATCAATAATGGCATTTTGAATTGTTGCAGTTCCGGTCATAGCTCACACCTTCACCTTGATAGGTTTTCCGGAACGGCGGTCGTTCATCAGCGTCTGGCCTGCCATTTCGGTGCAACCCACGGCCCCGTCATTACGACGCCCAAAGCGCTCGATGGCAGCGATTCCTTCCAGAGCTTCACGGAACAGCCCCCCTGACATTTTATGAAGAAATTCCACAAGGTCAGGTTTAACTTCCACCTCACAAAGCCCGGAGACCAGTGCCGCCACATCCTCAAGGCTGGCCCGTTCAAATTGCACATACTGACCAACACGGCTGGCAATTTGTGGAAAGCGTTGAATATGGTGGCGGACCTTGCCCATACCGACGAATATGAACGGGATTTCAAGACTGTCAGACATGTCGCGCAAGGTGTCCATTAATCTTTGACTGCGGGCGATATGATCCACCTCGTCAACGACAACAGCGAATGTCTCATCATTGGTAACAGCCTGCATATTCCGGGCCATCAGTGCCGTAATCGCCTGCTTGTACATTTTCTCGAAACTGTGTTCCGGAATGATACGCAATTCACTCAGGATATCTCGCATCATCCATGCCGGGGTCCATTCCTTTTTGGCCCGGATGAACAAACAGTCCTGATGGGTTGCCCACCAGTCCAGTGCCTCGGTTTTCCCAAGGCCCGGCTCTCCATCCACGACCATCAGGCAGGCTTCACTCGCCCCCCGTTCCTGTAAGGCGGATAAAGCGGATAAGAACCGCAATGTATTTTCTGTTTTGACAAATTTTGCTTTCATGTCACACTTTCCCTGTAGTTCTGATCAAGCTACTTCTCAAGAGGCTGCCCGGTGTTGTAGCGCCGTGGTGGCCTCGTCCAAGGCGTCGAGATCGACACCGTTCATCTCCAAAATCATTTGGAAATTTCGTTGCGGCAGCTTCTCTTTCAAAAGTTGCCGGTCTTTGTCTGTAATTTTTTCAGGATGTTCAGCCAGCCATTTTGCCCAGCTCACATCATCGTTGAAAATGGGGCGCTGCCCGTTAGCCAAGGTAACTGGTGCCGGTGTTTCTAACGGCTGCATCTTGGCTAACAGCTTTTCACCAGCTTCGATTTCAAAAGGGGTAATTTCCTGATAATCAACTTGAATGATATCGGGCTTCTGCTCCGCTAAAATCTCCTGGCGTTTTTCTTCCACCCGGCTCAAGCGGCCTTTGATGCGCTGGGCCGCCTTACGCTCCAGAAAGCTTTGCGCTTCAGATACGGTACTGGATGGGAAGTAGGCGCGGGAATTGCCATCAAGGTCAGCCGTACAGATAAACCGGTTGTCAAAATCCCTGATCCAGACTTTGCCTGCATCGTGAATATCGTAACCAACCATGACTTCATCACCGTGATAGGCTTCCAGTTCATGACTGAAATATCTGTTGCCAAGTACTTGCACTTCACATCGTGCGACCTTGCGGCGTTCGTATGGCCGGAACAAGTCTGCAGCATCTTCTTCCGGTATAAGAATTACCTGACCGCCTTCATCTTCCCAGCGTTGCCATTTTTCCAGCGGGGATAAGTGACGGCGGCGTTTTGTGACCGGATCACGCACCCGGTCCAGCGCAGAATGGGCCTTTTCATTATAGGCATCGACTTCGCTTTGAATGAACACCTTGAACTCGTCCCATGTCATATCGAAGGGTGATTTTTTGCCTGCCTTTAAATCGGCATCGACAATTTTCTTGATGACGCGACCAGCTTCTTTGTCCATATCCCGTGCGTTGTAGCTATCGAGCTTTTTTGATGCTTTTACCCAATATTGCTGGCTGCGCTCGATCAAGCCACGGGCCTGACTATTGTAAGGCAGTGAATTCTTGGCAGTGATGCCCCAACGGTCATAAAAGCCGATGGCCGTGGCTTCGAACAGCTGCGCCCGAAAGCCCGGCCCGTTATCGGTGTACCAGATCGCTGGCATTGCTCTCTTGCGCTCATCAGGACGCTCCTGCATGGCAAAACTCAAGGCTTCCAGCACGCCAATGCTATCTTCTGTAAGTCCCACAGACCAGCCAACGATATAGCGGGTAAAGACATCAATAACCGTGGTGATTTCAGGGCGGAACGGCTGCCCGTGCAACGGATGTTCAACAGTTGCTTTAAAGGTGTGACCATCAGACGTGTACACAGCCCCCGGCCACAACTCGGAGGTGTCGCGCCGCGTAAATGCTTTCAGGCTTTTAAGGGCTTGTGGACCCATTCT
>Ga0316206_1002931_pt1 | contig 10401 bp, 5 predicted proteins | sample 6monthpyrite_MG_FD_204942 | JGI IMG/M metagenome (GOLD analysis project Ga0316206, IMG submission 204942) | Microbial mat bacterial communities from mineral coupon in-situ incubated in ocean water Damariscotta River, Maine, United States -... | ecosystem: Environmental > Aquatic > Marine >...
TGCTCCAGGTTGATGAAGCCTATTTTAGAGGTAAATGCATGATTTGAGAAGGCCCTTGGGCCCAGTGGACAAATTAGCATATTTGTATATCTTAAGTTATAATTACAATATGCAAACCTTGATAGAGAGATCAGTATATCAAAAGATCATTCAGCATTTAAATAACTTTAAATGCGTTGCACTATTAGGCCCTAGACAAACTGGAAAATCAACACTTTCCAAAATCATATTAAAAGAGAATCCTCATTCTGTATATCTTGACCTTGAAGACCCTGTAGACTTTGCAAAATTAAATGACCCTTCAGCTTTTTTTGCAGCAAATAAAGATAAGCTAATATGCCTTGATGAAATTCAACGTTACCCAGAACTATTTCCTGTTCTTAGAGGTCACTTAGATCGAGGCGGCCGAAATGGTCAAATACTAATTTTAGGTTCTGCTTCACCATTACTTATAAGACAATCCTCAGAAACACTTGCAGGCAGAATTTCATTTATCGAAATAACGCCTTTTCTAGCAAATGAAATTAATGACATTCAAAAATTATGGGTCCAAGGAGGTTATCCTGATTCGTTTTTAAAAGACGAAGAGTTTAGCTTTGAATGGCGAAAAAATTATATACAAACTTTTCTAGAAAGAGATATTCCAAATCTTGGTATAAATATCCCAGCAATAACTCTGAGAAGGTTATGGTTAATGCTCGCTCATTTAAATGGACAACTGCTTAATAAAAGTAAACTAGGTTCAGCTCTTGGAGTGTCTGGAAATACTATACAAAAATATCTAGATATACTTGAGGGCACTTATATAATTAGACAACTACAACCATTTTATACGAATACGAAAAAAAGATTAATAAAATCCCCCAAAATATATATAAGGGATACAGGTTTACTACATCAACTTTTAGGGATCGAAAGTTATAATGATCTTCTTGGACACCCAATAATTGGCGAATCTTTTGAATCACATGTTATTACATCTATAGTTGATAACCTTCCTAAATATGCACCAAGCTTTTACAGGTCTTCGAGTGGAGCAGAAGTGGATCTTGTTTTAGAAAGAAATCAAAAAAAGATATGTATTGAAATAAAAGCATCATCCACTCCAAAACTGACACAGGGTTTTTATGAGGCTCTTAAAGTGATCAGGCCAACTAAATCGTATGTCGTTGCAAATATAAAAGATTCATATCCTATGAAAAAAGATATTTATGCAATGTCGCTGAATCAACTACTGAAAGAACTACTTTAGCCTGTGCTTGGACAACTCGAGTAGGTACCAGCATAGCACTTTTTTGTGCTTTAGAATCTTAAAGTCGTGGGAATTATTGGAACATTGTTTTGGAATGTTCTCCACAAGCCTTTTTGTGAAAATTTTATGTCTCCACCGTTATCAACTATAAGTTTATATTTATTGATTGTTTTATCATTTAATTCTCTAGCACCATCTGTATAAATTTTTCCAAGACTGCCGTTGACAGATAATTCAAAAACCTCTCTATTAGAAAAATTGCTAAGAACTCTCCGGAGGGCTTCATCATCGTTGCCAAATAATATTGATGAGAAAAAATATAAAGTAAATAAGTAAAATCTCATTGGCAGCTCCTCAAAAATTTAGCTTTTAACTGTCTATACTTTTAACAATTTTAAAAGATTAAACAGTTGAATTTCCCCTAAATTATTTAAATCGGGTGATGCTCACAAAGTAAGTATGATTATCTTAATGGGTATTTGCCAAACCTGTGCCAAAAAGGTCCCCTCTGCTGAAATCGCCTCTGCCCAAAGTTTAATGCGAAAATGGCCTTAGATCATATTTGGTATATGTACAAGATACTGAAATAACGTCAAATCGTCAGCTTGCTCGCGCTCAATGCTAAAATACCTTGAGGCTTATTCCGGCGCAATAAAATAAAGAAAGACTCACGATTTCAATCTATTGGCCCGAAAAGAACATCAACGTATGCAGCTATTAAGAGAGCAAATCCATTTTGTAATAACTAAAAAAAAGAAACGGACTTTTTTCTGTTGGCCATTTTTATTTTTCCTGAGCATTTTTGCAAGTTGTCTCGCTCCCGAAGTTCCCAAAAATAGTGAGCGCAATGACTCGATATCCTCCCGCACACCAGTCGTTACCACCCATGATCATCAATTAATTTTTGCCGATCCCTTTGATATAGATGGCCTAAATATCACCATCAATTGGTTACCCATAGTCTCGGTGAAAAATTTGGCCAATCATAGAATTAAACTTTATCCCGACGCCAGCTGTACCCTTGGAGAAAATGATTTTGGTCTCACCGGGTCCACTTATAATATCAATAATAGCTTAATCTTTGGTTTGCCCGACGGTGTTTATTATGGCCGGGTTAACGCTATCGATAGCGACGGCAATGAATTCACCGGGCCCTGTTCCGACGATTCCATTATTTTAGACTCAACCGCTCCTGTCGATAATACTGCAAATTTGCAATTTACTTTTTTAGTGGACAATGATGGCAATGATATTGCCGTTACCTGGACCGCCTTTAGCGATTTATACCTCGATGATCATATCCTCACCACTTATACCGATGCCGCGTGCAGTGTAGGAGAGGTCAATCATGGACGCACGAGCAGTTCCAGTAATGGCGACGCCATTGTCATAGATGGCCTGGCCGATGGAGTTTATTATGCCACCGTCCTGGCGATAGACGTGCACGGTTTTGCCACTGTCAGCTCCTGCTCAACGGATAGTATCGTGGTGGATAGCGTCTCCCCCGTCGACAATACTGCCACCGCTCTCTTCACCGACAATAGTGATAGCGATGGCAACGATATCGCTGTGACATGGACCGCCTTTAGCGATGCAAATTTATTGAACCATCAAATTTTCACCTACACTGACGCCGCCTGTACGCTGGGTGAAATCAATCACGGCGCCACCGGCAGCAGTACGAATAGCAACAGCACGATTGTCGATGGGCTAACCGCCGGCACCTATTATATGAAAATTGTCGCCTTAGATATCGCTGGAAATTCTACCACCAGCGCCTGTTCGGCGGATTCGATTCTTATCGACTTATCGGCCCCCGTCGACAATGCTGCCAATTTACAATTTAGCGCCGCCTCGGTCACCGTTGGCAACGACGTCAGTGTAAGTTGGACCGCCTTTAGCGACACGGATTTAAGCAATCATAAATTATACACTTATACCAATAGTAGTTGTGCTAGCGGTGAAGTCGATCATGGTTTTACCGGCAATAGCACCAATGCCGATGCGGCGATTATAGATGGGTTGGGCGACGGTCGCTATTATGCCATCGTAGAGGCCTACGATCTGGCGAATAATAAAACCACCAGTGCCTGCTCCAGCGATTTTATTTTGGTGGACAATAATTCTCCAGTGGACAACACCGCCAATTTACAATTTACTAATGCCGCAGATAGTGATGGTAATAGTATCGCAGTCACTTGGACCGCCTTTAGTGACGCCAATTTAGCGGATCATCAGGTCAGCACTTTTACCGAGGGAACCTGCACCACTCCCAGTGGTGTTGCTCATGGCCTAAGCGGCAGTACCGTCAATGCCGCTTCCTTAAGTGGGCTCGGCGACGGTAGTTATTTTGCAAAAGTGGCCGCCCATGACTCGGTTGGAAATATCACCACCAGTGCTTGCTCTACGGACAGTATCATCGTCGATACCATTTCCCCCAGTGACAATACGGCGAACCTCCAATTTACCGATGCCTTCGATAACGACGGCAATTTATTGGCGCTGACTTGGACCGCCTTTAGTGATACCAATCTGACAAATTATCGCCTGTATACTTATACCGACGCCGCCTGCAGCGTGGGCGAAATCAATCACGGCCTCACTGGCAACAGCAGCACCACTAATAGTTTGATTGTCACAGGATTGGCGGAGGGAACCTATTACGGTAAAGTCGCCGCCGTGGATATTGTCGGCCATGAAACGAATAGCGCCTGCTCAAGCGACTCAATCGTGGTGGACAAAACCGCTCCCGTGGACAACACCGCCAACCTTATTTTCGTGGATGCCAGCGACTTAGACGGCAATGATCTTTCCGTTTCCTGGACGGCCTTTAGCGATGCCACCCTGGCGGATTACGGCCTGCGCACGTATACCAATAGTCTCTGCACCACCGGAGAGGTTGACCATGGAAAAATTGGCTCCACCGCCGTCGCCAATGCCAGCATTGTAGACGGCGTTGTGGAGGGGACAATATATGCAAAAGTGGAGGCCTTTGATAATGCTGGCAATGCCACCCTCAGTGCCTGCTCCAGCGATTTTATCATCGTAGATTTTTTATCCCCAGTAGATAATATTGCAACTTTTACTTTCGATAATCCCAGCAATGCCAGCGGCAGCAATATCTCCACCTCATGGGTCGCCTTTAGCGATGTCAATCTCTCGGATCACCGAATTTATGCCTCGGTCAATGCCGATTGCTCCGCCAGTATCGACACTGGTTTGACGGGCTCTAGTAACAATAGCGCGAATATTTCCAGCTTGCCCGATGGAACTTATTACGGCCGCGTGAAGGCGATTGATTTAACCGGCAAGGAAACTTTGAGCGCCTGTTCAGTGGACACTATTATCGTCGATACCACTCTGCCCGTGGACAACACCGCCAATGTTCAATTTAGCGCCGCCATTTCTAGCGATGGTCTTAATCTGGCCGTCACCTGGACCGCCTTTAGCGACAGTCATTTAACTGACCACGAAGTTCGCACCTATACCGACCCCGCTTGCAGCAGCGGAGAAACCATTCACACCCTGACTGGTTCTACCAGCAATGCCGCCACCATTAGTTTAGCGGCCGTGGTGGGAACCTATTATGCCAAAGTCCGCGCCATCGATATTGCCGGCAATTCACAAACCAGCGCCTGCTCGAGTGACAGTATTTTGATCGATAGCGATGTACCGGTAGACAATACCGCCAATATACAATTCACTGCGCCCGCGGATAATCTTGGCGACAATATTGCCGTCTCCTGGACCCCCTTTAGCGACGCCAACTTGGCCAATCATCAACTCTACACCTCACTGCTGAGCGATTGCTCGGCGCCGACAGACCACGGCCTCACCGGCACCACCAGCAATAATAATAGCAGCATCATTGATGGCCTCGCCGATGGTACTTATTATGCTCAAGTCAAGGCCATCGATGCCGTCGGCAATGAAACCTTGAGTGCCTGCGGTAGCGACACCATCATCGTAGATAAGGTTTTGCCCGTGGACAATACCGCCAACTTACAATTTACCGATAGTTTCGATACCGATGGCAACGATCTAGCAATCACCTGGACCGCCTTCAGCGATAGCAATTTATCAGATCATGGCCTCAAAACATACACCGATGCAGCTTGCACCATCGGCGAAACCGATCATGGCAAAACCAGTGCCGCCACCAATAGCAACGCCAGCATTGTCGATGGTCTCAGCGATGGCAAATACTACGCCACCGTCAGCGCCTATGACGTCGCTGGAAATGCCGTCACCAGTGCCTGTTCAACGGACTTTATCATCGTGGACAAAACTCTCCCGAGCGCCGGCTCCCCCATTTCTTTCACCACAGATACCGATAGCGATGGCAATAATCTCGCCCTTACCTGGAATGCTTTTAGCGATACCAATTTGTCCGATCATGGATTAAAAACCTTCACCGATAGCGCCTGCAGCAGCGGAGAAACCGATCATGGACTAACCGGCTCCACCACCAATTCGAACAATACCCTTGTGGACGGATTGGCCGATGCCAGTTATTGGGCCACTGTCACCGCTATCGATGCCGCCGGCAACTCTAGCACGGCGAGCTGTTCGACGGACTTTATTATCGTCGACAGCAGCGCCCCGGTAGACAATACCGCCGACCTGCAATTTTCCAATTTAACCGATGCCGACGGGGATAACCTCGAAGTCACGTGGACTGCCTTTAGCGATTTATCTCTCAGCAACCACCGTTTAAAAACCTACACCGACAGCGCCTGCACCCTCAATGAAGTTGACCACGGACTAACCGGTACCACCACCAACTCAGATAACACCATCATCAATGGTCTCGGCCCCGCCACCTATTTCGCCAAGGTGTCGGCGCTGGACGCCCTCGGCAGAGAAACCCTAAGTGCCTGCTCAACCGACTCTATCACCGTCGCCACCAATGTCCCTTTGAGCTTTGATTTCAGCTCCTACGATTACGGCACCCCCGGCGTCACCACCAGCAAGACCTTCACTCTCACCAATAATGGCAATACTACCAGTGGCACCATCACCACCAGTTTTAACGACGCTGGCACCGCCGCCGCTTGGAATACCATCACCGACAATTGCCACGGCAATACCTTAGCGGTGGACGCCAACTGCACCATCGTGGTGGACTTTCAACCCACCACCCTAGCGGCCAGCACCTACACCGCCATTTTAGAAATAACCGCAGCGCCGGGGTCCACCGAACTGATCAACCTCACGGGTACAAAATAACCAGGAACAACCATGCGTCTATACAAAATCCTCTTTTTTCTCTTAACTCTCAACAATGCCCTTGCCGCCGCTGACCTGCTAGAATTCTGCTTTGAAAAAGGTCAAAGCTACGGCACCGATCATTCTCAATTTATCAACCTGGCCGAATGCTATGCCGAAGTCTTAAAAGTCGCACCAGCACAAAACATTCACCACTATCCACAAAAAAAATTGTCTATACTCGCGCATCTGAATTTATTATTTATTGCCCAGGACAACGCCGTCACCCTCATCGCGGGAGAACAATCCAAACTTAAAAACATCCAAGACAGCGTCGTCCACCTAGCGCAAAAAAATATTATCGTCCTCGATCGCGAACAAGCCGCCATCTACACCTTTCCCTATGAGCGCACCGGCAACGTCGCCCCCATTTATCAAATCATCGGCAAGCAACACAACCTGCAATTCGCCAACAGCATAACTCTCGACGCCAACCAAGAACATATCATCGTCACCTTCAACCACTCAAAAAAGTTTTATCGTATCAAGGCGAATAGCGACGGCAAAAAACCCGAAAACAAGACCACCCCTACCCAGATCATCCCGCAAGACCCCTGACCAATCCCATTTGCCCTAGTCTTGACTCAAATAGCATTACTCATAATCCGACTCATTAATTTCTATGTACAGAGCTTCTCTCACCGATAATATATATCCATTCGCAATTCACTGAAAAAATTATAGTATCACCAGAAAAATATTGTTTCAAAGCAAGGTCCCCATTATCATCGTCAAGAATAAAAAAACAACTGTTATAAAGAAACCATAATTTTAATGCATACAAAAAAATTAATCGGCTGAACTAGGCGCCGGTAAAAGCATTTCACAATGAGATTTTCAATTTTTTAAAAAGGTAATCCTGGTGAAACTTCTAACCTCGGCCGGTGTCAGCAGTATTGATCATTTCGGTTAATTTTAATTCGAAATTTAATTTTATAAGATATTCTGAAGAACTTTTAAAGGCGACATCCTTAATCGCCCCTAGTGATAGCTTTCATAGTAACCTTTTGGAAGCCTCTTAAGTCATGGTAGACCATCGATATATTTATAAACCTTCCTTCACCAACAAAGAAAAATTAAAAGGCTATGGCACTTTTAAAAATCAGCGGGTGGCAAGAGGTATATTGGATAAATCTCCCTCATGGTAAACACTTGCCAGGTCTTCATTGAATTGCAAACTGTGAAAACCTAAACCCGATCTGACAATTACCAAAAGTCCTAACCTTTACATAATCAAAGTAAAATAGTTAAAATTCGATAAATGAAATCAAGGAGAAACGATGAAGTTATCAATACTTATTACATTACTTACGCTTATACCATCACAAGTTTTCGCTTATCAATGCCCAACTGAAGAACTAGAGGGAAGGTTTAAAGTTGTAGAAACTCAAGGATGTGAGGGAGCATTAAACCTGGTAACACATGTTGAAAATGTCATGCAAGCAAGTTTATTTGTCACTGGATTCGTATTTAATAATTCAGAAGTTCCCTCTCAAAGCCATTGGATTGAGGAAGAAATGAATAGTGCCCAAATAGACTGTGTTAATACATCTACTACAAAATCATGGAGATGGTTTCCGCAAAGTTCTAGAACAAGTTTTTACTGGGGATTTGCTTACAGAGCTGGAACTTATTACGCCGAAAGAGGTCATAGTTGTAGGTACAAATTACAGAAATTATAATATTTTCAAAAAAAAATCACACTAAGGAGCATCTTTAGATGCTCTGTTTTCGCTATAACGAAACTTTCTCAAAAAGATTTTCATTCAAAATAAAATAGGAAATAGAGTTTCTGGTGGTAAAACAGGTTCGATTTACAAAAATGGAAAGTTTGTTTTTGGATGGTTCGTTGGACATTTAAAAAGAGAAAATGACCAGTATTTTTTGTTATCAATAGTATGATAATTAAAGCTGAAAAAAATAAAAGTGCAACTTTAAAGCTCTAACTTTTCTTTCTTCTTTGCATGAGACCCAGCGCTTCTGTCGAAAAAGATTGCCTATTTCCTTAACTCGTTGGTAGCTCTTTAACTCAAAATAATGCCCTAATTTATTAAAATATTAATGGCCCTATCTTTCAAGACATTAAAACGGCGGGAAAAGCTATACGATTTCTGAGTAAAACAATCGGCAAAGAATAATATACACCAAAGTTTCCCCTTTCTATTTTTTTATTTTAAAAATAAAATATTATTTAATTAAGCTAATTGACTTAATTAAATAGGATTATAATCCAAAATTTTTTACATGTAATGACCTAATAGAAAAATCATTTAGAGGGAATATATTCCTTAATATTATTGCCAGCAGGAGCTTTTATGACGTCGAATGCAGAAAATATGAAAAATAATTTATCCGAGAATAATGATATGACCACCTATTATGAGGGGATCACCTCCGCAATTTTTAAATCTCAAGCCGTTATTGAGTTTAATTTAGATGGAACGATTCTTTCTGCAAACGATAATTTTTTAAATGCCTTAGGCTACCAATTAGATGAAATTGTAGGCCAACATCATCGTATCTTTGTTGCAGAGACTTTTGCTAAGAGTAAAGAATATAAAGAGTTTTGGAAAAAACTTAATTGTGGAGAATACGAGGCAAGTGAATATAAACGTATCACCAAAGCGGGTAACGATATCTGGATTCAAGCCTCTTATAATCCTATTATGGATAAGGATGGGAAACCTTTTAAGGTTGTGAAGTTTGCCACAGATATAACCAAACAGAAATTAGAAAATGCAGAATATGCAGGTAAAGTCGCGGCCATTGGGAAGTCACAAGCGGTTATTGAATTTAATATGGATGGTACTATCATTGTGGCAAATGAAAATTTTCTCAATGTCGTGGGATATGACCTAGCAGAAATCGTTGGCAAACATCACCGTATGTTTGTACAAAGTGATTTTGCAAATCAACCTGAATATAAACAATTTTGGGAAAAACTTAATCGCGGTGAATACGAGGCAAACGAATATAAGCGCATTGGAAATGCAGGCAAAGAGGTATGGATTCAAGCATCCTATAATCCAATTATGGATATGAACGGTAGACCTTTTAAGGTAGTCAAATTTGCCACAGATATAACCGAACAAAAATTGAAAAGATCTGAATCCTCGGCCAAATTAACAGCTATTGATAAATCACAAGCTTCTATTGAATTTAATATGGATGGTACTATCATTACGGCAAATAAAAACTTTCTCAATGTCGTGGGATATGACCTAGCAGAAATCGTTGGCAAACATCACCGTATGTTTGTGCAAAGTGATTTTGTCAATCAACCTGAATATAAACAATTTTGGGAAAAGCTTAATCGCGGTGAATACGAGGCAAAAGAATATAAGCGCATTGGAAAAGGAGGTAAGGAAGTTTGGATAAATGCCTCTTATAATCCCATTTTTGATTTAAATGAAAAACCTTTTAAAGTCGTAAAATATGCTGCAGATTTAACCAAAGAAAAAGTTGCCTACAATTCTTTAGTTGCCTCTTTTGATAAGGCCAGTGATGAACTTGGCAACGCATCGGGAGAATTATCTGACACGGCCACATTAATGGTTACAAATGCAAATTCAACATCGGGACAGTCCACTAGTGCAGCAGCTGCTTCAGAGGAAATTTCTCAGGGTATCAGAACGCTCTCAGTGAATACTGAGGAAATGACCGCAACGATAAAAGAAATCTCCAAAAGCTCAACACAAGCTTCCGAAATGTCTCGCAAGGCCACCACTGATGCCGATCAAACCTCGACAATCATTGCCAACCTAGGGGACGCTTCTCAAGAAATCGGGCAGGTCATTAAGACAATTAGTGCCATCGCCCAACAAACAAATCTTCTGGCATTAAATGCCACGATTGAAGCGGCGAGAGCTGGTGATGCAGGC
>Ga0316206_1002932_pt1 | contig 10383 bp, 9 predicted proteins | sample 6monthpyrite_MG_FD_204942 | JGI IMG/M metagenome (GOLD analysis project Ga0316206, IMG submission 204942) | Microbial mat bacterial communities from mineral coupon in-situ incubated in ocean water Damariscotta River, Maine, United States -... | ecosystem: Environmental > Aquatic > Marine >...
TGGACGATGACTCAATGCACATGGAAGCGCTAATTATGATTAATCTCCTTTCAGCTGAAGATGCTTTTGCCCAAGCGGTACGTTTATATAACAAGCATGAATTTGGCACCTCAATACCATATTTCTTACACGCGATTAGGAAAACACCTAAAGGGGATCCGTTTGCGAATGAATATATAGGCTTTTATGGATTGTGCCTAATGCGATTAGGTAATCAAGATGAGGGCTTTAATAAATGTATCATTGCTGCAGAGTCAGAATTAAGTAATCCTGACGTTTATTTAATATTAGCGCGTGCGGCAATATTATTGTCAAGACGTAAAATGGCACTGAAAGCATTATCTCAAGGTTTGGCGATAGATCCCCAGCATCGAAAATTACAAAATTTAAGAAAACAATTGGGTATTCGGCGTAACCCAATATTTGGCTTTTTATCGAGAAATAATTTTCTGAATGTACTGTTAGGTAAACTTAGTTACAAAACCATGCATGGTTAAATTTATTTTTCTAATAAGGGTTTTAAATATTGCCCAGTATACGATTTTTTAACTTTTACAATATCTTCAGGCGTGCCTGCAGCAACAATAGTGCCTCCTTTGTTACCACCTTCAGGGCCTAAATCAATAACCCAGTCTGCTGTTTTAATAACATCAAGGTTATGTTCAATAACAATCATTGTATTACCATGATCACGCAGTCTGTGTAGTACAGTGAGTAACTGTTCTATATCATGAAAATGCAAACCAGTTGTCGGTTCATCAAGGATATAAAGCGTTTTCCCTGTATCACGTTTCGATAGTTCACGTGATAACTTTATCCGTTGAGCTTCGCCACCAGAGAGTGTTGTTGCATTCTGTCCGAGTGTTATATAGGAGAGTCCAACATCCATCAATGTTTGTAGTTTACGTTTAATAACAGGAATAGCATCAAAAAAGATAACAGCATCTTCAACCGTCATTTCTAACACTTCGTAAATGCTTTTACCTTTGTAACGTATTTCTAACGTTTCTCGGTTATAACGTTTACCATGACAAATATCGCAAGGTACATAAACGTCTGGTAGAAAATGCATTTCAACTTTTATAACACCATCGCCTTGGCATGCTTCACAACGTCCACCTTTAACATTAAAACTAAAACGTCCGGGTGCATAACCACGTGTGCGCGCATCTTGTGTTTGTGCGTAGAGTTCTCGTAGTGGGGTAAATAGTTGTGTGTAAGTTGCTGGGTTAGAACGAGGAGTTCGACCAATAGGACTTTGGTCAATATCAACAATCTTATCAAATTGTTCCATACCAATTATATTTTCAAATGCTGCAATTTCACCACTAGCATTATTTATTTCTTTTGCAGCAAATCGATACAACGTGTCATTGATAAGTGTTGATTTACCTGAACCGGAGACACCTGTAATTGCCGTCATTAAGCCGACAGGTATGCTAACGGAGACATTCTTTAAATTATTTCCTGATGCACCTTTAATTGTGAGTTGTTTATCTGGATCATTAAATGTTCGTGTTTTAGGCAACTTAATCGATTTTTTACCAGACAAGTATTGACCTGTAATAGAATTTGGATTATCGAGAATTTCTTGAGCCGTGCCTTGCGCAATTATTTCACCACCATGTACACCAGCACCAGGCCCAATATCCACAACATAATCCGCACTTAAAATCGCTTCTTCGTCATGTTCAACAACGATAACGGTATTTCCTAAGTCACGTAAATAATTGAGAGTATGTAATAGTCGGGTATTATCGCGTTGGTGTAATCCGATTGATGGTTCATCTAAAACATACATAACACCAACTAGACCTGCACCAATTTGGCTTGCGAGTCGGATGCGTTGTGCTTCACCACCCGATAGGGTGTCTGCTTTACGATCTAAAGATAAATACTCTAAACCCACGTTAACTAAAAAGTCTAAACGCTGACTTATTTCTTTAACAATCTTTTCGGCTATTTTCCCCTTGTGACCTTTTAACTTTAATTTTTTAAAAAAAGTTTGTGCTAGCTCAATGGGTAGATTAGTAATTTCTGGGAGTGTAGTGTCTTTTACAAATACATGTCGTGCCGCTTCATTGAGTCGTGCACCTTTACATGTAGGACAAGGTTGTTGGCTTATATATTTGCCTAATTCTTCACGAACCGTATTGGATTCAGTCTCCCGATAACGGCGTTGCATGTTATTTATAATGCCTTCGAAGGTTTGTACCTTTTTATGTTGTCTGCCATTATCATTAAAGTAACTGAATGTAATTCGTTCGCTACCACTGCCGTATAAAATTTTCGTTTTCACGTCATCATTCAATGTTTCATAAGCAGCATCCATATCAAACTTGTAATGAGCAGCAAGTGATTCAATCATTTGAAAATAATATATATTACGTCTATCCCAACCGCGTATGGCACCACTGCTTAAGCTTAGTTCAGGATGTACCACGACGCGTTCCGCATCGAAGAATTGATTCACCCCAAGACCATCACATGTCGGGCATGCACCGGCAGGATTATTAAATGAAAATATACGTGGTTCGAGTTCGCTAATGGAATAACCGCATTCAGTACAGGCATAACGTGCTGAGAAAACAATATCGCCATTTTTCTTTGCGAGTTCTTCATCCATGTATGCAATACGCGCTAACCCATTTGAAAGCTTGAGTGCCGTTTCAAAAGAATCGGCTAGTCTTTGTTTTATATCGTCTCGTACTTTAAATCGATCGATAACAACTTCTATCGTATGCTTCTTGCGTTTGTCTAAGGGTTCGAGTTGATCAAATTCATGAATTAAACCATCGATTCGTGCGCGAACATAGCCGTCGGCGCGTAAGCTATTTAAAGCATGTTCATGTTCGCCTTTTCTGCCGTCAACAACAGGGGCGAGCAGCATTAATTTTTCGCCTTCAGGCATGGCTAAAACCTGGTCGACCATTTGACTAACTGTTTGAGCATCTAAAGTGGTGTTATGGTCTGGGCAACGGGGCTCGCCGGCGCGAGCAAAGAGTAACCTTAAATAATCATATATCTCGGTAATAGTACCCACGGTTGAACGTGGATTATGTGATGTGGATTTTTGCTCAATTGAAATCGCTGGGGAGAGCCCCTCAATATGATCAACATCGGGTTTTTCCATGACCGACAAAAACTGCCGTGCATAAGCCGAAAGAGACTCAACATAACGGCGTTGACCTTCAGCATAAATGGTATCAAAAGCTAGCGATGACTTACCCGACCCGGATAAACCGGTAACGACAATGAGCTTGTCTCTTGGCAAATCAAGATCAATATCTTTGAGATTATGGGTGCGAGCCCCACGAATGTGAATTGTATCCATTTGTTGATTTTCATCTTATGCAAACCCGCTAATATACGTGCCTATCGGGTTGGACGCAAAATTATCTTTCCAAATTTATATTGCCAAAAATATATTATTTCGATGAGTGGTATAATATCCTGCCTTTATCGGCTAGACCGAATATACTGGCTGTCATAATTAGAAAATTATTGTAAAGATTGAAGTTGATACCTATTAAATAACAATGAATACAAACACCGATAAAATGAGCCGGGTTGAAAAACGTACGGCAGTCTCACTTGCAGGTGTATTTTCCACTCGAATGCTAGGGTTATTTATGATCTTGCCTGTCTTCGCTGTTATTGCGGAGGGCATGCCAGATTACACTCCCACACTAGCGGGTATCGCACTGGGCATATATGGCTTAACTCAGGCAGCCCTACAAATACCTCTTGGTCTATTATCCGACAAAATCGGCCGAAAACCAGTGATTCTAGGCGGTTTACTGGTCTTTGCTATTGGTAGCGTGGTTGCCGCATCGGCCGATACTTTGGCTTGGATTATTGTGGGTCGAGCCTTACAAGGCTTAGGCGCAGTTGCCAGTGCCGTTATGGCTTTGGCTGCGGATTTAACCCGTGAAGAACATCGTATGAAGGTGATGGCAACCATTGGCATGAGTATCGGTTTTTCCTTTGCTGTGGCGTTGGTTTTAGGCCCGGTCATTAATAGCTGGTTTGGGCTATCGGGCATTTTCTGGCTGACCGCAATATTGGCGGTTTTTGGGATGGTCATCGTGATGGTGTGGGTACCAACACCAATGATATCGACTTTCCATCGTGATGCCCAAGTAGAAACTAGCTGGTTTAAAACAGCCATTACTGATACTCAACTACTCCGCCTTGATGCCAGTATCCTCATATTACATAGCGTCCTAATGTCGACCTTTGTCGTAATGCCATTTATCTTACGGGATCGACTCGGTTTGGTCGTTGAAGGACACTGGCATATTTATTTACCTATTTTATTTCTTTCGATGGTTGGCGTGGTGCCATTAATCATCATTGGCGAGAAGAAACGTAAGTTAAAACAAATGCTTATTCTAGCAATCGCAGTATTAGCTTTAGCTCAGGCCGGTTTTTCGTATTTAGGTCACTCTTTAGCAGGCATAACATTCATGTTATTGTTCTTTTTTCTGGCATTCAATTTAGTCGAAGCCACCATGCCGTCGTTAGTTGCCAAAATGGCTCCGGCAGAGCATAAAGGCACTGCAATGGGCGCGTATTCAAGCTCTCAATTTTTTGGTGTTTTTGTTGGCGGCGCGATGGGTGGTTGGTTAAGCCAACATTCAGGCCTAGATAGCGTGTTGTGGTTTAATGTCGTGTTACTTATCGTATGGTTTGTTTTAATTATTACTTTACGCGAACCACAATATTCAAGCAGCATGTTATTAAATGTAGGAAAACTAGGTAGCTCTCAAGCAGCGGAGCTAGCTAATGAACTAAGTGCAATCTGCGGAGTGCTCGATGCAACAGTCATTGGTGACGATGGTGTCGCTTATATTAAAGTTGATAAACAGCTCCTCAACGAAGAAGACTTAGAAAAATATTCTATTAATACTTAACCGTAATTAATAGGATAATAAAGCTGTAAACATATCGATAATAAATAATATTATTTCATATAAAAAAATATAACTAGAGGAAGACAATCATGGCACGAGGCGTAAATAAAGTAATACTCATCGGTAACTTAGGCAAAGACCCCGAAGTTCGTTATTCACCGAATGGTGGCGCAGTTGCAAATATTACCTTAGCAACTTCAGAAAGCTGGAAAGATAAAAACACAGGTGAACAAGTTGATAAAACAGAATGGCATCGCGTTGTCTTCTTCCGCCGTTTAGCAGAAATTGCAGGCGAATATTTAAAGAAAGGTTCTAAAGTTTTTATCGAAGGCAAGTTACAAACCCGTAAATGGCAAGACAAAGATGGACAAGACCGATATACAACAGAAATTGTTGCTAACGAAATGCAAATGTTAGACTCTAAAGGTGGTAGTGCAAACTTTAATCCTGGCCAACAACAAGCTGCTCCACAACAAGCGCAGCAACAATACAATGCGCCTCAAGGACAGCAGCCACAGCAACAAGCTCCTCAACAGCAAGCAGCACCAGCAATGAGCGGTGGTGATTTTGATGATGATATTCCGTTCTAGGCTGAGAGATGTTAGTTTTGTAAAGACAATTAAGTATTAAGTAATTTAAAACCTCGTTTTACGAGGTTTTTTTTTATAAAATTTAAGTTGTGTAGGTAAAGCAGTGTTATTCCCTAGGTGTATATGGTTGATAGTCTTAAGTGAGAATGTATGTCATACAAAGCAAGAGCATTTAGGATTGATGATATAGGTGAACGAGCGACTTTGATTGTTGATGGTTTTTGTGTGCCTGTTGATTTACCTAGTAGGTTTCTGTTGAGACAACGTGAGTCACGTTTAGTATCTCTTTCTGGTATGAAGCAGGCTATGGATTATTTTTCATAGCGTTTTATTCTTTTAAGCGGCATCATGTAATATAAAGTTCAATGTATTGCTTTTTATTCTAGAGAGTGAAGTGCGTTACTGGTTAACTGGAAGTCGGCTTTGCTAATTACGTTTCTTATTTTTACTATCCATTAATTTAGATAATCTGTGTTTATCGGTAGCTTGAACAAATAGAGCAATATTCTATGTGGGTTGCCAATCTTTTATGTGGAGTATACAAAAATCTATAAACAGTTTTACCATTCGAGAAATATTGCGATTGCTAGGGTAAACAATAGATAATTTTGTATTGGGTAAATGCCAGTTGGGTAGAATTTCGACAATCCTGCCAGATTGAATAAGGGGTTGGCAAATAATGGATGGAATTTCTGCAATTCCTCGGCCTTTTTCTACCGCATAAATAATTCCAGAATAATCATTTATAGATAATGAACTATTCATTGTAATTTTTTCAGTTTTTTTTGTATTAGTTAATTTCCATGTAGTTGGAGCATACCATTCCGAGAATGTAACGATTCGATGATTTAATAAGTCTTTAGGGTGTTCTAATTTTTGAGAAGTATGTAAATAATCGTGTGATGAAACTAGAATATGTTTGTATTGGATAATTTCCTGGGCAACGAGATTACTGTCTTTTAGTTCGCCAACACGTAGGGCTACATCCACACCATCTTCAATTAAATCGAGGTTACGTTCTGAAATAAGAATTTTAGTATTTACCTTTGGGTACTTTGTTTGAAAAGCACAAACAATGGGAGCTATTAATGCTTGCGCAAGATTAGGGGGGGCAGAGAGGCGAAGCGTCCCGGAAACTTCAGATTGTTTATCGTTGATCATAAGAGTGCCGGTTTCAAATTCTTCCAAACCACGACGGCAGTATTCATAATACTCCTGACCGATTTCAGTTAAGCGTAGTTTACGTGTAGAGCGTTCTAGTAAGCGAATTTTTAACGATTTTTCAAGTTCGCTTATTTTACGACTAACAGTGGATATAGGAATACCAACTCGTTTAGCTGTTTCAGAGAAACTTTTGTTTTCAACCACACGGACGAATAAAGCCATTGCATTTAAATCAAGCGGCATTTTATATTCTCATATTTGGAAAAATGTTTTCATAATATGGCATCTAGTTTCATATTTGGAAATTAAGTATGCTCTATAAACCATTAACCTGCAACAACTGGAGAATACAAATGTTTAAGAAAATACCGATAAATAATGTATTGATGCTGATAACGCTTATCATGATCTTAACTATGCCTTTAAGTGTAGCGATGGCAGGTGACAGCAAAGCATGTAAAACCGATATTAAAGCGGTAATAAAAGCATATGAAAAAGCATTAAATGCGAGTGATGTTGATGATGTAATAAAAAACTATTCAGACGATGGTGTGTTTATGCCTTCTGGTAAACCCACTGCTGTTGGCCGAAAAAATGTTGTTACAGCGTACCAACGCGTATTCAAAGTGCTTGATCTTGACGTCGCGTTTCATATAGATGAAATTATTCGACGAGGCGATCTTGCTTTTGTTCGAACAACCTCGGATGGAAGGATAAAAATACTGGATAAGAAAATAACGATTACTAACAGTAGCCGTGAGTTATTCGTTATGAAACGAATTGATGGTAATTGGAAAATTTATCGCTATATGTTCAACGAAACGAATAAGACTTAATAATTATATATCTCAGGAGATAAACCATGAAAGCAGTCGTTATAACGAAACCTGGTAACGTAGATGAACTTAAGATTCAAGATGTAGACGAACCAACTACGCCAGATGGATATGTAAAAATTCGCACTAAGGCTTTTGGTCTTAACCGAGCTGAAACATATTACCGTGCAGGAAATTTTGGTGAGATTAATGAATCAAGAATACCGGGTATTGAAGCAGTTGGTGAGGTTGTTGAAGACAATAGTGGAAAGTTTAAAGTAGGCCAAAAAGTTATAACCGCAATGGGTGGTTTGATGTTGGCTAGAGATGGTAGCTACGCGGAGTATGTTATTGCAGCTGGAACCAATGCCCTTGTTGTAGATACGAAACTCCCATGGGAAGAATTAGCCGCTCTACCCGAAGCCTACTTAACCATTTGGGGTGCTTTGGATAAATCCATGAACATTAAAAGTGGACAGGTTATTTTGGTTAGAGGAGGCACTACAACACTCGGGCTTGCTGCAATATCCTATGCTAAAGCCAGAGGCTTAAAAGTTGTTGCAACCACGAGGAGAGATGAAAACAAAGAGCTATTAATATCTAAAGGTGCTGATAAAGTAATCGTTGATGATGGCGATATTTCAGAAAAAATTCGTGTCTTTTTTCCTGATGGTGTGGATTGCGCTCTGGATGTTGTTGGGATAGCGACTATCAGAGATACATTAAACACAATTAAAACCTTCGGTCAGTTATGTGTTGTAGGTGTTTTAACGGGACCACCTGTTTTTGAAAACTTCAATTTAATGTCTGATTTACCCAATACCGTTCAAATTAATTTCTTTTCAAGTGGTTTATTTGGCTCACCGCAAATGCCGCTCTCTGAATCCCCCATCCAGTGGATTATTGAGCAAATAGAAAGTAAGAAAATGCCTTCTTTGGTTTCAAAAATATATAAGTTTGATCAAATTAAGAGCGCTCATCAAGACATGGAAAACAATCAAATATTAGGGAAGGCGGTTGTAAAAGTATAACTAACATAAATGATTATTATGAATTTTATTGGTGATTACTGGAGGCACAACAGGAAACGCAGTTATGAAGATGACAGAATATAGATTAAATTTCCATATAATTAATGGCGATAATTTTATCAATGAATAGGCTTGTTTTAACTGATTTTAGCTCATGCTCAAACTAATCAAAAAACTTTTGATAAAATCGTGGGATTAACATGAAGTACCTGAGCTACTAAATGCATTGGTGTAATTCACATAATCATTGGGGCATGATTACGATAGTGATTCATTGGTTATCGACCATAATAATATTTGGTTTGTTTGGACTTGGCTTATGGATGGTTGAGCTGGATTATTACGATGCATGGTATCGTAAGGCCCCTGATATTCATAAAAGTATAGGAATACTATTATTAGTTTTGACTTTGGTTCGTTTAGTCTGGCGTCGAAGTAATTCTACTCCTGTAGCGTTGGACAGTCATAATTCCAGAAAACGAAGAATAGCTGAGGTAACTCACTATTCTCTCTATCTATTGTTAATCACTATTATGCTCAGTGGCTATCTAATTTCTACTGCTGACGGTCACGAAATCGTTGTTTTTAATTGGCTACCTATACCAGCGACGATTTACGGTATAGATATGCAGGAAGATATCGCAGGAAAAATTCATCTATGGCTAGCGATATGTCTGGTTAGCCTTGCAGTGATACATGCTATGGCTGCTCTTAAACATCATTTTGTTGATCGTGACCAAACATTAAAACGTATGTTTGGTCTTTAATATTTAAAATCACTAGGGTCTGTTGATCTTTCAGATGTTAGACTGATTTTGAGATAATATTAGTTCTGACAAGGCATTTTTTACGTATCAATGCACTCCATTGATAGTAAAAAATAACGCCGGCAGGGCTAAAATTAGCCAAAATCAGGCAATAGATGAAAGATCAACATACCCTAATAATACTTAACTTTATAAAAGGAATAATCATGAAAAAATATATTACACTTGCAGCATTTTTGGCAATGTTTATTGTTGGTGCATCGTCACAAGCTGCAGAATATGATATTGATGCTGCTGGTGCTCATTCGAGTATTCAATTTAAGATTAAACATCTTGGTTACGCATGGGCAACGGGTCGTTTTAATACTATGAAGGGTCGTTTTAGTTATGACGAAAAAAATCCAGCTACATCAAAAATAGAAATTAGCATTGATACCAGTAGTGTTGATACAAATCATGCCGAACTTAATAAACATTTACGTAGCAAGGATTTTTTAAATGTCTCAAAATATCCTATGGCTAAATTTAGTAGCACTTCATTTAAGGAAACTGGGGGAAGCAAAGCGGTACTTAAGGGTAAATTAACACTTCGTGGTATTACGAAAAATATCACAATTAATCTTGAGCATGTCGGCCATGGAGCGGATCCTTGGGGTGGCTATCGTCGTGGTTTAGCTGGAAGTACAACACTGACTCTAAAGGATTTTGGTATTCCTATGGATCTTGGGCCAGCTTCACGTCAAGTTGAAATGTTTCTTGCTATAGAGGGTATTCGCAGGAAGTAATCTTGGGAATTCACCACACTGAACTTTATCTGGACAACAACATTAGACTTTCGGTTCAAATGGTTATGTATTGAAATATGCTCTTGCTTTGCTTTCTTATAAGCATGTTTAGGTTTCTGGTTATTCTTTAGCGGGCCTCACAATCATGTTATTGTCTTTTATTAAAAGGTTGGAAGTATAAAAATACGGGTGAACAAGTTGATAAAACAGAATGGCATCGCGTTGTCTTCTTCCGCCGTTTAGCAGAAATTGCAGGCGAATATTTAAAGAAAGGTTCTAAAGTTTTTATCGAAGGCAAGTTACAAACCCGTAAAT
>Ga0316206_1002933_pt1 | contig 10382 bp, 7 predicted proteins | sample 6monthpyrite_MG_FD_204942 | JGI IMG/M metagenome (GOLD analysis project Ga0316206, IMG submission 204942) | Microbial mat bacterial communities from mineral coupon in-situ incubated in ocean water Damariscotta River, Maine, United States -... | ecosystem: Environmental > Aquatic > Marine >...
GAATTAATTTATCCTTCCCCAGCGAAGTTTCCAGTTGAATCAGTCTTCCCTTTTGTGATGTGTTTTTTGCTGCTGGCATTTATCCCTGCTCCATTTTTAAATTCTATAACGTAGTTTGATTGTTTATTATTTAAACTACGCACTTCCTGTTTGATAGTTTTTTACGCTATTAATCGTACATTAACTTTAAGCTTCCTTTACAAAAAACAGCCCGTATTCTAACGCTAATTTATGGCTCATTTCTACAACTCTGTCACGTTATATACCTTCGATCGCTAACATCACTGAAGTTAAATTATCTTTTGCACCTAATGAAACTGCTTCATTGATTAAACTTGAATTAATATCTCCAATGTTTGGCGCATGCAGTCTGTCTGCAATCATTTGATCGCTGAATACTTTGGTTAGGCCATCGGTACATAATAAAAAAGTATCGTTTTCATAAATGATGCCGGATTCAACTTCAACAAAAAACTCATCGAATGCGCCAATTGCCTGTGTCAGCACATTGCCACGTTTGTGTCGATAAGCCTCCTCGGGTGTCAGGTAACCCATCGCCAGTGCTTCTGATACTGCCGTATGATCACGAGTGATACACTGCAATTCCTGATTACGCCACAGATAGCAACGACTGTCCCCTGTCCAGAAGCAGTGATAGTTTTCACCCTCCAGCACCAGCACCACAACGGTACTGCCTATAACGACATTGCTCCCCATATGACGGGCAGTTTCACGAAGCTCGGTATTCACCATTTTTAAAACAGATTTTATCCGTTGCAATAGTGCAGGCCCCTGAAATCTATGCGCGAGATCTGCAAGTACATCTACGATACGCTGACTCGCGAGGTCACCGGCGTGATGACCACCCATACCGTCAGCAACACACCAGAGACCTGAATCCGGCATTTCAAGATAAGCATCTTCATTGCATGTACGCACACAACCGACATGCGTCAGGCCACTGCTGAGAATGTTACATTGATAATCCTGTTGATAATCTTCCAGCATCATACAAGACTCAAACTGTCTTCGATAACTGGTTCCGGTTGTAGCGGCAACTCTGTATCGGGTTGAATTAATTGTTCTTCTGACCAGTTCCATTGATGCCAGTCACCGTCCAGCATGGCTGCAAACTGTCCAGCATCGGGCAAGTTTGCGCTTACCAACAGGCAAGGATCAATATGCTGTGAGCCTTGCGTCCACCATAAGCTGTAGTTACCCAACATATGTCGATATGACTTATCCAGCAAACCGGAAATGACATTCGGTTTTGTTTCGTCAACTGCAACTGGCAGAATAAAGGATTTATCCACACCTGAAACTGAATGGCGTGTTTGATAAATGGGAGTCGCCTGGAAATCGGGTATTTCCAGGGCTTCCAGCACTTCAATTAAACGGGTATAGCCGGTGTTTTCATCCAGCGCGTTAAGTGCTGCAGCCTCTATTGACTGATACCAATCCTTACCGTTCAGGTAAGCATCCCATACCCTATGAGGCCCCGCATGTGCAAGAGTTAGCGGAAAGTAACGTCCTACTTCATCCATACTCGGAATCATAACTCCGGTGATAGCTGAGGGACTGCATATGCCTGGACCAATAGCAAAGTTCCAGACCGGGCTGGTAAGAAAATAATTTAACCAGTCATCACCCAGCTGTTCACGACTGACACTCATGGATGATTGTAACCAGGTATGCCAGTACTCGGTATAGTCTTCAGACAAATGATGACTGACAAAATCTGCTTGTTGAGGCACTTTACCAAATAAACCGCAATGTTCTTTTACATTACTCATAAATGCCTCGGTAATGTAAAACCGGCCAGATCATTCCTGTTAAACGGATTGCTGGTTCGTCTGGGGCTGAGAATATATTGCGACTGTATTCCTTTATATTCAAATGTTAGCAACAGGTCGTCACTATTGGGTAATTTTTGTTGTGTACTCAGTTTATCCATCATCCTGAAGATACTCCAGTCACCCTCAACACGCGTACTCAATGGCGTACCCTTACTCGCAAGGGTCAATATAAAACGTGACTCCTGTTTATCCTTACCTGGCCACTTGACCTTGTATGCCTTTACCGGGCCATGCTTGTATTTAACCTGAACACCCATAACATCAAGGAGAGACTGGGTTACAATTTTATCGAGCGCATAGGGTTTTAAAACAAACTGAACACCCAGGGCCTGACCACTGCCAGTAAAGTATGCCTTTTGTATTCGGTATGCTCTTTCAAATAAACGTAATGATTTTTGTGAGATGCCCGCACGTTTAAGACGCCAGTGATCGCCAGTTGTATCAACATATTGCTTAACATATTTATTAAAATAATTATCCAGTATTCCGCCAGGACCAAAAAACGCGACAAAATCATCCAGCTTGATATCACGCTGACTTTCAGGAACTAACGGATATCGACCCTTGATTGCCTTGTTGAAGAATACAGTCACTTCTGACTTCCAGATATTATTGATATAGCGACTTGTAGCAACTGCGGTTACGCGTCTGCTGTCATTTGCCAGAGAGCGGAACCAGCCCTGTACTGACCCAGGTGCTTCACTGACTGCAAGCAACATGGGTTTAATAGATCCTCCCGCTTGATCCGCGCTATTATTTGCTTTTATAGCTGTCTTGCCCAGATCATTCGAAAATGCGAGATTGGTAAAATACTTATTCAACGATATTAACGTTTTCTGCAATTGTGGTAATGGCATTCCTTTCGCTGTATTAACATAGGCATTGAATTCCTGAAACGCATTAGCAACTGCCGATCCAGGAAGTTTTACACCACCACCGCCTTTGTTGGCAGGCACAAGACGTTCAAGGCGCCTTTTCTCATTCGACATTTTTGCATTTTCCTGAACCAAGGCACCTCCTACATGCTTGAGTGCTTTGGATGACCCGGGTATTTCATTTAATGCCGTATTTTTGCGTATATTTTTCAGTAAATATATTAAAGGGGCATCCACACTGGCCAGGTGACGCAATACCATACGTCCCTGATTGGCTGTACTGAATGATTTTAAAACCAGATCATTCATAAGTGCATTCCATCGATTTATATATTCATTGAAATAATATTCTTCAACACGTTTGCTAATAGCCGCAACATTAGTTTTATCAAGATTGTTTTTAATAGACTCACCATAAATCCAGCGTTCATCTGAAAGTCTTTTAGTTAACTTTTTATTCTGTCGATTAAAACCTGCATGAAATCCCTTGTAGGTAAATAAAACAGGGATACCTTCTTCAAGGGATTTCCCACTTCTGCGGTAAAATAACATATCGGCTTTCTTGCCTAATACGCCAGCCACACTGAACTGAGCCGGATTATCGTGCAAGAAATCATTTTTTATACGTCTGTACAAACGCACATCCAATGGAGTACGAATTAATATCTCTCTGGCTTTTTTAACTCTAACCAGATCAACAGCAGGTGGTGATACTTGTTCAGACAATGCTGTTTGCAAATGTTTATTTAATGTCTCACGAAGTAATTTACTCTGATCACCTGGTAGTTGTTTATTCAATAATGTTTTAACCCATAAACTGAAATTGGTTTTATCCATCTTGTCAGGATTAAACATCATTAAATAAAAACGCAATGCCTCATACAGGTATTCATCATTTTTACCTGCTAAATCAATTTGCCTTGCCAGTAATCGGGACAGTGCCGGCATATAGAATTGCTGCAAGGCTTTTATATAAGTAACTCTTGCCTGCGCACCGACCTTATAACCCTGATAGAGACCAAAACCCATGTCTAGAGGGTATTCTTCTGCCCCCTTATCAAACCCTGTAGGCATTGTTCTTAATTTTTCAAGGCCTGCTGCCAGCATATCCCAGTCACGTTTTGGGGTAAGCCCACCCTGAGTCAGCTTTTTATAGTCTTCAATATGCTTGTAAACAGAAGTAATATAACTTGTATTATTTTCATAACTGACATACCAAGCGAATACTGCTGAACCAAACATCAAACTAACAAACAGCGTGATTAAACGATAAGTCCATCTGAAACGACGGTCCACCTTTGAATTAATACTCGCCAGGTTTGCTTCCGAAAATATCATATCCTTGAATAAGCGATTCACAAAGAAACTCTTTGGCTGAGTATCAACCATAGACACCGGTGGTGGCGAACAATATTCGGGTGGAATAACGCCATTTACCCAGTTGGCAGGCGTCGCGGATTGTGTACTACTAACAAAATATACACCACGAAGCATAGCAGGCTGTTCATATTGATTAGGGATAAATATATCTTTCAGGAAATTATGAATTCGTCCACCCGCTCCCCACATCTGCTGGGGAAAGTCATAAACCATGGCACGACGCTGAGGATCACGCTCCGCGTTCAAACGATTTAATACACGTTCACTGGCTCTTTTAATGAGAGCCTTAAACTGGCCTTCATATTGATCAAGTACACCATTGTTTTTATCCGTTTTAGATTGTGTAAACGAGAAGCCCCACATTTGTTCGCGTTCCTCAGGTTCAAGGTCGGCAAAAAAGGTATTAAAACCTGCGACCAGATCAACTTTAGAGAACACAAAATATACGGGTAAACTCATACCAAGGTGTTCATTTAACTCCTGTATACGCTTTTTAATGGTTGTTGCTTGCAATGCTTGTTGTGTAGGTGTTTTTTTCAACACATCCAGAATACTGACAGTAACAATAATGCCATTCAAAGGACGCTTTGGTCTGGTTTTTTTAAGCATACTCAAAAAACCAAGCCAGGTTTGTCCATCTGTTTTTTTAGGGTTGTCTTGTGTTGTATAACGCCCGGCTGTATCAATAAGTACCGCCTGATCCGTAAACCACCAGTCACAATAGCGAGTTCCACCGGCTCCTTTTACAGGTTCGTCACCCAGCTTGCTTTGTAATGGAAAATTAAGGTCCGAATTTTTTAATGCTGTTGTTTTACCTGAACCTGGCGCACCGATAATGACATACCAGGGCAATTGATACAGTTTCTGGCCTTTCTTAAAACGTGCACCCTGTAATGTTTTCAAGGCTTCTTTCAAGCGCGTTGAAAGTATCGATTCTTCTGCTGCTGCCTGCCTTCCAGATGATGAACTTACTTTCGATTTTTTACTTGCGTTCTTTAGTAACTGTTCATTAAGTTTTTTATCCGCTTTTCGATCCGCAGCCTGGGTACGTAAATTATTTAACCCCCACATTGATAAAAGTACAAATATTACCAGTACTCTTACCCAGTCTTTTTCCAGAGGTTTGTAATCAGCTATTGCTATCAGAGGACCAACAAACCAGATCAGCAATGACAGCGCAATAACAGCTATAAATATCAATACCCATCGTTGGGTAAAAAAGTTAATCATCCTTCTAAACACGTTATATTTTCCCTAATTTATTGTGTTAAAGACTACCTTCATTATAAAAAAAGTCGATGACAACACGGCGATTCCTGGCACGCCCTGCTGCTGTTTTATTTGATGCCACAGGCTCAGTATCTGCCCTGCCCTCAGGTAATAATCGACCTTTCAGACTTGCTGATAAACTCATGTATTTGACTATCTCGCCTGCGCGTGCAAGGGATAAGTGCCAGTTAGATGGGTAGCGTGTAGTACGTATCGCTATGTTATCTGTATGACCCGAAACAATAATCTGCCCACGTGCTGATTGCTCTATAGCTTCAAGTGATTTTGCGATTTTGTCGACAATGGGGTAATACGCGGCATTTAACTCTGTACTGCCAGATGAGAACAATTCTTCTGCCTTTAGAACAACAGAAAGATGGGTTCCATAATCATCAACACGAACAACACCTCGTTTAATTTCAGGCGCAAGAAATTCTCGTAGTTGCACAACCTCAGGACGTATCTGATTGACTGATAATGCTTTTTGTACGGGCTTCGGCGTTAGTTTGGCAAGCTCCGTCTGTACTTGATCTGAACTTTCATTTAACTCAATCAAAACATAGGTAAATACACCAAATGCAACCAGACATAACAGCAACGTATACACCCAGACGGGCAATAAACTGTGTAATCGTTTTCGTGCTGCACCCAAAGCTTTGATATGTACAGACAGTTCTTTTTTGTAATGATCCCGATGACGATGTAAAACGTGATAAACATCAGCACGTATTTTTTCACATTTGACCGCACCTTGCTGGTCTATACGCAGCTTGCCCATAAAACCAAGCGATAAGCACATATATAAAAGCTCGATTAAGTCGTAATCTTTTCGTCCTGCATCTAATGCCTTATCAAGGATCTGATAAAATTTCTCCCCGCCATAGGTTTCTCTGTGAAACATACTTAACAGGCTTTTCTGACTCCACAGGCTATGCTCACCCCAGGTGGTATTAAGCACGGTTTCATCAATCAGGCTGCATAAAACATATCTTGCTCTTAGTGCTGAGTCCTGTGCAACTTCAGCTTTTTCAATAGCGCGCCAGAATTCCCTGACATGCTGTACAACCTGCTGATGCAATAACATAACATCAACTTTACCCTCCAGGCGACGTAACTGTGGCACCAGTGAAAGTAATGTTGCTGCGGCATTCATTATTGGTTCTTTACTAAAACCATGAACTTTTTTTAAAGTTAAGGGAACATGACGACGGCGTTGCTGAGGTCGTACAATAGTATGATCATCCGCTTGTGGTATGGGCTGAACACGGGGAGCCGCTCCCGGACGCGGCCGAATTAAAGTCACATCTGAATCATCATCAGGGACTGATGCAGCAACATCCATTTGTCCACCCGGACGGGGACGAAGAATTCCATTCTTACCTGACATTATATTTTTGCTTCCATGATTTCTTCCTGATTCCTTTCTTTCAAACTGTTACTGCCTGACCGCCCAGAACTCCAGTTCAAGCCCGGGGAACTCACCTGCAACATGGAATGCAAACCCCCCTGCATTTTTCAGGTGTTGCCAATGATCAGATTTCTTATCCAGTTCAAAATATACGCATCCTGCATGATAGGGTATTTCACGCGGCGCCACTGGCAACGATTCCATTGCAACGCCAGGCAACTGATTGTTGACCAGATCGCGAATCATTTCCACTGCACTGATCTTGGTATGTGAAGGTAACTGATCCCTGATCAGATCTGTAGACACATCTGCTTTCGCAGCAAGAATAAAACGACTTTGTGCCAGCAAACTACGGTCGGATATACGTGCTACACGGATACCATACTGACGATCTTCAACCGGTAATGAAATAGCCGTCTGTTCGAGTACCGCACTCAGGTGACGACTCAGATTATCCATGAGAGGCTGGTAACAGCTAAACAAATCTGAATGATCATACGAAGGAATTTCCAGTGGTCTTTTCCCGTTGGTAGTAAAGGTTGATAACTCACCCATCAGACCAAGTAATTCAAGATAAAGTTTCTCGGGATGCAAGTGAGTAATTTTAGCCATATGTCTAAAACGCGGTTCATAGCGATTGATCATTTGTAATAACATAAAATCAGCTATTGCCGAAGATCCACTCGCCTGATTAGATTCTATAAAACGCACCGCTAACGCTTCACCACGTTGTTGTAATAATCCAATCACATCTTTAATATAGCTGTTGAGTAATTTGCTATTTGAAACTGCAAGGCTGGGTGAGATATGCAACTTATCTAGAATTATGGAACCTTCAGGTGTCACTTCCCTTATTCGTGCAACTGGCAAAGAGGTATATCCGCCCAGATCCTCATGCTCCAGTGCAAGTCGACAATGCAGACTGGCTGTTTCTACCGTAACTGCATCCGCACTATCACTACTGTAATCAAATACTTCTGCTGAATGAAGTCGGTACCTGGCAATACTCTCACCTTCATCATCCATATCCAGATGACGACTTCCTGCCTGATAGCGTGGAAGAACCAGGTATACCAATGCATCTTTTGTATCTTCTGGTACCATCACAGAGCGTGGCAAATGTGCATCCGACGGCATATTAAATGGCGTCCCGTCTGGCATGATTCCTCTTGCGACAACAAGCCCGAAATGCCCGTCTGCTAACTGTGCAGAATCAATTTCCAGATTTTGAAAGCCCCAGACATAAGGACGTATGGGATCACAGCGTTCCTGTATACTAGACTCTATGTATCGTTCCTGCTGTTGAAAATGATGTGGGTAGAGATATTGACTCTCCAGCCATGCTACCTTGCTTTTCTGCGTCATAACTTAATACTCGCTTTAGTCTTCCGTTTCTTTCCAGTCAAAATCATCCGGTTGTTTATCAATCACCTTGATGACATCATCCGGTTTTTGCTGATTATCAGGTTTTTCCAGCAGGGCTGACGTAGATGTCAGACGAATAACCTGATACTGATTCTTCCCTGCTTCTACCGGAAATGCCAACTTCCACTTTGCTTTGTCGACATTGCGGTAGGCTGCTACCAATGCTATAAATTTTGTTTTTTCGCCTATCTTGATCCGGTAGTGCTTCTCTTCATTTGGCTGAAAAATATACTCTTTTGCTGAAACCAGTTCACCGCTCAATAAAGTCCTGGCCTGATCAAATGCACCTTCGAACCCAAGATTATCATATGTGGTTCTCTCTGATAAAACATAAAGCTTTATATTGATCGGAGAAGCGCGGCCTATCTGATCCGGATTGACATCCGATTCTGCTTTTACCGTCAGATTCACATAGGAATCAAATGACACGACTTTCTTTAACTTGCTACAACCACCCAGACTTGTTATGGCCGGTAATAGAAACAAGCAAATAAGTAATCTGCTATACAATAATTTACACATCATATTAGTAAATTATTCTTTGTGACCGTTTTGCTTACCTCTAACCCGCCCTGCATACAACATCAGAAAGCGTTGACCGAAAATACATTTAAGTGCTCTGTCTGCTTCCCTGCGACGTAATTTAAAGTAAGTACGAAAAAACTGCCCATAGGTATCTTTTAATTTAAATCGTGCTGCGAGCTTTGCACCTTTTGTAGTCTTCTGTTTTTCTCTGAAGCGTTCAAATGAAGACTCTATTCTTTCAGGCATAAACTGTTCTGCCACTACATCACCCACCTTACTCACGCAATCCACAACCGCGGCTTGCTGATCAACCATAAATCTGTATTCTGCCTTGAACTGATCAACCAATGCTGCAGATGTTTGATGATTAATACCATCAACAGCCTGCATAAAATTTTCAGGGGAAGACAATACGCCACGGGACACCTGATCCAGAGGTACGATCTGTTCTAGTAACAGTGCACTTTCGACATCACGCTGACCTTTATGAAGCTGTGTTAATCCATCCAGACTTGCACGAAAACAACGTCCCAATACTTCCATCTGAGCTGATGATAGTTTTTTCCCGGGAGGAAGAGATAAGCCCATGCCCTTAAGAAATGCATCTGGTAATGGTGCAGACTGATCAAAATTTACGACTGCAGGCTTATCTGCTACATCTCTTGGTGTTTTTGATTGTGCGGAAACATCCAGATCCCAATCATCCGGAATAGTTACCTTGGGAGGAGCAAAATGATCTACCGGGTGCCCAAGCTCTGCGCTGACTTTGGGACGTCTGTTTTCCAGACTGATCCCCGCGGGTATCTTATCCTGTCGTGGAGCAACATTTTTTTGTGGCTTAAATTGTAAATTACCGTAACTGGTATCGTTTTCAGCAGGACTACTGTCTTCATGTTTAACAACATGTTCGGCGGACACTTCACTGCCAGGCAAATGACTCAGGCTAACTGATGTTGCATCATTACTATAATTATAGTTAAACGGTAGCACGGGCTGCGCAACGATAGTTTCAACATTCTCCAGCATGTCAGAACTATCTATCATAGTGGCCTTGATCATAAAATCACCCAGAGAAATAACATCACCCTCTTTAACGGGAGCGCACACGCCCTGGGGTATATGATCTCTGGACTGATTCAGACTGATGCCGTTGGTACTGGCATCCTGAATAAAATACTCGCCATTTAAATAAGTAATCAGGGCATGCTTACGTGAAACCAGTCTGTCCGGACAGTACAGTACCCAGTCACTCTGGCTGCCACGGCCAATAACACCGCCATTCTGATCAAATATTGCATAGGGCTCCTGAGCCGCATGGATATTATGATGGCTGATTAATTCGAGTTTGAGATTTTTTGCGGTTTCGTACCCTTGCTGGTACATACCGGCGGTGCTTTGATCTCCCTGCATACTACCTCCTTGATTGTCCTTCCGTATTTGTCAGTTGCGGATTGACCGAATTAACATCTACTATAATTAGTATATTACGATATCAGAGATGTTTCAAACTTTGCTCCAGTACACATTTCTGATAAAAAAACATCGTTTTATAGTAAAGATTAAACTAACAAACTTTAGCAATTCTAACCCAGATGCGTATAATATACTACCAGTACGATCGATTAAACAGGATAGAAAATCGTT